>VOFK01004184.1_pt1 | contig 19280 bp, 23 predicted proteins | sample 5384121 | NCBI WGS metagenome assembly VOFK01 (sample SAMN12384730, study PRJNA508395) | human gut metagenome | isolation source: healthy gut J | host: Homo sapiens
TTGAAGCGTATTGCTATTTATTATCTATTATCTATTATCTATTCAACCGTACACGCCCAACATATTCATTATACCACTTTCGATATGTGCAAATCAATCCGGAATATGCACAAATATTGCACAATAACCTTGTGCGGTCTGCGAATAGACGAAAATGCAGGGCTGTGGTATAGTATAGTCACAGAAAGAAAACAGCCGGAGATAAGGAGATAAGAACTCCAAGCGAAGCCACTTTCCAAAAAGTCTTTAGCAAAGTCCCAGCGTGAACAGATTGACATCTTAAAGAAGATTTTCCCCAAGCGGCAGAAGGGCCGTAAAAAAGGAAGCACTTTAGGGACTCCAATCCAGAAGCACGAGGGCAAAAAGACGGAAAAGAAGATGTAAAGGCCGCCGGCAGGATTTCGTAAGGAAGGAGGCTCAAGTCCAATGGCAAACTTCAAGGATCCCATTCATCATACCGGCGGGCCTGGGCCTGCTGACAGCATAAGAACCGCATTCGAAGCCGCAGGTCATAACCTGTAAAAGATTGATAAAAACGCGATGCACGGTTGCTTACACTACAGTTAGCAGACTCGGGGCCGCCAAAACAGACCCCCGCATGAGATATAGATTAGGATGAAAGAAGGCTGGTAGAGATGACCGTCACCACTCCGCCGAACAGGATGTACCTGAACTTCACCTAATTCACAAGGAGAAACTCCGATGTACTAGAGTTAAGAGGCTTTGGTCCTCAGCATCAGACCCATGACCCCAGGAACGATCTTAATAACGAACATTACTCCGTTCCACAAATGCTTTTGAGCAAATAACGAACCAGAGGGTAAGTCCAATGAACAGTTAGTAAGGTCCTGAAAGGGTAAAACAAAATTCGCAAACGATAGGAATGATTCCCAATGACGAGGAAACAGTCCGAAAAATAACGAACAAGGGTATGAGGCTATGACTCCGAAGAAGTAAGACCGCCGGGGCGAACGAAAGGTTCGCCCCGGCTTTTTTGTTTGGAGTATTGGCGGCAGGCAGTTGCCCGGGAACGGCATATCGCCGGGAACTTCCGGCGGGGTGGGGTCACCCCGCCCTACGTATATCCCGGAAAAATTGCGCCGTAGGGGCCGGGCACGCCCGGCGGAGGTTTCCCATTGACGCTATTTCCCGGGTAACTACCCGGGGCGTCGGGGAGGCCGCCCCTACAGCATACACCGCATGACCTTGGTGGCTTCCACAAAATCCTGGGCTTCGTACAGGCGGACGGCGTCGGTGTTCTGGGCAAGGACGTTCAACTCCAGATACTCCAGCCGGCGGCTGCGGGCCCAGCGCTTGGCGGCGGCAACCAGCTCGCCGCCAATGCCCTGCGCCCGGTGGGGCTTGCTCACAATCAGGTCATCCAACCGGGCGTACCGGTGGGGGAGCACACAGCTGAATTCCGGCGTCCAGCCCGCGTAGCTGACCAGCGCAAAGCCCACGGCTGCGCCGTCCTGCTCGGCCAGCAGAAAGTCCGCGTCCTTGGCCAGAATGGCACGGCGCACCTCGGCCTCCTCCCGCGGGGCCTCGCAGAAAAACTCCGGCTGCAGCGCCACAAGGGTGCTGTCCAGCTCGCGGTAGAGCGCCAGAAGGGCGGGTACATCCGCTTCGGTGGCCGGGCGTATCACGGTCTTGGCCATTTCGTTTTCCCCCTTTGTAAAGGCAATACCACACAATTCTAAGTGCCGATGCGGCGAGCGAGAAGTACAAGCTGCTAAGCAAAAAGCGCAGATAATACTGGTATGTATTATCGAGCATTTTTACAACGCAGATTATGCTTCGCACACCGAGCCGCAGCGAGGCGCTTCGGAGCGCAACCGCCGCTTGCGGCGGCTCTTAGCGCGGAGATCCGCAGCAGCGGTGCTTAAGCCGTCAGGCGCGAATTGTGCGGTGTTGCCTATACCACAAAAACCGGCGGACGCAGTTGTCCGCCGGTTTTGCATTACTGGATTTCCTGAATGGTGTACTTGAAGCCGTACTCCTCTCCTGCAGCTTCTTCACCGCAGGCTCGCAGTCCTCAATAAAGGTGGCGGCGTAAACGCTCTGGCCGTTGTGGGCCTTCTTGTACTCCTCCACAATCTCGTTCAGCTTGTTCCAGCCCTCGTCAGCCTTGGCCTGGTCCATATCCTGCGGGAAATCAATGATAAATTCACGATGCTTCGGGATTCTTGCTTTCATGGTAATTCACTCCTGAAATATGATTCAATATATATACAGCATACCTGCGGGCGGGCAATGCCCACCCCTACAGAAAGGGTACGCCGTGTATACCAAAATTTACACGCCAAAGCAGCGTCTGGCGTTGGCGGCGGTCACATCCAGCACGGCCTGCGCGTCCATCTCCCAGAGGGTGCCGATGTAGGCCGCCACGTGGGCAATGTTCCGGCTGTCATTGCGGGTTCCGCGCACCGGCTCTGGGGCCATATAGGGGCAGTCGGTTTCCAGCAGAGCCATCTCATGCGGGATGGCCGCCAGCACCTTGGCGGCGCGCTTGGCACCCTTATAGGTCACCGCGCCGCCGAAGCCCAGATACATCCCCTGCGCCACCAGCCACGCGGCGTCATCGGCACTGCCGCTGTAGCAGTGCAGCGCCCCGCGGGGCTTGTACTTGCGCAGCAGCTCATACATTTCGGCGTGGGCCTCGCGGTCATGCACCGAAACCGGCAAGTTGAGCTCTTTGGCAAGTTGCAGCTGTGCCTCAAACAGGTCATACTGCTCCTGCCGGGGCACGGGCCAGTGGTGGTCAAGCCCGATTTCACCGACAGCCACCACGGCCTTGTCGGCAAACAGGGGGCGCATGGCGGCAAGCTCGGCACGCCAGTCACCGTGGTAGACGGTCACCGTGGCGGCGTCCTCCTCAATCAGGCTTTCCGGGTGGATGCCCAGTGCGGCGTGGAAATACGGCGCGGCGTGCGCCAGTTCCAGCACCCTTCCGGCATCGCCGGAGTGGGTCGCACATTCCAGCACGCCCACCACGCCGCCCGCGGGCAGCGCCGTCAGCAGTGCGGCGCGGTCACCGTCAAACTGGCGGGAGGCATAATGCGCATGGGTGTCAAAGATGTTGTTCATGCCTTGGTCTCCTGCGGGGCGCGGTTGACAAGGTAGATGCCGATGCAGACCAGCACCAGCGCGGCCAGATAGTTCCACTCAAACAGCGGCTCGCCGTTCAGCACGGCGGACAGCAGCACGTTCATAACCGGGATAATCAGCCCGAACACCGCAATGCGGGAAACCGGGTTGTTCTTCATCAGCAGTGCCCACAGCACGTAGCCCGCGCCGGAGATAAACGCAAGGAAGAGCAGCACCGGCACACCGGCGGCGCTCTGCGGGTGCAGGCTGCCGCCCATGGCAAAGCCCAGCACGGCCAGTGCCAGACCGCCGATGCCAAGGTTCAGCACACAGACAGAGAAGCTGTCCGCGTGCTGGGTCACGGCCTTGTTCCACGGCCCGGCCAGCGCAAAGACGGCGGAGGCAATCAGCATAAACGCCATACCCTTGACGCTGCCGCTGCCGTGGTTGCCAAGGGTAGCCACCAGCACGCCGCCAAAGCCCAGCACGCAGCCCAGTGCCTTGCGCGGGGTCATACGGTCGGCCTTGCCGTAGAGGAAGTGCGCCAGAATGACACCCATAAAGCTCTGGGTGCTGTTCAGGATGCCGCCCATCGCGCCGGTCAGCAGCGCCACGGCAGAGTAGTAGAAGAAATACTGTGCGGCGGTCTGCCACAGGCCCAGCCCGCAGGCGGAGGCCAGCGTCTTGCCGCGGGGCATAGGCAGCGGGCGGCGGTTCAGCACCAGCCCGGCCAGCCACACCAGCGCTGCGCCCATCATAAAGCGGACGCCTGCAAAGCAAAGAATGGACGCTGTATCGCTGGAATCAATCGCAAACAGGCGGTAGCCCATCTTGATGAAGGGGAACGCCGAGCCCCACAGCACGTTGCAGATAATGGCCATCAGCACGGCTGCGGCGGGAATCGAGAAAAACTGGTCAAGGCGGGATTTCTGCATGATAACGCTGTTTCCTTCCGCCTTAGTGGATGCGTGCGCCCGCGGGCGTGCTGTCCGGGAAGAAAGCGATGGAGCAGCCGCCCTCGGTGTCGGTATCGGCGGCAAAAATCATACCCTCGCTGACATACTTGCCCTTCATCATCGGGCGGGGGGCCAGGTTGGCCACAATGCCAATCTTCTTGCCAATCAGGTCCTCGGGGGCAAACCACTTGGCAATGCCGGACAGAATGCAGCGCTCGCGCTCGCCGTCAAACACGGTCAGGTGCAGCAGCTTCTTGCTCTCCTTCATGCGCTCGCAGGCGCGGACCTCGGCCACGCGCAGCTCCACCTTGCAGAAATCGTCAAAGCTGATTTCCTCCTCATGGTCGCCAATCAGCTCAGCGGAGGCAGCGGCGCTCTCGGCGGGCTTCTCCTCCTCTGCGGGAGCGTTGGCAGCCTGTGCGGCGGCCTTCTGGGCAGCCTCCAGCGCTTCCAGCTCGGCCAGCTCCTTGGCGGCGTCAATGCGGGGGAAGATGTTCTCGCCCTTGTGCAGGGTGGCGGCGGCGGGCAGCGTGCCAAAGGCGGCGGGCGCTGTCCCACGTCTTGCCGACAGCGTCCACATTCAGCTGGGCAAAAATCTTCTCGCAGGTGGCGGGCATAAACGGCTGCAGCAGCACGGTGCAGATGCGCAGCGTCTCGGCCAGGTTGTACAGCACGCGGGCCAGGCGCGGCTTGGACTCCTCGCTCTTGGCCAGCACCCACGGCGCGGTGGCGTCAATGTACTTGTTGGCGTTGTCAATCACGTCAAACACATCGGCCAGCGCGTTCTGGAAGGCGTAGGCCTCCATATCGGTCTCATAGCGGGCGCGCAGGGCGTTGGCCTTCTCCAGCAGGGCGGCGTCCTCGGGGCCCTCGGCCTGCTCAGCGGGCAGATTGCCGCCGAAATACTTGTCCGCCATGGCGGTGGTGCGGCTCAGCAGGTTGCCAAGGTCGTTGGCCAGATCCATATTGATGCGGTTGATCAGCAGCTCATTGGAGAAGTTGCCGTCAGAGCCGAAGGGGAAGTCGCGCAGCAGGAAGTAGCGCAGGGCGTCGGCGCTGTAGCGCTCGGCCAGCAGATAGGGGTCCACCACGTTGCCCTTGGACTTGGACATCTTACCGCCGTCCAGCAGCAGCCAGCCGTGGCCGTAAACGTGCTTGGGCAGGGGCATATCCATGCTCATCAGCATGGCGGGCCAGATGATGGAGTGGAAGCGGACAATCTCCTTGCCGATGAAATGCACATCGGCGGGCCAGAAGGTCTCATAGTCGCTGTCGGGGTACTTCTCGTTCATGAAGCCCAGCGCGGTGGTGTAGTTGAACAGCGCGTCAATCCAGACGTAAACCACGTGCTTGGGGTCGAAATCGACCGGGATGCCCCACTTGAAGCTGGTGCGGGAGACACACAAATCCTCCAGACCCGGGTCAATGAAGTTGTGCACCATCTCATTCACGCGGGAGCGCGGCAGCAGGAAGTCGGTGTTGACCAGCAGGTCGCGCACGCGGTCGGCATACTTGGACAGGCGGAAGAAGTAGGCCTCCTCCTCGGCGTCCACAACGGGGCGGCCGCAGTCAGGGCAGCAGCCATTGACGAGCTGGCTCTCGGTCCAGAAGCTCTCGCAGGGGGTGCAGTACTTGCCGACATACTTGCCCTTGTAGATGTCGCCCTTCTCGTACATCTTCTTGAAGATTTTCTGGATGGCCTCAACATGGTAATCGTCGGTGGTACGGATAAAGCGGTCATAGCTGATGTTCATCAGCTTCCACAAATCCTTGACGCCCTTGGGGCCCTCGACGATGTTGTCCACAAACTGCTGCGGGGTGACGCCGGCCTCCTTGGCCTTCAGCTCAATCTTCTGGCCGTGCTCGTCGGTGCCGGTCAGGAACTTGACGTTGTAGCCCTGCAGCCGCTTGTAGCGGGCCATAGCGTCGGTGGCAACGGTGCAATAGGTGTGGCCGATGTGCAGCTTATCGCTGGGGTAGTAAATCGGCGTGGTGATGTAAAATTTTTTCTGTTCCATCTGTGATTTCTCTCCTTATAGTACAAAAACCGTGCAACGGTGTGTTTTGGGTTAAAAGCCGATGGGCTTTACGCCGCAGGCCTCCAGCGCGTGGCGGCAGAGCACCTCGGTGCTGTCAATGAAGAACGGCCCTAAATGCTCGTCCCGCTTGACAAGGCTCAATTCGGTGCAGCCCAACACGGCCATATCGCAGCCTTGCTTTTTCAGGTCATGCACCGCCGCGCCAAACTTGGCCATATCGGCGCGCTTGCCCTGTTTGATGTCATCGTAGATGACCGACATAACCTCCTGCTGGTGTTCCTCACTCGGGGCGGCCCAGCCGATGCCCTGCTCCTGGCAGGCCAGCTGGTAGGTCTCGGCGGCAAGGGTGCCGTCGGTGGCAAGGATGCCCAGCTTGGTGCAGCCCGCCGCCTTGGCGTCGGCCACGGTCAGGCGCGGCATATTCAGCACCGGCACCGGCAGCGCCTTGGCCAGACGGTCATAGAAATAATGCGCGGTGTTGCAGGGGATAGCCAGCACGGTGGCACCGTAGTGCACCAGACTGAAGCCGTCCTGCTCCATCACGGCGAAGGGGTCAGCCTTGCTTTTGCCCATGATGAAGGCGGTGCGGTCGGGCGTGGATGCGCGGGAGGATATGACGATGTCGATATGGTCCTGGTCGCAGCTGGCCGGGGTGTGGTCAATGAGCATCTGGTACAGATAGCAGCTGGCGGCAGGCCCCAGCCCGCCCAGAATACCCAGAACCGGTTTTTGCGGTGTAGCTTGGGACGTGGTACACCCCTCCTTATAGAATGACATATACCATTATTATATAGCCTGTGCAGTGATTATGCAAGGGGAGATTTTTGGGGGCGGGTGGGGCAAAATGGACAAAAATGTGGGGCGGGGAGGGGAAAGGATAATAAAATAACACGAAACGTGATAATACGGTAAAAACAGAGTTGACAAAAGAAAAAATATGTTATAATATTACGCTATAAAAATACCGGCAGATGCAGACGTGCCGGTGAAAGAGAAAATATTGGAGGAAAACAAAATGTTTAAAAAACTGAAGAACAAAAAGGGCTTCACCCTGGTTGAGCTGATTGTTGTTCTGGTCATTCTGGCTATCCTGGCAGCTCTGCTGGTTCCCGCCCTGACCGGTTACATTGATAAGGCAAATCAGGAGAAGGTTATCGCTGAGTGCCGTTCCGTTGTTATGGCTGCGCAGACTACTGCTTCTGAGTACTATGGACTGAACAAAAAGCTGACTGATGACACTGACGGAAATCAGACATCTGCACTTGCTCAGATTCAGACCTTGGCAGAAGTTCCCACAAAAAAGGATAATGATAACAAGAATGTTCCGGTTTGGCACTATCAGATTACTATTGGGACTGCAAATGGCGAAAACAATGTTGTAACCAAGGTCGTGTTTGATGATGGTACGAACATGGTTACATACACGAAGGATTCTACTACGGGCGAGGGCTCTTACAGCAAGGTCAGCAAAACTGATAGCAAGGGCAATGAAGGCACTGGTAAGGTTTCCGTAAGCACGATTTCTGCCAGCTAATATTTATAGCGTAAGGCATAGCTGAATTTTTTCCCACCGCCACCCGGCGGTGGGATTTTTTATCCCTTTTTCCCGCCTTGCAAAAACCTGCAAAAAAATGCCTTTGCCCCTATTGACAGCCCCTTGCTTTTGTGGTAAACTATTGGCTGTAAAAAAAGCAGCAACCGGCAGTAGGCCGTCGGCTCACCTTGCGGGCTTGGGATAAGCTCCGGGTCATACCATGGATACGCACATAAGGTGCGCAACTTCGTATGTTCGGCGGCTGCTTTCAATGGCAGCCGCTTTTGTCTTTATCATACACTTGTGGGAGGTGTGTTACAATCGCCAGCAACAGCAAATCCAACGAACTGGAAATCAATGAGCAGATCCGCGACAAAGAAATCCGCCTGATCGGGGCGGATGGCGCGCAGATGGGCATTATGAGCCCGCGCGACGCTCTGAAGATGGCTATCGACAAGGACCTTGACCTGGTCAAGGTTGCACCGCAGGCAAAGCCGCCGGTGTGCAAAATTCTTGATTACGGTAAATACCGGTTCGAGATGCAGAAAAAGGAAAAGGAAGCCAAGAAAAACCAGAAAGTGGTTGAGATCAAGGAGATCCGCCTTTCCCTGAACATCGACACCAACGACTTCAACACCAAGGTGAACCAGGCAGCTAAGTTCCTGCAGCAGGGCCATAAGCTCAAGGTGAGCATCCGGTTCCGCGGCCGCGAAATGGCACATACCAGCTTAGGTCTGGATGTCCACAAGCGTTTTGCCGAGGCGTTGGCGGGCAAGGCCGTCATCGACAAGCAGCCCAAGCTTGAGGGCCGCAGCATGATGATGTTCATGTCCCCCGTTCCCAACAAGTAAGAAAGTAAACTCTCAGGAGGAAACAACAATGGCTAAAATGAAGCTCAAGACCCTTTCCGGCGCCAAGAAGCGCTTCAAGATGACTGCTTCCGGCAAGATTAAGCGCAATGCGTCCAAGCGCCGTCACATTCTGACCAAAAAGACCACCAAGCTGACCCGCGGCCTGCGTATGCCCAAGTACGTTGACAAGACCAACGAGGCTGCCGTCAAGAAAATGATGCCCTACGGCGGCTGATCTGCCCGGGACATTTAAAGGTCAGTTACTACCTGTTATAGACAAAAGGAGATATAAAACATGGCTCGTATTAAAGGCGCTACCATGACGCACAAGCGTCGTGCTAAGACTCTCAAGCTCGCAAAGGGTTACTACGGTGCTAAGTCCAAGCACTTCCGCATGGCCAAGCAGGCCGTTATGAAGAGCGGCAACTATGCTTTCGTTGGCCGTAAGCAGAAGAAGCGCCAGTTCCGCAACCTGTGGATCACCCGCATCAACAACGCTGTTCGTGCTCAGGGTATGAACTACTCCACCTTCATGAACGGCCTGAAGAAGGCCGGCGTCGAGCTGAACCGCAAGATGCTGTCTGAGATGGCTATCCACGATCCCGCCAGCTTCAACGCTCTGGTCGAGACCGCCAAGAAGGCTCTGTAATAGCTTGCATAAAAAGACTCGCGCACACGCGCGAGTCCTTTTGTGTTTAAAGGGGAGTTTGCGGTGCGGCGGCCAGAGGACTGGCCGCCCACAAGGCGGCGAGGTCGTAGGGCGGGCACGCAGCCCCTCATCCGAGCGCGGCCCCAAGCCTTCCCCTTGAGGACAGGCTCCCCCGATACGGGGGAGGTGGCGCGTAGCGCCAGAGGGGGAGCGGTGGCCCGCAGGCCGGATGAGGTGGAACTCTCCGGTAGGCAGCTGTTTCTCTTTATTCACACAATTTAGTTGATTTTATACAAAAGGGGCGCTACAATGGAAACGATCACCAGCCGCGAGAATGCGAAAGTCAAATATGCCTGCGCGGTGCGCGACAGCGAAAAGCAGCGCACGGCGGATGGGCTTTTCTTTGCCGAGGGGCCGAAGCTCTGTCTGGAGCTTGCCAAAAGCTGCACGCCGCGGGTGATGTATGCCACGGCGGCGGCGCTGGAAAAAACACCGGCGCTGGCTGGGTTTGACCCGGTGGAAATTGCGCCCCACGTGGCGGAAAAATTAAGCGGCACCAAGTCGAATCAGGGCGTTTTTGCCCTGTTTGAAACGCCCGCCCCGCCCGCCGATACGCTGGACACCGCCCGCCGCATCCTGATGCTGGAGGGGTGCAGGACCCCGGCAACGTGGGCACGCTGCTGCGCAGCGCCGCCGCGTTCGGGTTTGACGCCGTGGTGCTGGGGCCGGGGTGCGCGTCACCGCTGAGCCCCAAGACCCTGCGCTCCTCCATGGGCGCGGCGGGGCGTCTGCCGACCGTCCACAGCGAGAACCTGCCCGCCACTTTGCAGGCCCTGCGGGGGCGCGGCGTCACCACGCTGGCGGCGGCGCTCTACCAGTCCCGCCCGCTGGACGAGGCGGGGAACGATTTCCCGCACGGCGTCTGCGTGGTCATCGGCAGCGAGGGGCAGGGCCTGACGGACAGGACCGTTGAGGCCTGCGACATGGCCGTGCGCATCCCGATGACCGACCGGGTGGAGAGCCTGAACGCCGCCGTGGCCGGCAGCGTGCTGCTGTGGCATTTCAGGGGTGTGTGATGGACAAAACACTGGCCTGGCTCTGGCTGGCGGACGCCGTCGGCTCCGGCTGCCACTATGCGTCGGAGCTGCTGGCGCTGTACCCTGACCCGGCCGAGCTGTACGACCTGCTGCGCGCAGGCACCGAGGCCCCGCCGACCTGCCTGACGCCCGCGCGCTTGCCCAGCTGCAGGACACAACACCCTTTGATTACGAGGAACGGCTGGACCACTGCCTTTTGACCGGCGTTGAGGTGCTTACGCCCGACGAGGCACTCTACCCCGACCGGCTGCGCGATTTGCCGGATTTGCCGCTGGCGCTGTACGTTACCGGCAATGCCGACTGTCTGAACGGGCGGCGGTACGTGGGTATGGTGGGCACCCGCCGCCCCAGCGCTTATGGGCGGCAGGCGGCCTTTGATCTGTCGCTGGCTATGGCGCAGCAGGGTGTGGTGCTGGTCAGCGGTATGGCTGACGGCCTAGACAGCGAGGCCCACCGCGCCGCTGTGCAGGCGGACGAGCCGACGGTGGCGTTCCTGGGCACGGCCATCGACAAGACCTACCCCGCCGCCAACGCCAAGCTGCGCACCGCCATTGAGAAGGGCGGCGGCGCTGTCTGCAGCGAGTACCCGCCCGCCTACGCGGGACGCACCACGGGCACATTCCTGGCCCGCAACCGGCTGATTGCCGCCCAGAGCGAGGCGCTCTGCGTGGCGGAGGCCCGCACCCGCAGCGGCACGCTGAACACCGTGGGCCACGCCGAACGGCTGGGCCGCCCGGTGCTGGCCGTACCCGGGAGCATCTACAGTGCCCTGAGCGAGGGCGCAAATGAGCTGCTGCGCACCCACCGCGCCGAGCCGCTGTGCGCCGCCGCCGATGTGCTGCGCCTGCTGGGTGTGGGCGAGGAGACGGAAAGCCCGGTGCAGCAGCGGTTTGACCCCGCTGACGTCAGCGCTGACGCCCGGGCGGTCTACGCCGTATTGAAGCCCACGCCGCAGGGCGTGGATGCGCTGTGCGCCGCCACCCGCCTGCCCGCAGGCCGCGTGCTGGCCGCGTGCACTGAACTGGAACTTGCCGGTGGTGCCGAGGTGCAGCCGGGCAGACGGTATGTGGCGAAGTGAGTGGCGGAAGGCAAGACGAGAGATGAGCAAATAATAGATAATAAATAATAAATAATAAAGTCGGTGTGCGCCGGGGGCGCACGATTTTAATATAATTTGGAGCTTGTGGGAGCTTTTTTTGTTTGTGCCGCAAGGCACAAACTCCACCACATTTATTATTTATTATTTCTTATTTTTTATTTATAAATTTTTACACCAGAGGTATATTATGCCAAAATTAGTCATCGTGGAATCCCCTGCCAAGGCAAAGACCATTGGCAAGTATCTGGGCCGCGGCTACAAGGTCACGGCCAGCATGGGCCATGTGCGCGACCTGCCCGCCAGTACGCTGGGCATTGATGTCGAAAATGGCTATAAGCCGAAATATATCACGATCAAGGGCAAGCAGAAGCTCGTCAAGGAGCTGAAGGCCGAGGCCAAAAAGTGCGACGGCGTCCTGCTGGCAACCGACCCGGACCGTGAGGGCGAGGCCATCAGCTGGCACCTGGCGAACATTCTGGGGCTGGACCCCGCCGCGCCCAACCGCGTGACCTTTGACGAAATCACAAAGAAGGGCGTCAAGGAGGGCATGGCCCATCCCCGCGCCATCAACATTGACCTGTTCAACGCCCAGCAGGCCCGGCGCGAGCTGGACCGCCTGTCGGCTACAAGCTCAGCCCGTTCCTGTGGCGCAAGGTTCGCAAGGGCCTGTCGGCAGGCCGCGTGCAGAGCGTGGCCGTGCGGCTGATCCGCGACCGCGAGCTGGAAATTGAAAATTTCAAGCCCGATGAATACTGGAACCTGGATGCGCTGCTGTCGGCGGCGGGGGACAAGAGCGAGTTCACCGCCCGGCTGGCGGCAACGGCAGACGGCAAAAAGCTGACGGTCACGGACAAGCAGCAGGCTGATGCCGTACTGGCCGCGCTGGACGGCAAGGATTACACCATTACCAAAATCGAAAAGGGCAAGCGCCGCCGTCAGCCTGCGCCGCCCTTTATCACCTCCACTTTGCAGCAGGACGCGAGCCGCGCGTTCGGCTTCTCAGCCACGCGGACGATGCGCGCCGCCCAGACCCTGTACGAGGGCGTTGACATTGCGGGGCACGGCACGGTGGGTCTTATCACCTATATGCGTACCGACTCTCTGCGCATTGCCGCCGAGGCACAGACCGCGGCCAAAAACTTTATTGCCGAGCGCTGGGGCGAAAATTACGTCTGCAAGACGGCCCGCAAGTGGAAGAGCCGTTCCGCCACGGCGGCGCAGGACGCCCATGAAGCGATCCGTCCCTCAATGCCCGAGCTGACCCCCGATGAGGTCGAGCAGAGCATCAGCGGCGATACTGCCAAGCTGTACCGCCTGATCTGGAGCCGCTTTATGGCAAGCCAGATGGCCGACTGCATTCAGGACACGGTCTCGGCAAGCATCACGGCGGGGGAGTATCTTTTCCGCGCCTCCGGCTTCCGGGTGTCGTTTGACGGCTTCACGGCGCTGTATGAGGAATCCACTGACGACACAAGAAAAAGGAAACCGCCCTGCCCCCGCTGGAGGAAGGCCAGAAGCTGGCGCTCAAAAAGCTGACGGCGGACCAGAAGTTCACCCAGCCGCCGCCGCTCTACACCGAGGCAACGCTCATCCATGCGCTGGAGGAGAACGGCATCGGCCGCCCGTCCACCTACGCGCCGATCATCACGACCATCGTGGACCGCGGCTATGTCGAAAAGGACCAGAAAAAGCTGAAAACGACCCCGCTGGGTCAGGCCGTCAACACGGTCATGATGGAGCAGTTCCCCGACATTGTCAATGTGAAATTCAGCGCTGACATGGAGAAAAAGCTCGATGTGGTCGAGGCCGGCGAGGCAGACTGGGTCAAGACGATTGACGAGTTCTATCAGGGCTTTGAGAAGAGCCTGGAGCAGGCCGAGAAGAACATGGAGGGCAAGCGCATCAAGGTCGAGGACATCCCGACCGATGAGATCTGCGAGAAGTGCGGCCGCCCGATGGTCATCAAGTCGGGCCGCTACGGCAAGTTTGTGGCCTGCTCGGGCTTCCCGGAGTGCCGCAACGCCCACCCGCTGGTCAAGGACACCGGCGGCCTGTGCCCGCTGGACGGCGGCCATATGCTGGTGCGCAAGAGCGCCAAGGGCCGCGTGTACTACGGCTGCAGCAACTACCCCAAGTGCAATTATATGACATGGGACGAGCCGGTGCCCGAGCGCTGCCCCCAGTGCGGCAGCACCCTGTTCAAAAAGAAGGGCCAGCTCTACTGCGCCAGAGGGCTGCGGGTTTGTGAAGGCGATTGAGAAAAAGTAACCGCTTTCCGCACTTCTGTAGGGGTCGATGCTTGCATCGACCTGCGGACAGGCTGCCGACTTGCGGGCGGATGCGAGCATCCGCCCCTACAACCTCCCGGAAACAGAAATATAACGGAGAAATTATGCAAGTAAAAATAATTGGTGCCGGTCTGGCGGGCTGCGAGGCTGCGCTCTGGCTGGCCGACCACGGCGTACAGGTTGCGCTGTATGAGCAGAAGCCGGAGAAGTTTTCCCCGCGCACAAAAGCGCGGGCTTTGCGGAGCTGATCTGCTCCAACTCGCTCAAGGCCGAGCGCCCGGATTCCGCCTCCGGCCTGCTGAAGCTGGAAATGAAGAGGATGGGCAGCCACCTGCTGGATGCCGCCGAAACCGCCCGCGTGGCGGCGGGCGGGGCACTGGCGGTGGACCGGGATGTGTTTTCCACAGCCGTGACCGAAATGGTGGAAAAACACCCGAACATTACGATTCACCGCGAGGAAGTCACCGCGCTGGACGAGAGCGCACCGGTGCTGGTGGCCAGCGGCCCCCTGACCGAGGGTGCACTGGCGCAGGCCGTGGCCGCGCTGACCGGCGACCATCGGCTGAGCTTTTATGACGCGGTTGCGCCGATTGTGACGGCCGAGAGCCTTGACTATGACAAGGTGTTCGCCGCCTCCCGCTATGGCCGCGGCGAGGCCGACTACCTGAACTGCCCCTTTAACAAGGAAGAGTACGAGAGCTTCCACGCGGCGCTCATCGCCGCCGAGCGTGCGCCGCTCCACGACTTTGACGGCGATCTGACCGTCTACGAGGGCTGTATGCCGATCGAGGTCATGGCTGCGCGCGGCGCGGATACGATCCGCTTCGGGCCGCTGCGCCCGGTCGGCCTGCGCGACCCGCGCACCGGCCACCGCCCGTGGGCGGCTGTGCAGCTGCGGGCAGAAAACACGGCCCGCACGCTTTACAACCTTGTTGGGTTCCAGACGAACCTGAAATGGGGCGAGCAGAAGCGGGTGTTCAGCATGATCCCCGGTCTGGAGCATGCTGAATTTGTGCGGTACGGCGTCATGCACCGCAACACCTTCTTTGGAAAGCCCCAAGTGCTGACCAAGCAGCAATTTTTGAAGGAGCACCCCAACGTGTTTTTTGCCGGGCAGATTACCGGCTTTGAAGGCTATATGGAGAGCGCGGCCAGCGGCCTGCTGGCGGCGCACCAGATTCTGGCGCGGCTGCAGGGCCGCGAACTGCCGCCGCCCCCGGCGGCTACGATGTGCGGCTCTCTGCTGGACTATATCACAACGCCGAACAAGGATTTCCAGCCGATGGGCGCGAATATGGGCATCCTGCCCCGCACCGAGGAAATCAACACCATCCGTGACAAGCGCGAGCGCTATATGGCGCTTTCGCAGGCTGCCCAGGACGCGATGCGCGCATGGGTGAAGGAGTTTGAAGCATGAAAATTTTAGTTGATGCAATGGGCGGCGACAACGCCCCGCTGTGCGTGCTGCAGGGTGCGGCTCAGGCTGCCGCTGAGTTCGGCGACGGCATGGAGCTGGTGCTGCTGGGCGAGGAGAAGGCCATCCGCGACTGCGCAAAAGAAAACAAAATCGACCTTGCGCCGTTCACGGTTCTGAACTGCACCGAGACGATTGATATGCACGATGACCCGGTCAAGGCGGTGCGCCACAAAGACCGATTCCAGCATGGTCAAGGGGCCTTACGATGCTGAAAAACGGCGAGGGCGATGCCTTCGTCAGTGCCGGATCCACCGGTGCGCTGCACGTGGGCACCAGCCTGATCGTGCGCACGGTCAAGGGCGTCAAGCGCCCGGCGCTGGCCACCCCGATGCCCGGTGCCAAGCAGAACTTCCTGCTGCTGGACTGCGGCGCCAACGTCGAGTGCCGCCCCGAGATGCTGAACGCCTTCGGCACGATGGGCAGCGTCTACGCCGAGAAGGTCATGGACCGCACCGCGCCGAAGGTGGCGCTGGTCAACAACGGTGCTGAGGAGACGAAGGGCACGCCCACCTACCGCGAGGCACATAAGCTGCTGAAGGCCAACCCCTGCATCCAGTTTGCGGGCAATATTGAGCCGCGCTACATCATGGATGGCGAGGTCGATGTCGTGGTCTGCGACGGCTTTGTCGGCAATGTGGTGCTCAAGCTGACCGAGGGCGTTGCCAAAACGCTGCTGGGTATGCTGAAGAAAATCTTCCTCAAGAACCTGCTGACCAAGCTCAGCTATCTGGGCATCAAGGGCGGTCTGGGTGAGCTGAAACGTATGATGGACTCCGAGGAGGTCGGCGGTGCGCCGCTGCTCGGCGCCGCCAAGCCGGTCATCAAGGCGCACGGCTCCAGCCACGCCAAGGGCATCAAGAACGCCATCCGTCAGGCAAAGCTCTGTGTTGCCAACGACCTGTGCGGGACGATGGAGAATGCCTTGGCCGCAGTTGCGAAGCAGAAAGAAGAAGCAGAAGCTTAAAAGTAAAAGGCCGCCCTTGAAAGGGGCCGGACATGTCCGGCCCGCGGCATAAAAAATACCGCCCGTAAAAGGGCAATCGAGATAAGGTTGAGGGCCGGGCATGCCCGGCCCCTACGGACCAGCTGGAAAGGTGAAAGAATATGGCTCACAAACCGGAAGAACTGCAGGAGGTCCTGCAGTATACATTCAAAAATCCTGCGCTGCTGCGCATTGCGATGACCCATACCAGCTATGCCAACGAGAGCAAGGTCGCCACGACCCACAATGAGCGGCTGGAATTTCTGGGCGACAGCGTGCTGTCCGTTGTGGTGGCGGACTATCTGTTCCACCAGTCCGGCCGCCCCGAGGGCGAGCTGACCCGGATGCGCGCAAGCCTCGTCAGCGAGGAGGCACTGTTCCAGTTCGCGCAGGAGATCCACCTCGGCGAGTATCTGCGCCTCGGCCACGGCGAGGACCTCGGCGGCGGACGCAGCCGCCCGAGCGTTGTCTCCGATGCGTTCGAGGCGGTCATTGCCGCGCTGTATCTGGACGGCGGCATGGAGGCCGCGCGCAATTTCATCCTGCCCTTCATCACCGAGGGCAAGACCGCCGAGGACGACTACAAGACCCGCCTGCAGGAGGTCGTCCAGCAGGACCCCTCCGCCGTGTTGAAATATGAGGTCACCGGCGAGACCGGCCCCGACCACAACAAGCAGTTCACGGTCTGCGTCTGGCGCAACGGCGAGCTGCTGGCCGAGGGCAAAGGCCGCAGCAAAAAAGCCGCCGAGCAGCACGCTGCAAAGGTGGCGCTGGAAAAATTGCAGTAATATTGCCGTTTAATGATGCTCTGTAGGGGCCGGGCATGCCCGGCTCGCGGCATAAAAATCGCAGCCCGTTTACGGGTATACAGGGCGGGGTTGAGGGCCGGGCATGCCCGGCCCCTACGACCAGACAGAATCGAAAGGGTACACCACTTCATGCGCCTGAAAGAACTGGAAATCCAAGGCTTTAAATCCTTCCCCGATAAGACAAAGATCGCAATCGGGGAGGGCATCACCGGTGTTGTCGGGCCGAACGGCTCCGGCAAATCGAATATATCCGACTCCATCCGCTGGGTGCTGGGCGAGACCAGCTCCAAGCAGCTGCGCGGCACCGGCAAGATGGAGGATGTCATCTTCGGCGGCACCCAGTCCCGCGGCGCTATGGGGTTTGCCTCTGTCGCACTGACGATCGACAACAGCGACCACGGCCTTGACATGGACGCCGATGAGGTCACGATCGGCCGCCGGTACTACCGCAGCGGCGAGAGTGAATACTCCATCAACGGCCAGAATGTCCGCCTCAAGGATGTGTATGAGCTGCTGCTCGACACCGGCATCGGCCGCGACGGCTACGCCATCGTCGGGCAGGGCCGCATTGCCGAGATCGTCGGCGCCAAATCCGCCGAGCGCCGCGAGATCTTTGAGGAAGCCTCCGGCATCGCCAAATACCGCTACCGCAAAAATGAGGCCGAGCGCCGTCTGGCCGCCGCCGAGGGCAACCTCGAGCGTCTGCGCGACATTCTCGGTGAACTGGAACGGCGGGTCGGCCCGCTCAAGCGGGACAGCGAGAAGGCCCAGCAGTTTCTGGAGCTGAGCGAAAAGCGCAAGGGGCTGGAGATCACCCTCTGGGTGGACGCCATCCGCCGCGCCAATGACGCGCTGCGCGACCAGCAGCGCCGGTACGAGGCCGCCCAGGCTGACTACGACCGCCTGAGCCGCCAGCTGGACGCCTTTGACGAGCAGAGCGCCGCCCTGCGGGAGGAGGCCCAGCAGCTGATGCTGACGGTCGAGCAGGCCAACACCGACATCCGCACCATCACCGAGGCCAACGCCGGCAGCGAGAGTGAGATCGCCGTTTTGAAGAACGAGAGCGAACACAGCCGCTTCCGCATTGACGAGGCCAACACCGAGCTGCAGCGCGCCGGACAGGGCCGCGAGAGCATCGAGCGCGAGGCCGCTGACCACCGCGCTGCCATCGAGGCGCTGCGCACCGGTATGGCCGCGCTGGACGCCCGTGTGGCCGCGCTGCGCACCGCCCTGCATGAACTCGAAGAAAAAGCCGCTGCCAGCGGTGAACGGCGCGATGTCATTGACGCCGCCATGGCCCGATTGCAGGACACCGCCACCGCCGCGAAAGTCCGCGCCGCATCGGCCCAGTCGGCGGGGCAGGCCGCCGCCGACCGCCTGACCGAGGCGCGCACGCAGGCCGAGGCGCTGCAGAACGCCGCCGCCGCTACCGAGGAGGAGCGCCGCCGCGCGGAGCGCCGCTTTAAGGACGCCGAGGAGGCCGTGACCCGCAGCGACAACATCAAGGCCGGCTTAAAGCTCAAGCTGGACAGCCGCCGCCGCCAGCAGGCGGACGCCGCCGAGGCCCTGCAGAAGGCCGACCGCGAAAAATCCGCCGCCGCCCAGCGCATCCATATCCTTGAGGACTTGGAGCGCAACATGGACGGCTACCAGCAGAGCGTCAAGGCCGTCATGCGTGCCGCAGGCGGCGGGCGTCTGCGGGGCGTCATCGGCCCTGTGGCCGGTATCCTCACGGTCGAAAAGGGCTACGAGACCGCCATCGAGACCGCACTCGGCTTTGCGCTGCAGAACATCGTGGTCGAGGATCAGGGCTGTGCCCGCGCCGCCATCAGCTTTTTGAAGGATGAGCGCGCCGGGCGCGCCACCTTCCTGCCGCTGGACACCGTGCAGGGCACCCGCTTTACGGGCCGCTTGTCCGGCACAGCAGAGGTTGCCGCAGACCTTGTCAAAGCAGACCCGAAATATCAGCATATCATCGACAATCTTCTCGGCCGCATCATCGTGGTCGAGGATCTGACCGAGGCGTCCGCCGTGGCGCGCAGCCTCGGCTACCGCAACCGCATCGTCACGCTGGACGGACAGGTCATCAACGCCGGCGGCTCCTTCACCGGCGGCTCCACTGCCCGCAGTGTCGGCGTGTTCAGCCGCAAGCAGGAGCTGGACGAGCTGCGCGGCAGGCTGACCAAGCTGGAAGCCCGCCGCGCCGAGGCCGAAAAGGAGCTGGCCGCCCGCAAGGCAGAGGTGGATAACCTTTCCGCCCAGCTGGCCGGTGCCGAGGGCGAGGGCATGAACGCCGCGACCGAGCATGTCCGCGCCGGGCTGGAGGTGGAGCGCCTGACGAAGGCCGCCGCCCAGAACGAGGAGACGGCCCGCAATATTGAGCAGGAGATCGCCGCCCAGCAGGCCGCCGTG
>VOFK01000846.1_pt1 | contig 19271 bp, 32 predicted proteins | sample 5384121 | NCBI WGS metagenome assembly VOFK01 (sample SAMN12384730, study PRJNA508395) | human gut metagenome | isolation source: healthy gut J | host: Homo sapiens
ATTACGTATTGCTCGATCGCGGCGGACTTTAGTATTTTCTTTTTGGTCAGACGGAGGGCGTTCACCACTGCGCTATCGAAAAGCGACCGACCGTAACGCGGGGGAATGTATTCCGCTGCGACGGAACGGGGAAAGCGTCAGCCTTGCCCGAAATCGAGGGGCTTATTCTGTATATGCCCAATCATTGCGGCGTATATGTCGGAAACGGGTATGCTGTCGAATGCACTCTCGGCGCTTTCGGCGACGGAATAGTCAAAACTTCCGTTAAAGGCAGAGGTTGGACGCATTGGCTCAAAATGCCCGAAATTGATTACGAAGAGGGGAACACACCTTTGATACTGCCGAAAAAACCGTTGACACGGTAGCCTTTCGCTCCGTGCCGTCCGTTACGGGCGGAAAACGCCATTTCTATATTCCCGAAGATACGCTTGTTTCCGTTATTCGGAAAACGTTGCTTCCGCAGACGGTTTTGAGTGGGACGAAGTTGAATGTGACGGCGTTAAAAAGGGATATTGCGCAAACCGTTATTTGCGCCGTGGAATTTGAAAAACCAAAGCAACCTCCGATGCTCTGGCACTCCGCTCGGAGCCGTCAGCTGTTGCGGGGGAACGTTTCTTTTATATTCCGAGAGGCAAAGAGGTCACGGTTCTTGAAGAGAACGTCGCTTCATCGGACGGCTATTCGTGGGATAAGGTTGTTTACAACGAGACCGTGGGATATGCGGCAAACGAATTTCTCGATTGAAAAATTTTGAAAATTCGGGGTTCGCAGCGGGGTAAAAGGCTTTATAATGGACGCAGGAGGTGAAAAATGAAAAAGAACTATCTGATATTTCCCATGAAAGTTATGCGGGCATAACCCAGACTTACGACGGAAAACTTCACACTATATCAGTTCACACGGAACACCTGCGGATTATCCGATAGACATCGCGGGTAAGGACAACCGGCAGAGAACCGTTTTATTGCCCCTGCGATGAAATGAAGTTGTCAAAATCGCCGGTATTTGACGTAACGGGTAACAATCACGCGAACGGCGCGTGGCTCGTTTCGACATCCGAGGTCGATTTTGCGGACGGAACGCGTGACATCTGCACGATAAAATTTTTGCACATGAACAATTCCGATTTCGGCAGAAACGGCATTTACGTCGGACGCAAATACAAGCGCGCGGCGAACTTATCGGGCACGAAGGTACGTCTCACGCAAGCGGCAACCACGTTCACATGTCCGCGGGCAAGGGGCGGACTGAAAGGCTCGGCTGGACAAAAAATTCCAAAGGTTCTTGGGTTATAACCACAACGCACGGAACCGCAAAGCCCGAAACTCTTTTCTTTGTCGATCCCGAGTTCACAACGGTCAAAAATGCCAGAGGTCTGATTTTTCAAAAGCGTTCCGCCGACAGCGGCGAGAAAATCGAAGTTTCCACAGGCAAAGACGAAGACGAAGAAATCGACCGATGCTTTGGCTCTGCGCTCCGCTCCGTCAACAAAAAACGGCGCGAGGTATCTTTATATTCCCCGCAGTTCGAAGTTACGGTAATTTCCGAAAACGCGGCAACAGGCGACGGTATTCGTGGGATTGTATTCTGTATAAGAATATAATAGGTTACAGCGCGAATAAATACTTGAAATAAACACTAAATCAAACAAAAAGAGCGTTTGCATACAAACGCTCTTTTTTATCTTATTTATGTTTAACTTTACAATGTTTGTCAACACCGCAAGTCCGAGCATTATAGCGGTGTAGAAAAATGAATGGCGGAGTAAAAAATGCCGCTTTGACCGAACCCTTTTCCGCTTTCGGTTCATTTTTAATCTTCTTTGCAAAAAGATATAATTTCATATATTGCACAGCAAAGTCCTATCAGCGAAATCGCCGCGGTCAATATCAGGTCTGTTCTTGCCAACGCTTTTCTTCAAGTACCCCCGTTCAACAGCGAATACCCTACGGAAAGCAGATTGTTGCACGCATGCAGTATTATAGGAACGACTATCGACCCTGTGGAGTAGGCGAACCATCAAGTATAAGACCCATGGCAAATGCGACGGGAATCTGATTGAAATTTGCGTGCATGAGTGCGAACAGCGCTGCGGAAAAAAGAAAATCGCGCCCTTGCCCATATACTGTTTCATTGTTCCGAGAATCGCACCTCCGGAAGACCGCTTCTTCAAGCACGGGCGGCAAAACCGCCATTGCGATTATCCAAAGTACGGCTTCAAAGGTATTATCGGTTGTAAAAGACGCGCTTTTATCGGTTTTACGATTTCTACGGCATCGAGAAGGCTGGAATAGATTGAAGAAAGCGTAATTGCCGCAAACATAAATGCGAACATTGCGGACAAAGTTTTTGAACGGGAACTTTGCATACAGGTGTAGGCATAAATTCCGTAATGCTCTTTTTTCGCAATCAGGAGATACGGCACTTCAAACAGAAGAGGGTAAATTATCTGCGGGATTATTAAACTTCGCAGATTTGCGGATATTACTCCCTGCGGAATAAATCCCGTCGCAAAAAGAAACTATAATTTGCGCGGGAATCGAAAAGCAGCAAAAGAAGAATCAGTTTTGTTGCCGTGATTTTTATGTTATTCATTTTGTGTTTTCTCCGTTTTGTGTTCTGATATTATAATAGCACATTTTTTAGCCCATTGCAACAAAAACGCTTGACTTTTACGAAAAAAGATATATAATGGTAAATATAAAATGTATTTTGGAGAGTTTTATGAAAGCGAAAAACTATCTTTATATTCTGTTTCCGCTGACCGTTGTCGGCATTATTTTTCGCGTTGTCGAATTGCTGTACGGCGTTGAAGCCGAAACGGGCTATGTAAGGGGAAGCAGCCTTTACATATTCTTCAATATATTTATTCTTGCAGGCGTCATAGTGTTGCTTTCGCAGATGATATGGCGCGTCAAATCAAAAGTCGTTCGAAAAAGAGCGTTATCCGCATTTGCCCCCCGATCCGTTTTCGTTTTTCGGGAATAATGTTCCTGCTCTCTGCCGCAGGCATCGCCGCTTCGTCTTTTATCAGAATTTATACGACCGATTCGGTTATAAAAAGTTTTTGCGAACAGGGTCGGAGGGTTACGCTGAAAAACGTGTTCGCAGATTTTGATGCTTGGATACTTCTTGCGGGCATACTTTCCGCAGTCGTTCTTGTTGTTTTTGCAGTTGATCCGAGAAAATGCGTAAACAGAACCTTTTCAATGTGCTGACACTTGCACCCGTTCTGTATTACGCACTCAGAACACTTGATCTGTTTTCGGAAAAATCTTCGATTTTGTCCCGCGCATACGACAGTTTTACGATACTTGCGCTCGGTTTTATGACGCTTTTCTTTATGAGTTTTGCAAAAATGGTTGTCGGAATGCCGTCAAGAAGAACTCTTTGCGGCTTCGGTTCGGTTGCATTCTTCCTCGGACTTATCCGCATTGCCGAAACGGTTCTTTATTTCATCGGCTCAAACAAGTTCGGCGTTGACGTTGAACCCGCGACCGCAATTTCCGATATAATCGTCAGTCTTTGTGTTTGCGTATTTCTTCTGCGTCTGCACGCACTTCCCGAAACAAGAGAAAAGCCGATCGCGAACAATTCCGATAATGCATCAAAAGTAAATAGAATCAATACAAAAACGAGTTGCCCGCGGCAACCCGTGTATATATACGGTTTTATCTGACCGGAATCGGTTTTTTTTCGCAACGTAATAGAATATTTTCATTGCGTCTTCAATGTCTATTTCTCCCGTCATCGTTGTGTCGCAACGGCGGCACTGTTCATCTGTCATCAATTTTTTTGCAACGTGATAGAAAACTAACATGGCGTCAATTATATCTACCGTTCCGTCGCCGTCGGCATTCCGCAAAGGTACGTTTCCGCTCCCGTATATCTACGGTTGTAATATCGCCGATAAGCAATGATGTACCGAAGAACATATTCGATGTTGGGTAGGCGAAAGGCTTATTTCTTTTCCGTTAAGAATGAGTTTTACGTTATCGAGGAAAAGCGGTAGCCCTCTTCAACTGCTTTCTCCGTCATTTTCAAGAGAGAGGAAATAAGAGTATATTGAATTTTCTTTGAATATCGTAGGCAATCCGGGTATCCAGGATTGCTCGATATATCTTTCTCCGTCGGATCTCATCCAACTTTCCTCTTCTATTGTGAATATATCCGTAAACTTCTTCAATGTAGGTCTTTGCCGTGAATTCCGCTTCGTCGCCTGCTTTGTATGCAAGTCTCGCACCGTCAATTTTATTGTGTTCTATCATTTTTACGGCAGCGCGGTAAAACGGATAACTTTTAACTTTTTTTCTTCTTTATTGAAGTCATTTATTCCGTCTTGCGACAGATCCCACGGAGAAAATGTTGCCTCTTCGGGATTCAGGGTGGTTCCGATGTATAAATTCGTAGAGGTTTGTAGTGTAATCGTCTACATCAATGCGCCGCCCTCGCCTATGAGTGTTGCTGTTCCTCCGTAATAGTGAAGTATTGAGTGACGGTCGCCGCTTGCGAAATTGTCAAAGTAAATGGCTTTTCCGTAAGATATGTTTTCACTCTTGCAAACGGCAGTCAGTTCACCGCCTGTTATATAAAATATCCCCCGCCCTCGGTCTCAATCGCTCCCGAATTTTGGGCACGCTGTTCCGACGTGACGGTCATCTTTCCGTCGTACATACGAAGCGCTCCGAATGCGCTCATTTTTTGGGCGCTCTGTTTTTCGTTTCCGATAACCGTCAGTTCTCCGCCCTTCATGTTAAGGTCTGAGGCGAAAATTCCGAGTGAACCATCTATGGGGTAAACATTGATTTTACCGCTTTCAACCGTGACTTCCGCAAAGGCTGTTCCGTGATTATTCCGAAGCCGCTGCCTGTTCCGCCCCAGCCGTTTTCCGCTATGCCGCCCGCATATATGTCAAGCGTGCCGTCGCCCGTAACGGTCATAGAGGACGCTTCCTCAAGCGCTATGCCGTAATATACGCCTTTGTCTTCGGAACTTATCTTGTTTGTACCTTTAAGAATAAGCGTTATGTCTCTGTTTGCTCTGATACCGAACGTTCTCGGCATGGTTTCGTGGACGTATTTGCCGAGATTTGCGTCATATTCCTGACTTGTCAGCAGAAAACTGCCGATTCCGCCGTTCAGACTGACATTTTCAAGTTCGAGAACATATTCGTTTCCGTTCTGCGTCAGCATTGCCGTGCCGCCGCCGACATTCACGGTTTTTCCGAGATTTTGCGTTAAATCAATCTCTGCTCCGTCGTTGCCGAGTCTGACATAAGGCGCGGAATTTTTCTTCTCAAATTTGTAATAAGCAATCGCGACAAGGTCGTTTTTTATGTATACGGAAGAGCATTTTTTACCGTTCACCGTTACCGACAGGTCGGAATAGCCGCTGAAATATGCACTTCCGTAGGGGAGACGTATCTCCAATTCCGCTTCAAACGGATATCCGTCAAATTGCAAATCACAAGTCGAAATGAAGAACGGCGTCGTATAAAACCGTTACCGCATATCCCTTTTCTTTTGTAAAGTCAAGGTATCTGCCGCCCGAAATATTGCAATCCGAATAGTCTATCTCGATATCGAAAGACGTTGCCGCCTTTGCGGGACGCTTGTATTCAAAGCCCTCACTCATATCCGACCACGGGCTGACATTGCCTGTTTCATTGTCTGTTCCGAGGTCAACTTCTATCGCTCTGGCTTTGTAGTAATATGTACCCTCGCCCCGAAGAGTTGAAAGTCGTCGTAATATCCGCAAGGTACGAATCCGAATAGTATTCATCAACCAAATCGTCTTCCGTTGTTCCGTTATAATAAATGCGGAATTCATAATCTACCGAATAGTACCAACTCGTCGCTTTTATCGGGCTGTGGTATTTGTCACCCGCACCGATACGAATCATTCCCGTATTTTCGGTTTCCCACCAGTGACCGGTTTTGTCAGCACTTCGTTGTCTTCCGCCATGAAAAACAGTCGGCATAAGCGCTATTGTTGCGCAGACTGTCAAGAGCATTGCCAAAACCAAAAAAAAAATGTTTTCTGAACATTTCCTATTCTCCTTTTTATAAGTTTTTTTACACTTTTAATATATCATGAAAGACAAGAAACGGCAAGTTATTTTCCGAATTGGCAATTGCCATATTGGAAAATGCTATCTTTTTTCACAAACATAGATTATAATTAACTTGAAAATATCTTAACGATATCTTTTTATAAGGATGTGAAATGAATGAAGTTCAGCGAAAAATTGAATGAGTATATGGAAAACCTCGATTGTTCCGCAAAGGAGATTTGCGACGCGTCGGGGCTGTCGCAAGCAACTTTGAGCCGTTACCGCAGCGGGGGAGAACCCCCGATATAGGAACGGACTCTTTTTGAAAAACTTTGTGTCGCCATTGCTGCAATTGCACAATACAGGCTTGCGACTGATATAACGGAAGAAAGTGTTTCCTCCGCATTTCTCGGTTGTGAAGATATATGCACGGTTGACTTTTGAGCGTATGCGTCTTAATTTCAACGCGCTTATCGAGACTCTGAAAATAAGCGTTCCGACGCTCTGCGCCTGTACCAATTATGACGCTTCCACGCTTTTCAGAATAAAAAACGGTTCGCGCCGTCCGTCAGATCCAGAATCGTTTGTTTCCGACATCGCGGGATTTATAGGACGGGAATATTCGTCCGCCGAAAACCTTTCGTCGCTTGCTTCTTTGCTTTTCCTGCTCCGTTGCGGATTTATCGGACATCTCCGCAAGATGCGAAAAAATCCGTGAATGGCTTATAGCGGGTGAGGGGTCGCCTGTCGGTGAAATATCCCGTTTTCTTTCGGCGTTGGATGAGTTTGATTTGAATGAATACATAAAGGTCATACATTTCGATGAACTGAAAGTACCTACCGTTCCGTTCAGTCTTCCCACAACAAAGGTTTACCGCGGACTGCGCAGAATGAAAGATGCGGATCTCGATTTTTTGAAAGCAACGGTCATTTCTCCGTCCATGCAAAGACGTGACGATGTTCAGCGATATGCCGATGGGAGAAATGGCAAAGGATGAAGACTTTGCAAAAAAATGGATGTTCGGCATGGCGATGCTCCTGAAAAAGGGGCTTCATCTGAATATGATACATGACGTTGACCGTCCGTTTTCGGAAATGATGCTCGGACTTGAAAGTTATATTCCGATGTATATGACGGGGCAGATATCGCCTTATTATCTTAAAAGCGTAAGAAGTTCGGGCTTTTTGCATTTACTGAAAACGTCAGGGGCTGCGGCTCTGTTCGGAACTGCCGTTGCGGGACACCATGCAAAAGGGGGAATATCGCTTGACAAAGAACAGGGAAGAGGTCTCTTTTTATAATGAAATGTCCCGTGACCTGCTGAAAAAGGCGTTGCCGCTTATGGATATTTACCGCGAAAGTTCATCGTCTTCTTTTCGCGCATTTTTGAATACGGATGCTGAAAAACCGGGAAAAAAGAAGAAATATCCTGTCTTCTCTTCCTCTGTATACCGCCGACAGAGAATTTTTGGAAAAGTTTCTGTCTTCCCGCAATGCGGAAAAAGACGAAGCGGAAAATATTTTGACAGCCGCCGCGGAACAGCGCGCCAGAGTTGAAAAAATTCTTGAAAGCGGAGAGATTTCAGATGAGATATGCGAACTTTCGGAAGCGGCGTTCATGCAAAATCCGATGACTCTTTCCGCGTTCGATTCTTTTTACGGAAAAAAGAACTTGTTTATACTTATGAAGAGTATACCGAACATCTTGCAAGAACTCGGGAATTTGCAAAAACTCACCCCAACTATTCCGTCGTTTCTTCCGACGGCTTTGCTTTCCGCAATCTTCGCATAAGCATAAACGAGGGAAATTGCGCGATGGTCTCAAAGGAAAAGTCGCCCGCTATACATTTTGTTATCCGTCATCCGCGTTTGAGAACAGCCATAGAAAACTTCGTTCCGCCTATTGTCGAAAAGTGAAAATAAGACATTTGAATGCAAAAAAACACGCGAGGTCTTGCGCCCCGCGTGTTTTGATTTTTTAAGTCAGTCTTTAATTATGAATTTGCTGATTTTTTGTCTTACCGCATCAACTTCGTTCGCGTCCGAAGAGTTTATGCGCAGTTCGGAGCGGCTTGCTCAGATCCAGACTGAAAATTCCCATAATGGATTTTTGCGTCGATAACGTATCTGTCCGCGGCAATATCAATGTCGCAGTTTGCGGTTGTTACTGCGCTTACAAAGTCCTTGACGTCGTTGACTGACGCAAGCAGAATTTTTTCGGTTGTCATTTCTCATTCTCCCTCATTCTCATAGTTATTTCCTGCGGTGTCGGCATAACGCGCAACGCGCCTTTGCGCTCCGTTACTATACCCGCCGCCGTGTTTGCATAAGTCAGCATTTGATAAAGTTCGTCTTCGGAAAAATCACGAAGTCCGTGTTTCGAGTACTTTTGTAAGTACCGCGCCGCAAAAAGTGTCTCCCGCGCCCGTTGTTTCTACTGTTTTTGCTTTTTGCAATGGGCGCGTATGCGTAAGCGTTTCCCGAATAGGCACGGCTGCCGTCTTTTCCGAGCGATACGAGCAGCAGTTTAATATTCGGATATTCGTTTTTGAGTATCTGCGCCGCTTTTTCGAGGTCGTTTTTCGCCGGTGAACCACGCGATTTCGTTGTCCGAAATTTTGAGTATGTCGCATTGTGAAATGCCATAAGCGATTTTCTCTTTTTGCCGTTTCGAGGTCTTTTTCCACAGCGGTGGACGCAGATTCGGGTCAAAAGATATTATTGCATTACAGCGTTTTGCCGTCGCCACCGCTTTTTTTGTCGCCGCCTCGCACACTGTGTGCGTCATCGAACCGAAATGAAATATCGTGCAGTCTTCTATCGGTTTTTCGTTTACGTCCGCTTCCGAAAGCATCATGTCCGCCCGGGATTTCTGTAAAACGAAAACTCTCTGTCTCCTCCGTCGAGCGCGTTTTGACGAACGCCAGCGTTGTATTGACTTCTTCAATCCGTTACAAGCCCCTCTCGGTGTTTATTCCGACCTCTTCGACCGCCGCTTTCAGTTGTCTGCCGAAAATGTCATTGCCCACTTTGCCGATAAACGCCGTCTTTTTGTCCTGTCTGCTCATCATCGAAAGCACGTTGCACGGCGCACCTCCGGGGTTCGCTTCCATAAGAGGGTTTCCCTGTGAACTTGTACCGTTTTCCGTGAAATCTATGAGCAGTTCGCCGAGCGCACAGATGTCAAATCTTTTCATGATTATTCCTCCGTTTCGCAGGGAATGAATATTTCCGCATTGCCGATTTTTTATCGGAAAGTCCGTATACGGTGTTCGTTATGACGTACTCGCCGCCGTTGACAAAAACTTCTATCATATTTTTCATCAACGAATATTTCAAGTTCGGCAGCTGCCGGAAGTTTCGGGCGTCTCAAAACGTGTTTCGAGTTCTGCATTCTTTCCGATAACGGCGCTTCTGTCTGCCGTCAGGCGGCGGTTTTTCATCTCCAAATCATATCCGCCGACAGAGAGTCTTTCGCCCTCATCAAGCGTCGCTTTGAGCATATATGCGCCCTTTGGGCTCAGAGACCTTTTTCGTAAAAAGATTTCTGACGTCGGGGGTGCGGGGTGAAGCGGATATGTCCGTTTTTGATTTCGCAGACACGCGGAGTGCAGAACATTCCGATAGTTCCGTTCTTTGCGGGTTTCGGCATACGGAGCCATGCAATAACTGTTCTCCTGCCTTCACGGTCAACCGTGCTTTGCGGGGCGTAAAGGTCTTTGCCTATGTCAAGCAACGCAAAGTTTCCGTCCGTATTCATCGAGCAGGTCTTTTCGTCAAACGTCACTTTTTTCCGCAGGAACGCCTGATTGCCGAGTTCAGTTCCCATGGGTGAAAATATCAGAACATATTCGTCTCCGACTTTGAACCAGGTCGGGACATTTCCCACATCAACCGAGGCCGTCTGTTGAAGCGTAATTGACAAACTCCCAATCAAGCAGATCTTTGCTTCTGTAAAAAAGCAGTCTGCCTTTTCGTGCGCCGTACTGCCGGAGAACCACTGGCGTAATTTCCGTCGTTTCCTTTCCAAATTTTGGGGTCTCTTTGTGGTTCCTGTCCCCGATATTCGGGTCGGACAGGGGAGGTATCGCCGTTTTTTTTGCCATTGAAGTTGTCAAACGTAACCGTCATCTTCCGATGAGATGTGAAGCTGCGCCGCCGTGAACTTGTCGTCAATGCAGCAGTTTGTGTTTTCGGGGTCGGGAGTGTCATATCTCACTCCCGTATAAAGTATGTGCATTTTGCCGTCCTTTTCAACGGCGCTTCCCGAAAAACATCCGTCACAGTCGTCTGTCTTTGTCGGAAACAGCGCAATGTCAAGATGCTTCCAATCGGTCAGGATTGCGGCTTACGGCGTGTCCCCAATGCATTCTGCCCCAGCGCGGCGCATACGGGAAAATGCTGATAGAACAAGTGGTATTCGCCTTTGTAATATATGAATCCGTTCGGGTCGTTTATCCAACCTCTCGGAGGTCTCAGATGTATTTCCCCGCATTTTAACGCCTCCCTATCAAACAAGACAGATTTCGGATTCTTTGTCAAAGAAATGTATCTTCGAGGGCATGAAGACAAATTCTATCTTATCTCCGATTCCGCTGATTTCATATTTTGAAACTCTTGCTATTGTCTGCGCTCCGCCGAAAGTGAAGTACAGATTTGTTTTCAGTTCCCATTATTTCGGTGTTTTTCCACAACCGCACTCTGTTTTGAAGAACCGAACACATCGAGGGTTCCATGCGTCGAGTTTGATGTCTTCGCCTCTGATTCCGAGAATGAGACCGTCCTTTTTACCGCCGAGTTTTTCGATGATGTTTTCGGGCAGTTCTATTCTGTTGCCGTCCGCAAAAACAACAGTGTTGCCGTCAATCGTAACGTCAAAGAAGTTCATCTGCGGCGAGCCGATAAAGCCCGCAACAAATTTATTGACGGGGTGGTCGTAAAGTTCCATCGGCTTGCCCACCTGCTGAACAAAACCGTCTTTCATGATAACTATTCTGTCCGCCATGGTCATCGCTTCCACCTGGTCGTGCGTGACATATATGGTCGTGCTTCCTATTTGACGGTGAAGTTTGCTTATCTCGTTTCTCATGCTGACGCGGAGTTTTGCGTCAAGGTTCGAAAGGGGGTTCGTCCATAAGGAATACTTTGGAGTCTTTTTACTATTGCTCTGCCGAGCGCAACTCTCTGTCTCTGACCTCCCGAAAGGTTCTTCGGCTTTCTGTTTCTGTATTCTTCGAGCCCAAGAATGTCTATCGCCCATTCGGTCTTTTTCTTTATCTCGTCTTTTCGGCACTTTCATGTTCTTCAAACCGTAAGAAATATTCTTTTTTTCAACGGTCATGTGCGGATAAAAGCGCGTAGTTCTGGAATACCATGGATATTCCTCTGTCGCGGGGGAACATCGTTCATTTTTCTTTCCGTCTATGAACAGTTCGCCGCTTGTTCTGTATGTCTTCAAAGCCCGCTATCATGCGCAGCGTCGTCGATTTTTTCCGCAGCCGGACGGACCTACGAACGCGATAAATTCTTTTTCGTTTATTTCAAGGTTGCAATCCGTGACCGAATTTTTTCTGCGCCGGGGTATTTTTTTGCAAAAAGTCCTTTAAAGTTGAATGTAACTCATTTTTTAACCCTCCTTGGAACCTGTTGAAACGACGCCTTCAACGATATGTTTCGAGAAGAACGCATAGATTATTATTACGGAATTGTTATCAGGGTGATCGCCGCAAGCGTCTGACCCATGGTCGTGTTTTCGTTTGCGGTTATGGCGTTAAGTCCTATCTGAGCCGTGAAGGCAGATCGCTTGCAAAGTGAACGTCAGGGACGGCCAGATAGTCGTTCCAAACATTCCAGGAACGTAGAAAACGCTGACTGTTGCCACAACGGTTTTGGACATCGGAAGTACCATTGTGAAGAAGTATTTGACGGGACCGCATCTGTCAAGCTGTATGCCGCTTCGTATATATCGTCCGGCAGGCTGACAAACACCTGTCTGAAAAAGGAAGATATTGAACGGATTGACTATCATCGGAAGAACATAACCGATTATCGTGTTCAGAAGTCCCATTTTCGCTATCGTCAGGAAATTTATCGTGATTATCGTTTCCGTCGGAATTATCGTCAGCATCATGATTATCAGCAGCCATTTGTCCGAAAACGGGAACTTTATCTTTGCAAGCGCGTATCCCGCAAGACCGTTGACGATTATTCCGAGAACGATGAGAACCGCCGCATAAAGAAGCGTGTTGCCCATGTATTTGAGGAAGTCCGTGTTTGTGATTACCGAAACATAGTTATCGAAAAATCCGTTGCCCGGTGTCGGCGGCAGAAATGCCTGAAACGAGTTCATGTCCGCCGTTATCGCGTTGTCGGGCTTGAAAGAGTTCGCTATCATCCAAACAACCGGGAACAGAAACAACAGCGAGAGCAGTATCATAACAACGACAAGGACTATTCCGAAAACCTTAGTTTTTTCCTTTTTCTTCTCATGTTTTGCCTCCCTGTCTTTTTTTGTCAACGCATTTTGTATAAGCGTGATAATGATAACGAATATAACAAAGATTACCGCCATTGCCGACGCAAGACCTATTTCCCAGTTTACCGTGCCCGTCTCATATATGTCGTAGACGAGTGTAAGTTGAGTTGGAGGGTCCTCCGCCCGTCATTATCATCGGCTGAACTATCATTCTGAACGCGCCTATCGTAACCGTTACGAACAACGAAGATGCACAGCGGTTTAAGTTCGGGAAGTGTTATATCCTTTGAATTTTTTCCACCCGCTTGCGTGATCCATCTCCGCCGCTTCGTAAAGCGCGGGATTTATCGCCTGCAAACCGCCGAGGAAGATTATCATCTGATAACCCATGCCTTGCCATGCGCTCATTATCGCTATCGAGGGCAGCGCCTGATTTGCGCTGTGAATGAACGGCTGCGGGTTGAAGCCCATGTTTGTGAGCAGCGTGTTGGTATGCCCTCGGGACTGTAAATCTGCATCCACAGAGTGGAAACAACCGCAAGCGACATAACAACGGAATGAAAAATGCGACTTTGAAATACTTTTTGCAGTATGTTACTTTGTTTATCAGAAGCGCAAGTCCGAGTGCGCCCAGACATTCAGGGGAACGATGATGACAACGAATTTTACCGTGTTCAGAAACGAAGTCACAAAGAGTTCGTCGCCGAAAAGAGTTTTGCAAAAAATGTTTTCAAAGACCCACAAAAGTGAGTTGTGTTCGGGCTCAATGCAAAATAGTCGGTAAAGCTGTAAATAAACGTCAGCACCATAGGCAGAAACAGGGAAAAGCGTCAACAGTACAAGCGCGGGACCGAAAAACGCCATTCCATGATTGAATCCGATCGCCGTTTAAGCGAAACGTGGCGGCTTTTACTACTCATTTTCTGGTATACCTTTCAAGCTTATCGCTTATCCTTTCCTCTGCTTTTGAAAGCTGATCTTTGCGTCCATTCCGCTTATAGCAACATTTTCAAGCGTCTGCTGGAACGAAGAACTGAGCTGCGGATATGCCGGGGGTCTTCGGTCTCGAGGCGACCGTAATCCCTGAGTTGCTCATAGAGCGCTTTTAGTTTTCGTCCTCGGTAAACGTTGAGATCTGCTCATAAGCCGCATAGGTGGACGGCATTGATTTTATGTTTTCGTAAAGGGTAATGCTGCTTTCGACGCCGCTCATCCATTTAACGAGTTCTGTCGCCGCTTCCACATTGTCGCATTCGGAAGAAACCGCATAAGCCCAGGAACCTGTCGGCGTATAGCGTTCGCCGTTCCAGTTGTCTCCGACTATATACGGCGCAACGCCGAGCTTCGATGTCGGGATAATTCTTGTATATATCGTGTTAACTTCCCATGCACCGTCAAACTTGAATGCGGCGCGTCCGCTTTCGAACAGGTTCGAAATGGGAACGGAAGACATATATCCCTTTTTTCGTTGAGAGTTTTGAAATAGTTGAGAGTTTCGGCGTTCGTGTCCGAATCAAAAATATCTTTTGTTGTCAGCCCGTCTTCGCTTACAAAAGTCACCGCCGTTCGACCAAATAAACGGCGCGTAATAAATATCGTCGTTTCGCCTACGGGAACGTCATATCAAGCATATCCGTTTTCTCCGCCATTATGGGCTTTGAGTTTTTCGAGATGTCGAAACTCGGAGAAGAGAGTCCACGGATTGTCGGAAGAGGAACTTCGATGCCCGCTTCGCGCAGGATCTGTTTGTTGTAATAAAGTCCCGCTTGATTCCATCGCGCCGAGCGCATAAAGTTTGTTACCTATTGTGCCCTGCGTCAGAATGGAGTTAAGATAAACGCTTCGTTCCTCGTCCGTCAGCGGCGCCAACGGTTGAATATGCCGTTTGCCGCATAAGCCGCAATGTTGGGACCGTCTACCGTCAGAACATCGGGCAGATTTCCCGAAAAGGACGGAAGCATTTACTTTGTCTGAATATCCTCCGCCGCTGTCATTTCTCGGAATGAACTCGACGTCCGCGAAAATACTTGCCGTTGAAATGCTCGTTGAAACTCTGTACCGATTTCAGATAAGCCTGTCCTTCGGGTGTTTCTTCGATGATGTGAACCCAAATGCTCCAGATACGTTTCGCCCTCGTCATAGCCGTCAATATCTCCCGGTTTCACGTTTTTACCGCAACCGAAAAAAAAGCCGTCAGACAAAATACCGAGACAAGCAAAAAGGCTCAGATACTTTTTCATTGCAACCACCTCTTCTGTTTTTAGTACGGAAAAAGCGTTTTGAATTTTTTCTCCGTATCCGTTATCAATTTGCGTAACCGGTAAAGTAACCGGTTACTTTACGACTGTATAATACAATATTTCCGTGCAAATGTCAAGGGGGGTCGATGCGGATTTATAGAAACTCACAATAAATGTCCGCCGCCTTTGTGGAAGATTTACAAAACCGGTTAAGTTACCGGTTACATATTTGCATTTTGTGGGATTTTGTATTATAATGATAAGAAAGGAAGTGACACGATGAAAACAGAAAAAAGGAAAGTTACGTTTTGCGGACATCGCCGCATTTACGGGCTTTTCAAAGACCACAGTGTCGAGATATTTCAACGACCCCGATTCTCTTATCGGAAGAGAATCAGGCAAAATTGCCGACGCACTTGAAAAATTGAATTACAAAGAAAACAAACTCGCAAAAGAAGTTTTTGGCGAACGGAAAAACCGAAATAGTCGGCGTTATTATTCCCAATCTTTATCTGCATTATTATTCCGATATTCTCGGCGGAGACTTATAGGCACTTACGAGAAGTTCGGTTACAATTCATCGTCTTTTCGGGCAACGACGACCCCGAAGCCGAAAAAAACTATATAACCGAGTTGCTTTCCTATAATATAGGGGCTTTATCGTTTTGAGCCATACCATGCCGTCCGAGCAGCTTTGCAAACTTGATATTCCGCTTGTGACGATTGAGAGGGGGAGGACCGAGACGTTTTCAGTGTCAATACCGACAATTATGGGCGGAGTTCAGGCGGCAAGTCTGCTTTGTAAAGAGCGGCTGTGATATCGTAATACACTTTAATTCAGAAATAACGGAGGACGTTCCGCCTACGGCAGAATAAAAGGTTTTAAAGGAATTTTTGCGAAAGCAACGGGATAGATCATCGCGTAGTTCTCAAGGATGCAGGTAATACATTTGAAGAGAACAGTGCCGTTATACAGTCTTTTTCGATGACCTTGAAAAAGCAATATCCCAAAAAAATCGCGTGTTTATGTCAAACGACACCCACGCGAATATTGAATATAATTTTCCGTAAATACGGCAAACTGCCGTCCCGTTTCCATTATCGGTTTTGACGACTCTCCTGTTTCCCGTGAAGCGATAATTCCGTTAAGTACGATAGGGGCAGCAGGTCGATGTTATGGCGTCCTCCGCCATGGAACTTCTGCTTATGCAGATAAACGAACGCCGTAAGCGCGTACCCGAAAAACTCACTCCAAACGTGCACAGAATAATAACGCCGGTTCTCGTCAAACGTGAAACCGCGTATCCCGACAGGGCAAATAATAAATAAACGAAGAGGGATGTAAAAAGGCTGAAAAAAAAGAGCAATAATCTAAAAAATAAACAAAACGACTCGAAACAACGATTTTTTGTTTTTTAATAAAACAAAAGGTTTAATACGCATTTTTGCTGCGGACGAATCTCACCTCTCGATGAATAAATATACTCCTTTCCATTCTGAACCTTTTTCTATCCCCAAAGGGGCTGTAAAACGTGCGTTTTTTTACATCCCCTTTCTGCTATAAAAGAAATTTATAAAATGAGAAATCATCTGCTAAAAAGTGGCACAAAAAGTGCCACAAATCAGTGTGAAACAGGGGGGTACATTTGCTGCTCTGTGATGCACAGAAAAAAAAAATCCCATAACCACAAGTTTTTCTTTGCAGTTATGGGATTTTTTCTTTGGTGACTCGTACGGGAATCGAACCCGTGTTACCGCCGTGAAAGGGCGGTGTCTTAGCCTCTTGACCAACGAGCCATATTATGGTAGCGGAAGTCGGATTTGAACCAACGACCATTCGGGTATGAACCGAGCGCTCTAGCCAGCTGAGCTATTCCGCCATGTTGACTTCCGTTCGAAAGCCTTTTATATTATACACGATACAAAAGCGTTTTGTCAATACATTTAATTGAAACAAAATTGCGAACTGGGAATTTTTTGAGGAAAGATTTTTTTGTCTAAGTCCTTGACAAATCTCATCGAATGTTGTATAATATATTGCACACGCCGGTGTGATGGAATTGGCAGACGTAGTGGACTCAAAATCCTACTTCGCCGTTTCATACCACCGTTGCCGTAAACCCTTGGTATTTTACAAGGCTTTTTGAAAACTGAATATGGTTCTTGCTTTTAATGTCCCTCCATGATGTCCCTCCGATTTCTCGGACAGGACATCGGGAGATGACTTAAAAAATATAGATGCCGGTGTGTTGGAATTGGCAGACGAGACAGACTCAAAATCTGTTATCCGCAAGGGTGTGTGGGTTCGAGTCCCACCACCGGCACCAGACCTTAACAGCTCGTAAACCCTTGATTTATCGGGGTTTGCGGGCTTTTCTTTATGCTTTGTACTCTTATGTAGCGTCCCCCGCACATCAGCAAATTTGCCGTTTTTAGGCTCATTTTAGGAGGGACATCGGAGGGACATAAAGTATCATGCGGAGGGATATACACCCAAAATCGCATTGGCAGACGCAATCTTCGAGTCGAAATTCAGGTGCGTATAAATGTTTGAAGTGGTCGAAATGTCGCTGTGTCCTAACCACTCCTGAATTTCTTTCAAGCTGACACCATTTGCATACAAAAGACTTGCACAACTATGACGAAGATCATGGAAACGGATCTTCCGCATACCGTTCTTTTCAAGGACCAGTGGGAAATGCTGTGTGATATATCCGGGCTTTACAAGCTCTCCGATCTCGTTTGACATAGATATAATCGGTGTATTGCCGGCAATACGACCTGCCGCACAGCTTTCGGTTCAGCTCCTGTTCTGCTTTCAGGCGATGCAATAATTCCTCAAATGGCGGCACAAGCGGCAGGCTGCGGTAGCTGGCCTTTGTCTTTGTCCTGTCCTTTTGAATAATCTTGCTTTTGCCGTCAATGGTCGCCTGTGTAACCGTGTGACGAATGGTGATTGTTTTCTTTTTTGAAATCAATCGCATCCCATTTAAGCCGACTGCTTCACTTCGGCGCAGTCCGTAAAATGCACCGAGGATAACGCCAAGCTCTATGGGGTCGCCTTTGACGATTTCAAAAAAGACGGTTTAGCTCATCTTCCTCGTAAACGCTGCCGACAAACTTTTCTTTTTTCGGCCGTTCAATGCGATCCGCCGGGTTCGTATCAATCAGGCCGAGTTTGAAAGCGTGCTGCAAGGCTTTACGAATATTGGCGTGACGGTGTATCACCGTGTTTGCGGAAACGCCTCGTACCGTCAATTCATAGGTGTAGTAATCTTGTATGTGCTTCGGCGTGACCTCGCACAGAGCCAGTCCGGGGTGATGTTCCTCAAAATAAGGAATGATTTTGCTTTTTATCGCCATAGAATACGCTCCGTAAGTCGTTTCCTCCACATTCTTTTTTTGTCATTTCCAGCCAGTCGAGCAGAAAAGCCGTAAATAGAATTGTGCCTGCAGGGGCTTTGCCTGTGCTGCGTTCGATTGCTCTTGCCTCTAATTCAGCTTCTTTTTGCGGCACGAGCCTCGGAAAGCATTTTTTCGGCACGCTTTTTGTTTCCCTTTACAGGGAGCCCCGTGGATTTTGACGGCGTGTGCCGTTTACCGTATTCGTCCACATAGTTCAGTACCATATGATAGTACCCGTTCTTTTCTCGCAGATGTCCTGCTACCATAATAAAACCTCCTTTGAGTGGTACAGCGTAGATTCATCTGCCATTGACATTTATATTGTAGCAGAAAGAACCCCATAGGCCAAATGTGCAAACAAGGTTTTACGCAGTAGATTTATCTATCAATTCCAAGTATTCCAGAATGTTGAGCTTCGGGATTCGATAACGGCGGCCGACGATAAAACTTTTGATTTTGCCGGACTTCAAAAAAGCCGATAAGCGGTTTTGTCGCAAATACCGCCGAGCATTTCACGCATCTGCTCAACATTGACTACATCGGGATAATCGGCAAATAGCAGTTTGTAGGCCGTCTGTGATTCCATAGGCCCCCCCTAACGGTTTTTCGGGATAATCTCGTAGTCGTACCCTTTACGCTGATTACAGTAGGTACAGGTGTCTTTTCTCGGTCTGCTTTGCGGGTCAATCCTGCGTAAAGAATAAGAACCTGACCCGCTAACGCAATCGGAGATTGCGAGCGGGTGCCCCAGAACCTTGTTGCTATCGCAATAAGCGCCTGTACCGTAGAAATTGTCGGCAACAAGCGCTGCAAAGGCAAAAAGGATTAACTTTTTTCGGCACACTCTCGATCAGACCGATACTGACTGCCAGAGCATGCTTGATACCGTGTATATGCTTTTCGGACAAGTGGCCGATAAAATCACCCAAGCGGCGTTTATCCACGGTTCGCAGTTGTTCCAAAAGAACGATAGAGGGGCAATTCAAAGCCGTTTTCGGCGTCGATGTAGTAGTGGGTGGGAAGTTTGGCTTTCACGCCGGTTTTTGCTCTCGTAATGGAAGCGATAATGACTGTGGGGCTGTGTTTGTTCCCATTGTT
>VOFK01000108.1_pt1 | contig 19264 bp, 19 predicted proteins | sample 5384121 | NCBI WGS metagenome assembly VOFK01 (sample SAMN12384730, study PRJNA508395) | human gut metagenome | isolation source: healthy gut J | host: Homo sapiens
ACTTCCTTCCGACGGCTCTATAATGGCAACACGCTTGCGGGGAGTGTAGTAACGAATGACAGAACCGATACCTCCAAACTTTCCACTGGTCATTTTCTTTCAGTGTATTATCCTCTTCGGGATAATACTCCGTATAAGGGTCGGTTTGTGCAAGCATCGCCTCGATACTATAATTAATTACCTTCTCGGGGTCAATCGTATCCACATAAAACATATCCAGCTCCTTGAATACCGCATTGAAGACATCCAGGTTTTTAGCTATCCGAAAATTACGGTCATCACCTTTGCTAAAGCCGAAAAGAGCACTTCCCGCCAAGCCGACGCACGCTATAAATAATAAACTCTTAGTATTCCACTTCATTCTTTTATATATTTGTTAACCGCAAATTAATACATTATTCTAATCAGGATTGCAGAAGCGCCTCTATATTTAACTTTATTTCGTCCCATTTTTTCTTTGATAAGGTTGTACCCACCACTTGTATCAAATTGGATGCCAAAATGGAGCCGATAATGGAACATTTCTCCAAAGAATAACCGCACGTGAGTCCATAAAGAAATCCGGCAGCATAGTAATCGCCTGCTCCGGTGGTGTCTACCACTTTCTTCACCGGCGGAATCTCCAATTTGATACATTCCGTCCCTTTCTTGATACAGGAACCTTGCGCACCGAGTTTCACAACCACCACACTGCACATGGCAGAAATTTCATTGATGGCTTCCCATGCATCTTTTCCTGTGTAAGCACGCGCTTCTTCTTCATTGGCAAAAACAATGTCGACATACTTATTTATCAAAGTGGTAAAGAAATCCAGTTCCTCCGCCACAATATTATAGCTGGCCATATCCAGACATATCTGTGCACCGGCTTCTTTGGCCAACTGCATGGCACGGAGAATCAAATCATGGTCTTGCACCAAATAACCTTCTATATATAGATAGGCATATCCTTTAAACATATCCAATGTAAGATTTTCGGCTTTCATAGTTGCCGCCGCTCCCAGATAAGTACCAAAAGTGCGCTCCCCATCAGGAGATATAAAGGTAGAAGCAACTCCTGTAGGCAAATCACCGACCAACAAATTCATGTCTATCCCACGCTTCAAACCATTCTTTTTAAAATATTGCCCAAAATCATCTTTTCCTATCTTTCCGATGAAGCCGGGCTGCGCTCCGAGGTTGGCCAACGCCAAGACCGTATTTCCGGCAGAGCCTCCCGTTGCCTTATGAGTCTTCACATCAGCAAATTTATTTCTGATTTTCAAAAACTTAGCCTCATCTATAAGTTGCATACTTCCTTTGGGCAAATTCATTTCATCCAACAGTGCATCACCTTGCAAAGTAACAAGAACGTCAACCAATGCATTGCCCATTCCAATTATTTTATCCATTTACCTAAAATTTTTCTGCAAAGATATTGCATATTTCGAAAAAACCTATTATCTTTGCACCGCAATTAAGAAAAAAACATTCTTCCTTAGCTCAGTCGGTTAGAGCATCTGACTGTTAATCAGAGGTCCTTGGTTCAAGTCCAAGAGGAAGAGCGAAAGAATTAATTGCAAATTCTTCCTTAGCTCAGTCGGTTAGAGCATCTGACTGTTAATCAGAGGGTCCTTGGTTCAAGTCCAAGAGGAAGAGCAAAAAGGTTCGCATCTGCGAACCTTTTTTTATTTCTTATAAATTGTGTACCAAAGCGGCAACAAGCCATATCTCATCCGACTTCGCCACGCATACGATCTTCGAAAGCGGCAAGTGCGGCCTTTGCCCCTTCACCCATCGCAATGATAATCTGTTTATAGGATATATCCGTTACATCTCCTGCTGCATAAATACCCTTCACGGAAGTGCGGCCATTTTTGTCGGTCAGGATTTCGCCCATACGGTTCGTTTCTACCAAATCCTTGAATAAAGCACTATTGGCAGTCAAACCAATCTGAACGAAAATGCCGTCCAAAGCAAAGATTTCTTCTTTATCCGAAGAACGGTCTTTCTTAATCATACCGACCACCTTATCCCCATCGCCCAATACTTCAACCGTCTGGGTGTGAGTAAAGATATCTACATTAGGCAGACTCCTGACTTTCTCCTGCAAAACGGTATCTGCTTTCAGAGTCTCCATAAACTCGAAGACCGTCACCTTAGAGCAAATACCTGCCAAATCAATGGCCGCCTCCACTCCGGAGTTACCACCACCGATAACAGCTACCTCCTTGCCTTTATAAAACGGTCCGTCGCAATGCGGACAGAATGCCACTCCATGACCAATATATTTCTCTTCGCCCGGAACATTCAACTTCCGCCAGTTGGCACCTGTAGCAATAATCAGCACAGGAGCCTTGTAACTTTCACCACCCTTAACCGACAGCACTTTCATTTCCCCGACTACCTCGGCTTTTTCTATCCTGCGATTCTCAAGTATATCAATATGGTAAGCAGCCAAATGGCTTTTCAAGTCCTGTGCCAGTTCTTTACCGGTAGTCCGAGGCACGGATATCAGATTCTCAATACCCATGGTCTCATTCACCTGACCACCTATACGTTCAGCCACTACAGCCACCCGCAGCCCTTTTCGAGCAGAATATATGGCAGCCGCAGCACCGGCAGGACCGCCTCCCGCTACCAACACATCATACTCTTTCGTTTCAAAAGATTCCGAAACCGATGCACCATAACGCACTTCAAGTTTTTCGAGCAAATCACCGATATTACCGCGTCCCACATGAATCTGTTCGCCATCGGCAAACACTGTAGGAACAGCCTGCACTTTCATGCGGTTCACCTCCTCTTCATTCACAGCACCGTCTACAGCTTCATGGCGTATCTGAGGATTAAGCACCACCATCAGATTCAATGCCTGAACTACATCAGGACAGTTGGTGCAGCCCAACGATAAATATGTAGTCAGATTTATCGGTCCGCGCAATGCACGGATACGCCGGGTGATAAACTCATCGGGAAAATTCTTACCTTTGCCATCAGCATTAAGTATCGCCATCAGCAAAGAAGTAAATTCATGCCCGCCGGGTACGGCTCGGAAAGTAATACCCGTATCTTCCCCTTCCTTTAAAAGAATAAATTTCAAACCTTCGCTCTCTTGCAAACGACAGGAGAGTTTTTCGGAACAAGAAGCCACTTCTTCCAACAAATCCACCAACTCGGCACGGCTTTCATGCCGAGGGTGGACAAAGATGTCCGAAAGTATAGTGCGCATCCAGTTGGGCAAATAGCCCCTTTAACTGTTCTTTTATTGCGCTATCCAACATATTTTTCCCAATTGCTTTAAATTTTACCTACGAGGTCAATGCTCGGTTTCAGTGTCTCGGCACCTTTTTTCCACTTTGCGGGACAAACTTCCCCATCATGACCGGCAACAAACTGAGCCGCCTCCACTTTACGAAGTAACTCATCGGCATTACGTCCGATACTGTTGTCCTGAATTTCAGCCAATTTAATCTTACCTTCAGGATTAACCACAAAGGTACCACGATAAGCCATGCCATCTTCCTCAATCATCACACCGAATGCGCGAGAAAGAGCTCCGGTAGGATCTGCCAACATTGGATAAGTGATTTTGCGAATGCTTTCGGAAGCATCATGCCATGCTTTATGAACAAAATGTGAATCTGTGCTGACAGAATACACCTCTACACCCATTTCTTTGAATCGGTCATACTTCTCTGCCATGTCTACCAACTCAGTAGGGCAAACGAAAGTAAAGTCGGCAGGATAGAAAAAGAAAATAGCCCATTTCCCTTCGATATCCTTGTTAGTCACTGTTTTAAACTCTCCATTGTGAAATGCCTGAACATTTAAATTCAGGTATTTGTGAATTAATAATAGGTTCCATACACTTTCTATTTTAAAAATGAAATTAATTTTTAAATTGTAATTATTACATTTGCAAAGGTAGTGCACTGCGTTTCCCTCTGCAATACCTAATTATTAGGATAATATAGAACAACAATCACCATAAATAGGTACAGAAGATTAGGTGTATTTAAAGTTTTTACGTACTTTTGCCTCGGAATTTATAAAAAACAACAAGAAATGGACGATTCAAACCCACGAACGTACAGTATAGTATTAACTTATCCGGCAGGGGCTCTAAACAGCACGCCTGCAATGCCTCTGCCCGGAATTAAAACAAACGAAAGGAGGCAATAAGATGAGAAAATATCTTTATTGTGAAAACGGTTTTGTGGAAAAGCCGCAGTGGATGCCCAACTGCTGGGTAAATGTAGAATGCCCTGATAAAAGCGATTTTGACTTTCTGACCAAAGATTTAAAAGTCCCCGAATCTTTTTTAGAGGACATTGCCGATGTAGATGAACGACCGCGTACCGACACCGAGGAAAACTGGTTGCTGACCATTATCCGTATTCCTTTGCAGCAACAAGGAAGTATTCCATATACAACCATTCCCATAGGCATTATCACAAACAATGAGATTATTGTCACCATTTGCTATCATTCCACTGAAATGATACCCGACTTTATCGACCATACACGCCGAAAAGGAATAGTGGTGCGCAATAAGTTTGAATTGATATTGCGGCTGATTTACTCTTCTGCAGTATGGTTCCTGAAATACCTGAAGCAAATAAACAATGATGTGACGGCAGCCGAAAAAGAGTTGGAGAAAAGCATCCGCAACGAAGATTTACTTCGACTGATGAAGCTGCAAAAGACATTAGTCTATTTCAACACCTCGATACGTGGAAATGAGGTGATGATAGGCAAATTGCAAAGTATCTTTCAGGAAAAGGATTACCAAAACCCTGATTTGGTAGAAGATGTGGTCATTGAATTGAAACAAGCATATAACACAGTAAATATTTACAGTGACATCTTAACAGGCACAATGGATGCTTTCGCTTCCATTATTTCAAATAATGTGAATACCATCATGAAACGCATGACCAGCATCTCCATCATATTGATGGTACCTACATTGATAGCCAGCTTTTATGGAATGAACGTAGATGTACATGTAGATGAGTTACCGCATGCTTTCAGCCTCATCATATTAATATCTATCATGCTATCGGCCATGGCATTTGTTATCTTCAAAAAGATAAAGTGGTTTTAAGCCGAAAATTACTTTACTATCGTTTTGCTGTCGTGTCGGAATATATCCGCCACGACAGATAACGATACAATAAATTCATAATTCTATCGGCATTTCCTCTTTCTTTGCCCTATCTTACGCCTTATCCACAGATAATAGCCGGTCAGTGGCAGACAAGCTCCGATGAGAGCCGCAGCAAAGGCAAGTATTTTGGTAAACATGCCGCCCCAACTTCCCACATGCACTGAATATATCCATCCCCGAATCTTCCCCGATGGCTCAGCATTCTGATATAAAGATACATTTGTTATCTCACCCGAACGAGGTCAAACTCATAACGATCACTCGCACGCTGATTGCCCAACCGGTCGAAAGAGACATTGGCAGTACCCCGGGATATGGTAATCTGTCTGCAATCGGGATTCTCATTCTTCAACTGTCGATAAACCTGTTCCCAATGTGCATACGGAGCCTGTGATTTTTCCTTTCCCTTCTTTTCCTGTCCATGAGCTGCATGCCCACTTCCTTGCCGGGTTTCTACTCCAAAGATTTTATAGAATCCGGTCCGGTACCAGGCGAAAGACCAAGTCAGCCCCGTCAGTGACATCACCAGCAAAAACAACAACGCATACAGACCGCCCGCCACATGAAAATCATAGCAGAACCTGCGAAACCCCTTCCGCGACGTTATCTTCAGACTATTCTTCATCGCCTGCAGTGTACGCGGCCCCAAATAATGATACCCGTCAACAGAATAAGAACAAACATCAGTGTACTCACTCCTACTATCATCTTTCCCCAAAAAATACCGCCATCAGGCTTCATACTGTCCAACAGCCAGCGATGCAGTTTAAACATGGTCAGGAAAAAAGCCGGACGTTCGTATTTCCCTTTCACTTCACCCGTATAAGGGTCGATATAAACTGATGCACGGCGCGGTTTGGAAAGATTTACCTGCCACGTGCGCCCTTTCTCCGAAGGAATACTCACTCCGGCAACAGATACACTATCGGGCAATGTCTCCGCCACTCGTTCTAGAAGCATCTCCACAGGCAACGGTTCCGCCTTTATCTCTTTCACTCGATAAAGGTCGGGACGGCTCCATTCTGTTATTTCGTTCTCGAAAACCAGCATGGCACCCGAAAAGCATATCAGGCTGACGAGCAGTCCGAAAGGTACAGAAAGCCAAAGATGCAGTGTCCGAAATATCTTTTTCATTTCTGAGATGTAAGTTTACCTACAGTACTAACAGACTCCGCAATGATAGTCAACCCCTTTGTGGCAGTAGCAGTCCGAGGGTCAATCTTGTAAAGTGCCGGAGTACTGCCATCGGTAGTGGATACCGGCATATATATGTAACCGTTCTCGTTATAAGGAATATTTCCATAAGCACTCAGAACATCTTCCGATGGCAATCCGGTCACCGGTTTCAGTGTCGGTCTTCACCTTTAAAGACTGCCAGTTCAGTAGTATACTCCCCTTTCGACTGTAACCCGCGAGTATACATCTGAAGCAGGAAATAATCTTCTGTGATATGCCAGCATTTGTACATCGGATGCTTGTTTCCAAGCTCTTCTAGATTGACATAATAAGTATCGTCAAACGAAGTTTCTCCTGCCTTGATTCGCATCACTCCCGAAGGAAGTGTTCCCTGCACACGCTTTAAGTCATCCGAAGAAGTGGTAAGTCGTCCGTAGCCGGGTGAGAATACATAAAGATCGCCGTTATCAGCCGCCCAAATAGTCTGGTAATATTGAGAACGCATACGTCCGCTGGCAAAGCCGATTTTATCAGTGGCAACAATCGTTGGAGTACTGCTGAAATCATTTCCGCTGTAAATAGCCACATATGCATGGTCGGGATACTGAGTAGAAGGAATAGAACCTTCTTTATAAGCACCGCTGCCACTGCCTCCCGCCACGGTTGCCACAAGTTGCGGATCGGTCACCTTGTCCGGGAACGCTTTTACACCATATTGGCTCATCCCCATCGGAATTACTGAAGTGTAAAGTTTGCCGTTTGCCTGTACAAACCGGAAAAAGTAACATACTCACCGTTACCCAAGTAGTTTTCACACGGGTAGGTCTTGGTACTTGTAGTACCGTCCAGTGAATTCAGATAGTTGACCAAAATACCTTGCTCCGCATATCCGCCGGCATCCGTCCGGTCTGTATCTCCGGTAGAAGCGGTAATCACATTATCTCCCCACGTGCCATACGTAGTGATACGTTTAAAAGCATACGACAGATGCTCTTCGAGCTTATTATTACTGTTCAGAATGTAAGAAGAACCGGTTCCGTCTCCTCCCTTATTATACACAAGGCGGAAGAGGTAATCATTGTTATGAAACACCCAATACGTACCGGTCTCTGTTTCAAGACCGTTATTTTTCACTGTAACGCTTCCTTCGTCCAAAGACTCGGCAGTCAGGAGATAATTTACCCCATCAACTGTGGCAGCAACCACGTATGTCCCTGCCCCGGTACCGGGAGCATCCGGCGTTGAATTTTCAGGTACTGTATCATCACTGCATGAAGTCAACACGCTGCCTGCACAACATGCCATGACAACAGACCAAAACAAAAATTTTCTATTCATCATTCTTCTATTTATATTTTATCGATTCATATTCTATTGTCCGAAATAAACCCTCACCTTCCCGTAGAATGCACGCCCGGCTTTCTGCAGGCTATAATTATCATACAATTTCTCATCCGTGAAATTCTTGCATTCCAACGAGAGGTTATAGCGTCCATTCTTGATACTATACGTAATCCCCAGATTGTGTGAGAATTGTTCCGGCACACGTTTCTTGGAAGAAGCCTCTCCGATAGTTTCCCAATTCAACGGAAATTCGTGCTGATAATAGCTGTCATACGTGAGCGACAAGCGGTTTCCTTTTGCAAACAAATCATGCCAATAGAGCGAAGCATCCAAGCTGGCATAACGGTAAGGCTGATTGGGTATACGAAGTTTATACTTCAGGCTTTCCTGCAGGGAGCCTCCCTCCAGATATTTTTCATTGTCACGCGTATCCATGCTGCTATAAGTACCTCCCACACTGAGCCAGTGCGAATAGCTGTAACGTGCAGACACATTAAAACCTTTCGTCTTTACACGCCCGTGATTATAATAGGAACCATAACTTTTACCACCAAAAGAGCTGATGGTACGGACGATGTAATCTTTCGTATCACGATAAATCAGACTTCCTTCCACATAGAGCTCATGCTTGCCCAAGCGGTGCGTATAACTGAGGTTCAAGTTGATATTGTCACTATTCTCCGGATTCAGGTCAGCCTTACCCGCTTCCAAGTCCTCATCACCGAACAACTCTTCATTCGATGGCAACCGATAAGCTTTCTCATACGAGAGCTTTACCTGTAAATCCCTTATTATCCAATATGTGCCTGCCGCTCCATACCCCAGAGCGCTTACGTGCTTGGACATATCAATATAGTTCCCTATACCATCGGCATTCTGTGAGACTAATCCCGAACTATGCTGGTTATAATACTTTCCGAAGGCAGAGAAGTTCCACCTTTCAGCAGGCATCAGACGATAAGAAAGTCCGGTGATATTCTTCCTTGTCTTCTTGGGAACGGTAAAATCCGAAACAGCCGAAGTGGAATTCACATCCGAACGGTTACTGCGCTCGAAAACCGTCAGTACATGGCTCAGTGTAAAGGTCTGCGTCCTGCTGAGACGATAATCAACCTTGAACGTCCCATTCCAGTTCTTATTCTTCGATTCATTGTCCTGGTAAGATTGCTCTCCTTTTGAACGGTATATTGCTTTTCTCCATACCAATTATATTGATAAGGCACCGTATCAATATTCTGAGTCAGATTATAATTATAATTTGCCGTCAAACTAACATCCAGTCCTTTGGTAAATAAATCCCGCTTATGATACTCCAATGAGGGCATCAGCGAATGTCCCTTGCGGTGTTTCTCTCCAAATACTGCCTCTTGGCGCACTCCTGTCTGAATCTCCTTGTACATATTGGAATAAGTAAAACCGAAAAGCAGACGGTCGGCAAAGGGTTTCCCCACCCAACCCACTTTTCCGATGACAGCCTCATTGTGGTAAGTGTCATTGAAACGTTTTACATGCTCAATCTTCTTTTTGTCGGTGGTATTGCCATCGGGAGAAAAATGAGTGACATACGTATCCACATAATAATCATTGTCGGAATAGTTCTGAAATGCATTAATCTCATACATCAATCCGCTTCTGAAAGTCTGTCCGAAATTGACATACGACTTATGCGTATTAAACGAACCATAAGAATAAGAAGTATCCAAAAACCATTTTCTCTTCTTCTTATTCGTTACAATATTGATGACGCCTCCTAAAGCATCGGTACCGAATCCTACCGGTACAACTCCTTTATATACTTCTATACGCTCGGCAAAATTCACCGGAATATTGTTCAGCCCGAAAGAGCTGCCTACCCCCTCCTGCGGCACTCCGTCAATAAAGACTTTGACGTGCTTTCCACTGAACCCATCCAACATGAGTTGGGTATCAGAACCTACACCTCCTGCCTCCCGCAGTTTCATACCCGGCAGTTTGGATAAAGCATCACTCAAATTCTTCGTCGAGTTCTGCAACTCCTCCGTATCCACAGCCACGGCATTGAAAGCCGAACGCTTCACACGGCCTACCCCATTGGACACAACAACGACCTCGTCTAACTCTGTCACAGACGAAGCTAATACTACATTCATTTTTACTCTCTCACCTCGAAAGAGCTTCACCGGCTTCTCTATCGTTTCATAACCGACAGCAGAAACGACCAGTGTATACTCCCCTGCGGGGGCATGCAAATGATATATTCCCTGCTCATTGGTCATACAACCATAATTGGTTCCTTTCAGATACACCGTTGCCAAGTCTATGATTTCTTTCTCCTTCGATACGACTTTACCCGAAATCATGGTTTTATGCTGCTGTGCATATACAGATACAGCCGCCAATAAAACGATGATTAAAATATTCACTTTCCGAACTGCTGTTTTCACGTTTTCTTCTTCTAAGTAATTACATTCTTTATTCGGATGCAAAGGTCTTGATAAAACTGACGCGCCACAATCGCTTTTTATAGGTAATTTAGAAACCTTCCTCAACAGTCATTTCTTTCATACAATCACTATTTATAAGTATTCTCCCCATTGAGCAGGCAAATATTCCTTTGCACCGGAAATAAACTTTTCTGCACGTTGCAAGGAATTTGAAATATTTATAGCCTATCTTTGCAGCATTAAACTAACCTATTAAACACCAATAATAAATGAAAAAGCTATCTGGTTTTCTATTGTTATTCGTCTTTCTATGCTGCTCACTGTCAGCAAAAGAAACGCAAATCATCATCTTTTCGACTAATGACATGCACGGCAGTATCGACAACTTTGCCAAAATAGCAAGTTATATACAAAAAGAGCGTGCCAAGAATCCCAACATTCTGATTTTGAGGGGGGAGATATGTTTTCGGGTAATCCGGTGGTGGACCAATACCCTGAGAAAGGCTTTCCTATGATTGACCTGATGAACCGGATAGGATATCAGTATGAAATATTCGGCAACCATGAATTCGACTACGGACAGGAGGTACTGAACCGGCGAATGGAGCAAGCCAACTTCCAATTCCTATGTGCCAACATGATTGTTGATGAAGAAACAGCCGGAATCAAACAACCTCAGCCATACGCTTTTCTGCAAATCGGTGACACCAAGATATGCATCCTGGGCCTTATCGAAGTGAGTAAGCGAAGAACAGGTGAGCTGTTGCCCGCCACCCATCCCGCACGCCTGAAAGGTATCACATTCACCGAGCCTGTATCAACTGCACTTAAATACAAGAACTTACGCAGCCGGTGCAACCTGTTTGTCGGTCTCACTCATACCGGTTATAACAAAGATTGTGAGATAGCCGAAGCGATGCCCGAACTGGATGTTATCATCGGGGGACACTCACATACACGCATTGATTCTACCATTGTCGTCAATGGTGTCTTGATAAGTCAGGCACAGAGCAACCTTCATTATCTGGGCAAGACTACTATCACCTTGGAGGATAATAAAGTAAAAAGAGAAGAAATTCGAGCTGATTAATATGGCAAAACTCAAAGACGAAGATACAGATATCAAGCAGTCTATTCAGAAATTCCGCAAGGATTGCCACTTAGACCAAGTAATAGCACATGCCACAGCACAGTTCAACGGTAAAGAGCCACTCGGCTCACTGATGACCGATGCCGTAGCCGATGTGCATAATCTCGACTTTGCTTTCCAGAATGCCGGCGGTGTGCGCATCGGACAAATGGCGAAAGGAGAAATCACCATGGCCGAAATCTATCAGTTGGACCCCTTCGGCAATACTGTAGTTGTCTATCAAATGACTCCGGCAGAGATTCGCACTTTATTAATGAACTCCTACCGCAAAGCCAGCAAACGTGCCGATCTATTGGTGTCGGGCATGACCTACACCATTCATACCCGTGACGGCAAAGCCGTGAGTGTCACCATAAAAAGACATGAATGGCAACCCGCTGGACGAAAATAAACAGTACAAAGTAGGTATGAACAGCTACATCGCCTCCAGTTATCGATTCGACCATGCCGACCCGGGGCATGAAATGACTGCCACCTCTTCGGATGCTTTGATAGAATATCTGAAACAGCAAAAAGAAATCACGCCTCAACAGCCACGTACTAGTATTGTAGAAGAATAAACAGAATATATACAATAAAAAGAGGTTGTAACCGATGTCGGCTACAACCTCTTCTGTTTTTATATTACCTGAATTAAAATATGATATTTGCAGACATTACTTAGCAAATGCGTGACGATAACCTTTCACCTTATTCCAGCTGCCGCGGGTAAAGTCGGGTACAGCTACCGGAGCATTACCGTTTTCGATAGAAAGGCGGGTAAGTTCTGCCATGCAGCACCATTCAGCCAAGTCGTATACATCCATATCCAAAGGCAAACCGTTGCGCAGACAGTAAACCAGACGGTAATCCATGATGTAGTCCATACCACCGTGACCGCCTACCTTCTTGGCAGTTTCTTCCAATTCCTGGTGAATCGGGTGTTTGTATTTCTGCATCAAAGCTTTTTTCACGTCTTCGGGAACAGCAGCGTGCATATTCAGATTTTCGTGGTTGGGTACTTCTTTAGCATCAACCTGATCAGGACGCAAGCAGTATTGCTCGATGGGATATTTGTTGGCAAAACCTTTGGTACCGGTCAGCTGATACATACGGCTATAGGGACGTGGATTCATTACATCATGCTGTATGTGGATGGTTTTCCGTTTTCTGTACGGATAAAAGTCATGGTATGGTCGCCGTTTTGGAATTCGATAGAATCGTTTGCCAAACCATATCTCTTACCCAGTTCGGGACCGGTTACAGCTTTAGTATCCATAGCTACCAATGTCTTCATGCGGTCGCCACGGTGAATGTCCAGCAACTGGCAGGCCGGGCCAAGGCCGTGAGTGGCATAAACGTCACCACGGAATTCATTGTTATAATCCAAGCGCCAGTTATTCCAATATTCACCCCAGAACTCTTCGAGGTTATGAATATAAGAACCTTCTACGTGCAATACTTCACCGAACAATCCCTGTTGAGCCATGTTCAGTGTAGTCAGTTCGAAGAAGTCATATACACAGTTTTCCAATTGCATACAGTGCTTGCGAGTCTTTTCCGAAGTATTGATTAACGCCCAGATTTCATCCAATGTCATAGCAGACGGAACTTCGATGGCAACGTGCTTGCCGTGTTCCATGGCATAAACGCCCATTTCGGCATGATGCTTCCAGTCTGAAGCAATCTATACCACATCAATATCATCACGTTCGCAAAGTTGCTTCCATGCATCTTCAGAACCTGAATATTCAGCAGCTTTAGGAAGGCCGGCTTTCTCTAAAATACCTTGTGCTCTTTCTACACATTTGGGACGAAGGTCACACAAAGCTACAATTTTTGTACCGGGGATATGAGTCCAGCGTGCAACTGCACCGGGACCACGCATACCCAAACCAATAAAACCAACACGGACTGTATCCAGCTTCGGGGCAGTCAGTTGAATTACATCTTGCTGTCCGGCAGGACGTTCGGGAACAGCGACTTCAATAGGAGCATACTCCTTTGCAACAGCTTCTTTCTGAGGAGAAGCACATCCGGCCAAACAGAACAATGCCAAGCCGGTCATCACAGTCAATAGATTCTTAATCTTCATGTCTTTTTCCAAAATAAATATTTAAATATAATAGTTAGTATTCATCGCTCATAAGCGAACACCTCATTCGGCAATCGTCACATTCGTCACCCGCTCCAGCCAGAAACGGTTCGGTTAGAATGGAACGGCTTATAGTCCGTGTTCTTCTTTATAACATTATTGCGGAATATTAATCCATCCACTGATTTGGCATACAGGATAGGAGCATCAAAAGTATCGAACTCATTGTCTTCTATCACAATGCCCCCTTCCGGTCCTCCATGAAAATACTTCTGCTGGTTCTTTAAGTCGGGTATCTCCGGATAAATCGAAATCACTGCATTCGTAAACTGGAATAAATTGGTAAGTGCATTTACAAAACGATTCTTACGAATAATCACATTACGGCATGCTCCGGTTTCAAACCAGCCGTTACAATCTCCACACAACAAGATAGCAGCTCCTGAAGTATGGTCAAATAAGTTATTCTCAACAACCGTTTTACGCGGAGTACTGAACAGACTACCTCTCGCTCTATTATTACGAATCGTATTTCCGGCAAACAAAACTTCCGGTGTCCAGGTAAGATTCTCGATGCCAAATCCGCTTTGCCCATTGACAGCCGGATCTATCGCCTCATCAAAAGTAATGATGAATTCGCGTGCCCCGTCTATTTGTTCTTTATCATGCGGACGGATGCTTGCAATCTTATTCTGATTGCCGATCAACTCCATGGTAGAGGATTGAACGAACTGCACCTCATCTCCGGCGCGTCCCCATTCAAATCCCCATGACTGATCATGCATATAACGTCCGACCAATGTGTGGTCATCTATCCTTTTCACCACTTTCAGATATGTTCCATGCACATTAATGGCATCATCCATCATGCCTTCATAGAGTCCATTGCAAGAAGTTATCTTTCCTTTACAACCTGAAAAATGAGTCGCATCTGCCTGTGTGGTAAAATAACGCGGATCATCCTCACCCTTCAAGCAAACACAGAACTTCTCTAACGTAATATTTTCACTGAATTGTGCCAACAATCCCATTCCTTCCGCATAATGTACTTTTATGTTTTCCAATGTCGTATTTAAATCATGTGACAGGAAAATTCCGGGAGTAGGGCGTCCCCAGCCACGCATGGCAACAACAGTTCCAGGAACAAGACGTGCATCTTTCCAATGGGGAGCACGAATGCGCCGCGGTGCTATCTCACTTGCTCCTTTCGTCGGACAACCGATATCGCTGGTATTGTATACCAAGTGTTTGGTATCCCCATCAAAAGCAATTCCCCAGGAATGTTTTAAAGTCCATCCTTCTCCATAAGCTTCAAAAATCGAATCTTTGGCTATACGATATTTCACCCATGAAGCCGGTTCGAATACGATTCCCTCTTGCGGAGTATTCTCCAATATCTTTATTTGTGCAATATGGGGATTCTCAAAATCAATACTGAAATTCTTCAAGCTACAATTCTCCGACCGAAGAAGCGACACCGGCAACATTCTCCCATGAAAGACGAACTGTGCCCCCTGCCCGTCAAGAGTAAGGTTTTTCATGTCTTCCAGTGCAATACCTACTTTCTTAGGATTGTCTTGGTCATGGTTCGAGATATAATATTCGCGTACGGCAGCTCCTTTTTCATGGAAGTCATAGCGGCCTTCAAGAAAAACGAAGAATAACCGCTTCACCATCCTTGCATTCAGCCTTTATTTTCGACAAAGCTTTTTGCAAAACAGGAGAAGCATTTTTATGAGTATCAGGCTTTAAGCCAAACGTGGAAATATCATATACTTTTTGAGCATACATATTTATCGAAGTGAGTGCAAATATTGCACCTAACGCTAAAATCGAAAGTAATTTCATACTTATTAGACTTAATAAATTAATCAATGCACTGTATTGAAATACAAAGAAAGGAAGTTTCCCAATATACCTAGTATTTGCTTACGCTTTTTTTAACAAATTAGTGATAAAAAGCGGGATGTGAAGACAAATGCCATACACACCCCGTGCATAATCCTAACACCTAAAATTCATCTCAACTAATATCCCGGATTCTGATCATCCCGCAATAAGGGATTTAAATCCATAGCTCCTTGAGGAATAGGCATTAACATCAAACGATCACTCCATGTCATATTCACAACCTCATAACCATTAGGAGCATAAACAGTACCATTCATTACTTTGTTGCAATATGCAGACCCATAACGACGTATATCATCATAACGTTGTCCTTCAGCAGCCAATTCTATACGACGTTCGTTACGCACAAAGTCCAAAGCAGCTTCCTTAGATGGCATTACAGTAGGTACATCGGGCATACCACAACGATCACGCAAATCATTCAATGCTTTCTGAACTTCAGCATCCCAACCTTTAGTTTGAATCCTCGCTTCAGCATAAGTCAACAAGACCTCAGCATAACGGATAACCGGATAATCCTCCATACTAGCCCAATCCGAATAAGCTGTCAAAGAAAGTAATTTTCTATAACTATATCCTGTCCATGATTCATTTTACCATCCGAACCAGCCCATGACGGATTCCAGCGATAATAGAAAGTTCCAAAATCTGTTTCATGCCATCCTTTAAAAGGAAATAACATAGAAGCATAAAGACGGCTGTCACGATTACGGAATTCATCCATATAGGCATATTCTTTCAAATTCAAAGTAGGAACAGTTTTAATATAAGTAGTTTGATCCATTCCTTCAACAACAGCTGTTATTTTAGCAAAATTCTCTTTACGAGTTGCTACCGGAATCTCAGGACGTATCGTTTTTCCGTCAATATCCCAATACGCATCAATCAATCCCTGCATCGGTTCGTATGAAGAATAACCGGAAATCAATTGACTAGGACGAATATAAGTATAGCGAGTCCAATCATAGTTATTATCATCTGCCATATACCCCCGTGTCACCAAATACTCAGGATTATCAGGATTGGCATTCTCCTTATGCCACAAACATTCATAACTGAACATACCTTTCACAAACTTATCCTTATCGATAATTCTTTGCTTCAAAATCAATATATTGTTCCATCTCATCAGCCTCTTTCTGCTGAGCTGCATTCAAAGATGTCACACGGAACAAACTATGATGTCCTTCCTGAATTATCTTTCCGGCAGACGCTTCTGCTTCTGCGAAATTGCCAAAATACAACGCAGCACGAGCGCGCAAGGCTAATGCTCCAGCCCGAGTGATTCGTCCTTTTTCATAACCTTCTCCACCAGGATAACTATCTGGTAATATCTCAGCGATTTCAGCCAACTCACTTAAAATAAATGCTTGAACTGTTTCCACCGGATCACGTTTCACATTAGGTGCATCATACTCCATCACAGTAGTAACTAAAGGAACTTTACCAAACTTAGTAGTCAAATCCAAATAATCTGATGCACGAAAATAGCGTGCTTCAGCTTTCATTCTTTTCCCTTAAAGCTGCGTCCATCTCACATCCATCAACTTTTTCAAGGAAATTATTTACAATGCGAATAGTCCTAAAGCTATAACCACGATCACTCTCAGAACTTACTCCATTTTGTTGAATCAATTCATAGGGACCTTCCCACGGTTTATGACTATGTGCATTATCTGTACACATTTCATCCCAAATATCCATGCCACCCATTTGTGCATAACAAGCATTCAGACCATACCATGCATCTTTTTTTCCGTCTTCCAGAAATTTTCAGCTGCAATCTCTGAAGGCGGTACTACTTCCATATCACATGAAGCAAAAGCAACTGTAAATAAACCTAGGATAGCTAAATTCTTTATATTTTTCATAATTCAATTCGTTATTTAAGATTATCAATTAAAATGAAACATTCACACCAAACGCCACAGATTTACTACCTAAATAGCTCAAGCCACGTCCTGAAGGTGACTCAGGATCAAAAATCTTTCATTTTATCGTCAGCACGTAATGTAAATAAGTTTTCCCCTGTTACAAAAAGCTTCAAACTACTCAATCCCCAACTCTTCACTACATTTATAGGAACCATATATCCTAAAGAGATGCTCTTAACACGGAAATAATCCGAATCAAACAACTGATAATCAGAGAAATACTGATTATAATCATCTAAACTATGTCCTCCATAAATACGAGGATAGATGGCACGCGGATTAGGATTTTCTTGTGTCCAACGCCCCCGGTGAAATTCACGAGGATTAGCATTCAACATAAAGGCAGATATTTGCTCTGATTCAAAAGCGGTCATTGTACCACTTACACCTTGACCAAATACAGATAATTCAAAATTTTTTCCATTGTAGATTCAAATTAACTCCATAAGTAAAATCAGGAACATCCTTACCAATGATTGTACGATCCTCACCAGAAATAGCTGCATGAGATTTATCTTCATTCGCTTCCAAGTCACCATAATACTTCACATTCTCACGTTGAGGAACGTATTTGATATCACCGGCATTAGGAATACGACCAAAAGTATAGAAGCGTCCTGCATCAATTTCTTCTTGTGTATAAAGTCCATCAGTCTTATATCCATAGAATGAACCGATAGGTTCACCTTCTCTTAATATAAAACGAATTTTATCCCCGCCATTACTAATGATATCATCTGAACCGGCTAAGTCCACAACTTTATTTTTATTAGTTGCAATGTTACCTGTTACTGTATATTTCAAATCACCGACATTACCTCTGTATGTAAGAGCCATCTCAAAACCTGTGTTTTTCACTTTTCCGATATTTTGAGACGGTGCGCTCCAAATACCAGTTTCTACTGGCACATTATAGCCCAACAAAATATCACTGGTATTTTTAATATAATAATCGGCAACAATGCTTAATTTATTATCAAACAAATCAATATCCACACCAAAATCTGTCAAAGCAACCGTTTCCCAGCCCAAGCCTAAATTGGCTGGTTTAGACTCTAGAATACCTTTTACAGCCTCATCATTGAAGTTGTAATCAGAACCTAAATTATAATTTTGGAAATAATCATAATTCCCTACATTATTAATATTACCCAATGTACCCCACGATGCTCTAATCTTCAAATTATTAATCCAAGAGATATTTTTCATAAACTCTTCTTGGCTAATACGCCAACCGGCAGAGAATGAAGGAAAATATCCCCAACGGTTATCTTTATAAAAACGTGAAGAGGCATCTGCACGAATATTAGCTTCTAATAAATAACGATCCATTAATGAATAATTGATACGGCCAAAGTACGAAAGAATTTTGTATTCAGTCATTCCACCACCATTGGAAAGATCTTTTCCAGCATTAGAACCACCGTTCAAATCCTCCAAAGCATCAGATGGAAAGTTTTTACGTCCTGCGCTCAATGCTTCATATTTATAGTGCTCATAAGAAGTACCGGCTAATGCAGTAATGTTATGTATAGAATTAGACCAATCATATTTGATAGTTCCAGTATACAACATACGTGTTACACTACTCCAATTCATACTCATAGAGTTTGTATAAGTACCAGTACCACCAATAGGTGTACCAGTCTCGAAAGTCTTCACTTCATCTTGCAAAGCCGTGTAAGACTTACCTTTATACTCTTGTCCGCGGAATACCCCTTGACCACTAATAACCAATCCTTTAACCGGTTTTATATCAAAACCTAAATCATACATTGTTTCTTCAGTTTTTGGATTTACTCCAATTTTTATTACTTAAAAGCACGAAGAGGATTGCCTGTGATAAAAGATTGGGTAGCCTGTTTACCACCGGCAATACTTCCCCATTCTCCATTTGACTGTTGAGCCACCATAATAGATAACCAATAAAAAGTTTCCCCATCCAAGGTTGTCCATGTTCTGTATCAGACACATTACGTATGTATTTAATACTACCTTTAACAGTAAACCATTTAGTAATATCCGATGCTATATTAGTATCCAATGTATAACGAGTTTTGTCCTGCCCTGACATAAAATTAGGCTTATCATCATACATAC
>VOFK01000708.1_pt1 | contig 19260 bp, 31 predicted proteins | sample 5384121 | NCBI WGS metagenome assembly VOFK01 (sample SAMN12384730, study PRJNA508395) | human gut metagenome | isolation source: healthy gut J | host: Homo sapiens
CTCAAATTGGCTTGCTTCGTTCAGTTACGTATTGCTGTTCGAGATTGCTCGCGCAGAGGATAGTTTGCGCCGAGGTGCGAAGGAATATACACCGTGCGCGGACGCTTTGAGGAAAACAGGTGGACAGGCTTGTATTTTTGTGATATTTTAATTAAACAAATTGAAGATCGGGGGGCTTACAAATGTTAGCGGCAATTATTCCGTACACCCTACAGTATTTATTATCGCCGGTCGTATTTCTTTTAACATTTATTTTGCCTGTTGTATTTTACTTTATTGGTCGCAGATATGTTTGGTTTAGTATCCTATTGGCTGTAACGGTTGAAGTAATTATAAATTGGGTCAACTTCTGTTACTATGAATCACGCGGTCTTATGATTCTTTTCACCTTTGCGCAAATTGCCGTGATGGCAATTCTCATATTGATATTAAAGGCGATAGGTTCCAAGGCCAAAGGATAGCTTCCTGATTCGCTGCAACGGTGAGTGCCGAGGAGCACGCGAAAAGCGACGCTCGTAACTCGCTTTCCCGGCATCCCACGAAACCGCCTGGCGGCGCTTCGCGGGAACCCTGCACTCACCTCAAATTGAAATGCGCTCCGCACATGGGGCCATAAGAACTTCGGCGCATTTTGCGCCGTACAAGCGTTTTGCGCAGTAAAACCTTGGCGGAGGGCGAATTCATTTCGCCCGAGCATTTCAATTTCCTGAAAGGAAAAAAAAAGAAGTCCACAACCTACGTTGTGACGTTCTTTTTTTGGAGCGGGCGACGAGGCTCGAACTCGCTACCTCCACCTTGGCAAGGTGGCGCTCTACCAGATGAGCTACGCCCGCGGAACATTGACGATAATAGCAGATTCTTTCGCGTTTGTCAAGCCGTATTTTTCATTTTTCCGCAGATTTTGGTTCTGCCGCCTTGCAAATGCGAAAAAGCTATGATAAACTGCCTATTTGTATTGACAAACACCGTATGCAAGGAGACGACACTATGGCCACGCTTCACGAAGAGATCTCACGCCGCAGGACCTTTGCCATCATTTCCCACCCCGACGCCGGTAAGACCACGCTGACCGAAAAGTTCCTGCTCTACGGCGGCGCCATCGCGCAGGCCGGCGAGGTCAAGGGCAAGCGGGCCAAGGCCGCCACCTCCGACTGGATGGAGATCGAAAAGCAGCGCGGCATCTCCGTGACCTCCTCCGTCATGCAGTTCCAGCACGGCGGCTACTGCATCAACATTCTGGACACTCCCGGCCATCAGGACTTCTCCGAGGATACCTACCGCACGCTTATGGCGGCGGACAGCGCCGTCATGGTCATCGACGCGGCCAAGGGCATCGAGCCGCAGACGCGCAAGCTCTTCAAGATCTGCGCCATGCGCCACATCCCAATCTTCACATTCATCAACAAGCTGGATCGCGAAACGCGCGACCCGCTCGAGCTGTGCGAGGAGGTCGAGCGCGAGCTTGGTATCGACACCTACGCCGTCAACTGGCCCATCGGCTGCGGCAAGGAATTTCAGGGCGTTTACGACCGCGAGAAGCAGTGCATCATCCACTTCACCGACGCGGGCCACGCGAAAAAGGCGGGCGTGACCGAGATCGCGCTCGACGATCCCGCGCTGGTGGACCCATTGGACAGAAGCGGCGCGACAGTCTCGCCGACGAGATCGAGCTGCTCGGCGCTGGGGGCGCGAGTTCGACCTCGACGCCGTTCGAAACGGCACGCCTCGCCCGTGTTCTTCGGCAGCGCGCTGACGAACTTCGGCGTGGAGCCGTTCCTGGAGGGCTTTCTGCGCATGACCACCGCTCCCCTCTCGCGCGAGAGCGACGCGGGCGTGATCGACGCGTTCTCCCCCGACTTCTCCGCCTTCGTGTTCAAGATTCAGGCGAACATGAACAAGGCGCACCGCGACCGTCTGGCCTTCATGCGCATCTGCTCGGGCAATTCGAGCGCGACGCGGAGTATTACCATGTGCAGGGCAACAAGAAGATGCGCCTTTCTCAGCCGCAGACCATGATGGCGAGCGAGCGTGAGATCGTGCAGGAGGCCTACGCCGGCGACATCATCGGTGTGTTCGATCCCGGCATCTTCTCCATCGGCGACACCATCACCGTGCCGGGCAAGAAGTTCCGCTTCGGCGGCATCCCGACCTTCGAGCCGGAGCACTTCATGTCCGTCAGTCCCAAGGACACGATGAAGCGCAAGCAGTTCGTCAAGGGCATCGAGCAGATCGCGCAGGAGGGCGCCATCCAGATCTTCAAAATGCCGGACTCCGGCTTCGAGGACGTCGTGGTCGGCGTGGTCGGTACGCTGCAATTCGACGTGTTTGAGTACCGCATGAAAAGCGAGTACGGCGTGGAGCTGCGCATGAGCGCGCTGCCCTACGAGCATCTGCGGCTCATCGCGGAATGTCCCGGCGACCCCAAGGACCTGATGTTCTGCACCGGCTCGAAGCTGCTCGAGGATTTCAAGGGCCGCAAGCTCATCGCCTTCGGCGGCGAATGGAGCGTCGGTTTCCTCACCAAGCACAACCCCGGCCTCGTGCTCGACGACTGGCTGACGGTATCCAAATAAGCTAAAAAAGGACGGCTTTAGCCGTCCTTTTCTTATGTAATTCCGTGCGTCCCGTGTTACGCGCCCACGAGATAGATGCCCGCAAGGCAGACGAGAACGCCGAGGCCCCTGACGCAGCGAGACCGTCTCGTGATAGACCAGCAGACCGACCGCGAGCAGCACGCAGGCAAGCGCAATGTTCATCACGAGCGAGGCGACGCTGATCTTCCAGCCCGCGCGATACACGCAGATAGTGCCGAATTCCAGTCCGACGATGATGGCGCCGAGTGCCCACGCCGTCCAGTTCGTTTTGCCCAGCTCGCCGATAAAATCACGGTTCCCCATCAGATAGAACGCCGATGGACGGCAAAAGGCCGCGCCCACGAGATAGGTGATGGTGAGCGAGGCAAAGGCGTTCACGCCCTCCGGCGTGGACTTTTGTTGTGATGTGATAAAACACGTTGACACCGACCACCAGCGCAATCGGCCAGATCATGCTCCACATAGCTGCTTCTCCCTCTTTTATTTCAGCAAAATTTCCACGATGCCCGGTTCGTCTGTGTCGGGGTAGAATGTGACCTGCCACGGCGCGGCGAGCATACCGGCATCTCTTCCGCCGTCCTTCTCCTCCTGCACGTCGCGGACCATCTGCTCCACGCCCGCGCGGTCGGTGGAAAAGTAGCTCACGCGCACCACCAAGCGGTCCGCGCCCTCCGCCGCCGCGGCGCGCAGCAGGTCGGGGATCGCCTCGGTGCTCGTGGCGTTGATGATGCCTCTCCTGCTCCTCCGCCGTGCGGCGGTAGCCGAAGCTGAGCGAAAGCTCGTAGAAGCCGCGCTCATCCGTGCCGGCATAGGTGATGTAATCGAGCAGATAGGCGCCGAGGTCCGTTTCCTGCTGCACCTCGTTGCAGGCCTCCGCGGCCAGCTCGGCGTATTCCGCGTCGCTGCCGAAATAGCAGCGCACCACGCCGCGCTCCGCGTGATTTGCGACCAGCATCAAGATCGCGTTCACCGCATCCTGATAGCTGTCGGCGCGCAGAGTGTCCTTATCACCGTTTTCCCAGTAGCCGGCGCTGTGCGGCGTGACCGACGACCACTCGCGCTCGAGCAGCCCGCCGCCGCAGCCGGAGCAAAGAAGGCACAGCGCCGCGCAGAGAAGCAGTATTCTCTTTTTCACGGCGCTCCCTCCCCGCTGCTTTTAGTAGCCAAGGTCCTCGTTCACGAGCACGACCTCCATATCGCTGCCCATCATCGCGCCCCAGAGCACGGTGAGCGCGCGGCAGATGCGGCCTGGACTCTTGCAGTCGTAGCAATGGTCAGCCCTGACCGCGCAAGGCGTCTTTGCGTGGAGACGCTGCGCGTTCTTCGGCGCGGCGATATTGCGGGCGCGCCAGAGCGCCTCGTCGTAGGTGGGCGCGAGCTTATTTTTGCCCGCGATGATCCAGACCTTTTTGTGGCCGTAGATCGCCGAAGCCACACGGTTGCCCGCGCCGTCGATGTTGATGATCTCGCCCGTCTCGGCGATGCCGTTGGCGGAGAGCAGATAATGCTCGCTGCCCGCCGCCTGCGCGCGCAGCGAGGCGGCGTCCCCGCCCTCCGGCAGGTGCCAATGGCTGAACACCGTATTGTGCCCGCTGAGCAGGGCGTACAGCCCCAGCTCCTCGAGCGTGATGCTGCCGCCGAAGCCGACGGTCGCACCGTCGATCTGCGTGTTGAGGTATTCGGCGGCCTCCTTTGCCGTCTCAAAGCTCGAGACCTTAAAGCCGCGCGCGGTCAGCGCCTTCGCCACATTCGTAAAGTCCATGACATTGCTTCCTTTCTTTTTCTTGCCCCCTCCGCGCGGCGGCGCGGGAGAGCGGTTTATCTTTACAGCCCGTCGGGCCTATATTCGCCGAAGCCCTCGCCGAGCACCTCGCGCGCGTCGCAGACGATGAAGAAGGCGGTCGGATCGATCTCGTTCACCAGCCGCTTGACCGCCACGATCTCGCGGCGGCGGACAGCGCAGAGCAGCACGGGCTTGTCGTTGTGCGTATAGGCTCCCTCGGCGGTCAGGCGGGTGACGCCCATATCGCGTGCAAGCAGCTCATGCGTGATTTTCTCCTGCTCGTTGGAGATGATGTAGGCGAGCTTCGCGGCGCTGCCACCGTAGACCACCATATCCATCACCTTGGTGGAGATATAGAGGGCGATGCCGCCGTAGAGCGCGTTTTCCAGGCTGCGGAACACCGCGGCATAGAACACGATGATCGTCAGGTCGATAGCAAGGCAGAGCGTGCCGATGGAGATGCCCGGGATCTTCGCCTTCAGCAGCCACGCGCCCAGCTCCGTGCCGCCGGTGGTCGCCTCCTCGCGCAGCAGCCAGCCGAGCGACACGCCCACGAGCACGCCGTAAATGCAGCCGAGGAGCTTATCCATCGGCTGAAAGGTATAGACGGCGTTGATGAGGTCGATGAAGATCGAGTTCACCGCCACGGCGAAGAATGAGCGCACCAGAAAGCGCTTGCCGAAGCGCTTGAGGCTCATCAGAAGAGCGGCGCGTTGAGCACGATGACGGTGACGCCGACCGGCAGCGCGGGCACAAAGAAGTTGATGACCTGCGCGATACCGGTGAAGCCGCCGAGCGTCAGCTCGTTGGGCGCGTAGAACCAGTCGAAGGCCAGCGCCATGAGCGCGCAGCCGAGCGTGATGGAAACATACTGTTTGAGCAGCTTCAAGCAATGACTTCCTTTCTCAATCCATCAGGGAGATCTGTTTTTCGTCGCTGTCCTCCGCCTTTAAGAGTGCGCCGACCGCGGGGAGACTGCGGGCGCGGTAGCGGGCGAGGTTGGCGATGCCGGTCGCTTCGGCGGGGCAGGCGTAGTCGAGCGTAAATTTCTTTTTGAGCGTCAGCACCGCGACGCCCTGCGTCGCGCGCGTGGTCTTGCTCCCCAGCAGCGCGGTGGAGAACACCAGCACGCGCGGCTCGGTGGAGTAGACCGCCAGCTCGCAGTCCTCGCGCAGACACAGCGCCGTGCGCAGCGGAGACTTATCCGAGTACGCGCCGGTGAGCTTGCGGCGGTTCGAGGTCGTCCGGTAGGCGGACAGCTCCACCTTGGCGGCCTTGCCGTTTTCAAAGAAGAAGAGCATCTAGCCGCGGTAATCGCCGGGCAGCACCATGTAGACAACGCTCGCCCTCGTCCATGCCAAGCCTTGCGGGCAGATAGTCGCCGAGCGCAGACGCCTTGGTGTCGTCGAAGTCCGAAAGGCGGGATTTGTAGACCTGGTACCTGTCGGTGAAGAACATCACCTCGGCGGCGTTGGAGGTCTCAAAGCTCTGCGCGAGCGCGTCGCCCTCCTTATACTTCTGCTCCGCGTTCATGCGCAGCGAGGCGGGCGTGATCTTCTTGAAGTAGCCCTCGCGGGAGAGGAATACGGACACGGCGTAATCGTCCACCTTGGTCTCCTCGGTGTATTCCTCGACCTCGTGGCCGTAGACGATGCCGGTGCGGCGCGGCTCGGCGTATTTTTGCGCACGTCCTCGAGCTCGGTGACAATGATCTTCTTCACGCGCGCAGGACGGGCGAGGAATGTCCTCAGGTCCTCGATCTCGTCCTGCAGGGCGCTCGTCTCCTCCACGCGCTTGAGGATATATTCCTTGTTGATATTGCGCAGCTTGATCTCCGCCACATACTCCGCCTGCACCTGGTCGATGCCGAAGCCGATCATCAGGTTCGGGATGACCTCGGATTCTTCCTCTGTCTCGCGGATGATCTTGATCGCCTTGTCGATGTCCAGCAGGATGCGCTTGAGACCCTTCAAAAGGTGCAGCTTGTCCTTCTTTTTTGCTCATGACGAAGTAGACGCGGCGGCGGACGCATTCCGTGCGCCACGCGCACCACTCATCGAGCAGCTCGCGCACGCCCATCACGCGCGGCATTCCGGCGATGAGCACGTTGAAGTTGCAGGACATGGTATCCTGCAGCGTCGTGGACTTCATCAGCTTCTGCATGAGCTTGTCGGGATCCACACCGCGCTTGAGGTCGATGGCCAGCTTCAGACCGTTCAGATCGGTCTCGTCGCGCATATCGGCGATCTCGCGGACCTTGCCTGCCTTGATGAGCTCGGCGACCTTGTCCATGATGGCCTCGGTCGTGGTGGTGTAGGGGATCTCATAGACCTCGATGAGGTTTTCCTTTTTGTCGTAGCGCCAGCGGGCGCGGACCTTCACGCCGCCGCGGCCCGTGCTGTAAATTTCGCACAGGGCGTCGACGTCGCAGATGACCTCGCCGCCGGTCGGGAAATCGGGCGCAAGCAGCGTCTCTGTCAGGTCGCAGTCGGGATTCTTGAGGTAGGCGATCGTCGTGTCGCACACCTCGCCGAGGTTGAAGCCGCACAGCTGGCTCGCCATGCCGACGGCAATGCCCCTGATTGGCGCTCACGAGAAGATGTTCGGGAAGGTCGTGGGCAGCAGCGTCGGCTCCTTGCGCGTGTTGTCGTAGTTGTCGACGAAGTCGACGGTATCGGAGTCGATGTCGCGGAAGAGCTCGGCGCAGATGGCGGAGAGCTTGGCCTCCGTGTAGCGGCTCGCCGCCCACGCCATGTCGCGCGAGTAGACCTTACCGAAGTTGCCCTTGGAGTCCACGAACGGGTGCAGCAGCGCACCGTAGCCCGTGGAAAGGCGCACCATCGTGTCATATATGGCGGCGTCGCCGTGGGGATTGAGCCGCATGGTCTGGCCGACAATGTTCGCGCTCTTCGTGCGCGCGCCGTTCAGAAGCCCCATCTTATACATGGTATAGAGGAGCTTGCGGTGGCTGGGCTTAAAGCCGTCGATCTCCGGAATGGCGCGCGAGACGATGACCCTCATCGCGTAGGGCATATAGTTTTTTTCCAGCGTATCGGTGATGCGCTGCTCGACCACGTCCGCGCGCAGGCCGAGGACGTTGGGGTTATTGCGGTGCAGAGCGGTCTGTTCCTTCTTTTTCGTTCTTCTTCATGGTGTCCCTCGAACGTTCACATATTCTGTCATTATGGATTATATCAGCTTTTCCGCACGCCGTCAATGCGTGGGCGCGGCACAAAGCGTCGTCTGTTCTTTGCCGCATTGCACAAAAAGAGGCAAACGTCTTTCGTGTTTCTTGGCTAAAATCCCATCTTGCTTTTTTCCTCTCCCGTCCTGTATCATTTGCAAAAGAAACAAACGAGGGAGGACACAGCCATGACGCAGTATGTGTACAAAAAGAAATTCCTTCCTGCTGGTGTTTCTATTTTTATCAGCACCGTTTTTGTTGATAATGATATTGTTTTCCTTTGACCGGTAATTTTTACCGGTCTCTTTTTGCCCGCGCGGGGCGCTGAGTCGTTTGGTCAAATAGGAACATACATCAAAATCAGAAGAAAGAGGGAAAATCACATGAAGAAAGAACTCGGACACGAAGCCATCTACGACGCCCGTCAGCTGGGCACCCCAGAATGCTGGTGCTGGGATTGCAGCACATGTTCGCCATGTTTGGCGCGACGGTGCTCGTCCCCATCCTCGTGCAGGGCTACGGCCTGCCGCTTTCCATCCAGACCACTCTGCTCTTCGCCGGCCTCGGCACGCTCCTCTTCCACATCTGCACCAAGATGAAAGTCCCCGCGTTCCTCGGCTCCTCGTTCGCCTACCTCGGCGGCTTCGAGACCGTCGCCAAGCTGGACGCCGGCAAATACGCCGGTATGAGCGGCGATGAAAAGCTCGCCTACGCACTCGGCGGCATCGTGATCGCTGGTCTTCTCTACCTCGTGCTCGCGCTGCTGTTCAAAATGCTCGGCGCGAAGAAGGTCATGCGCTACTTCCCGCCCATCGTCACCGGCCCCATGATCATCATGATCGGTCTGAACCTCTCCGGCTCCGCGATCAACAACGCCGCGACCTGCTGGTGGCTCGCGCTCGTCGCCATGGCGATCATCGTCGTCGCCAACATCTGGGGCAAGGGCATGGTCAAGATCATCCCCATCCTCCTCGGCGTGGTCGGCAGCTACCTCGTCGCGCTCATCGCCACTGCCTGCGGCGCGCAGCGCCTGATGCGGACGGCGTGATGCAGCCGCTCGTCAACTTCGCCTCCGTCAGCAAAGGCGAACCTGATCGGCCTGCAGCAGTTCGTCATCGCCAAGTTCGACGTCTCCGCCATCCTCGTCATGGCCCCCATCGCCATCGCCGCCATGATGGAGCACATCGGCGACGTCTCCGCCATCTCCTCCACCACCGGCAGGAACTTCATCGAGGATCCCGGTCTGCACCGCACCCTCGTTGGCGACGGTCTCGCCACTGCGCTCGCCGGTATGTTCGGCGGCCCCGCCAACACCACCTACGGTGAGAACACCGGCGTGCTCGCCCTCTCCAAGGTCTACGACCCCCGCGTCGTGCGTCTCGCCGCCGTCTATGCCATCATCCTGAGCTTCTCCCCCCAAGTTCGACGCGCTCGTCAACTCTATCCCCTCAGCCATCGTCGGCGGCGTCAGCTTCATCCTCTATGGCATGATCTCCGCTGTGGGCGTGCGCAACATCGTGGAGAATCAGGTCGATCTCACCAAGTCCCGCAACCTCATCATTGCGGCGGTCATGTTTGTCAGCGGTCTGGGCTTCAGTCACGTGGGCGGCGTCACCTTCACCGGTCGGCGGCGCGGCGGTCACGCTCTCCGGCCTTGCCATCGCGGCCCTCTGCGGCGTGATCCTCAACGCCGTTCTGCCCGGCAACGACTATGTCTTCGGCGTCAGCGTCGAGGGCGACAAGTCCGCCGACCTCGGCAGCTATTAAAATAGATATCACTCATCCCCCCTACGGAGGAGGCGGCTGCGGGCCGGGCCGCCTCTCTATCCTTTTTTTCTCCTCCGCCGGCAGGAGCGGCCCCGCTTCGCCGTAGGGCAGCGAAAAGTCCACGATGCCCTCCGCCGCGGGCGCGACGGAATACATCGGATAGAACCAGTGCAGGCCGTCGTCCGCCAGATAAAAGCTCCTGCTGGAAAACGCGCGGCGCAGCAGCGCGCCGTAATTGGGATAGTATGCCGCCGTGCCCGTCTCCATCTGCTCCCGCGCCGTCTCCCTTGCCGCGCGGACGAGGCGCTTTTTTACCGCCGTTTTCGGCGAAAAAAAAAAGCCGTGAGCGGCAGGAGAAAGCCCGTGCGCCGATCCCACGTCTCCGCGCGGCGGAGCGTGAGCCGCGGCGGCAGATGCTCCTCCCGGCCTTCGGTATAAAGGCTCAGGATGTCCCGCACGAGCGTCACCCGATAGGCGAGCACCGCGCGGGCGCAGCTCCACGGCGCGCTGCGCTCCAGCGCCGTGTGCATCGTTTCGGCAGCGCGGGGCAGCAGCTCCGCCTCACAGTATTTAAGATAGGCGCGCGCGTATTGGCGGTAGTAGCGGTCGAAGCGCCGCGCACGGCGGCTCTTTCCCCCGCAGCACGGCAGCGTCACCTCGGCGGTCAACACCGGCACGCCGCCGCTCTCCCACGTTTTCTCCAGGTGCAGCGGCGTTTCCGACAGCCGCAGAAGCTCTCTTTCCATACCGTCCTCCCGTTTTTTTCTCACTCCAATGTATGAAGCGTCCGTGCAGGCGGTTCCGCCGCGGAAAATGCGAAAAGTTCACACTTCCGCCCTTTACTTTCATGCTCTGTTCTGTTAAACTATAAAGCAGGGTGCGCAGGGCGCACTACTGTCATATTTCGGAGGGGTCTATCATGGCTACACCGGGAAACCGCATCGGAAAGAAAGAAAAAAACGAGGACTTTTATAAGGCCATTCTGCTTTTGAAGGACGAGGAGGAGTGCTATAGCTTCTTCCGCGACGTGTGCACCATCGCTGAGCTGCGCGCGATGGAGCAAGCGCTTTGAGGTCGCGCGGATGCTCACGCAGGGCAAGGTCTACAGTGAGATTCTGGAGCGCACCGGTGCCTCCAGCGCGACGATCTCGCGCGTGGCCCGCTCGCTGACCGACTCCGACGGCGGCTACGAGCGCATCTTCGCGCGCATGAAGGGCGAGAAGTGATGGAAAGCTATTCCGCCCTCGCCGCCTCCTACGACGAGCTGACGCAGGACGTCGGCTACGAAAAGCGCGCCGCCTTCGTCGAAAAGCTCTTCCTGCGCAGTCATATTCCGGTCCATACCGTGCTCGACCTCGCCTGCGGCACCGGCACGATGACCGCCCTCCTCACCGAGCGCGGCTACGAGCTCATCGGCGTGGACGGCTCGGAGGATATGCTGCTCGAGGCGCGCGAGAAGGCACAGACGCTCACCGGCGTCCCGCCGCTGTTTTTGCACCAGTCCATGCCCGAGCTGGACCTCTATGGCACGGTGGAGGCGGCGATCTGCTGCCTCGACAGCCTCAATTATCTTACCGACGCGCGCGAGGTGCGCGAGACCTTCCGCCGCCTGCACCTGTTCATCGCGCCCGGCGGCTCGCTCGTGTTCGACGTTCATGCCCTCGGCAAGCTCGAGGCGATGGACGGTCAGGTCTGGCTCGACGAACGCGAGGATGTCTACTGCGTGTGGCGCACGGAGTATTCCCGCCGCTCGCGCCTGCTGGACTATTACGTTGATATTTTCTCCGCCCGCGCGGACGGCGCTTGGGAACGCAGCTTCGAGGAGCACCATCAGCGCTGGTACAGCGTTTCGGAGCTGACCGAATGGCTGACCGCCGCCGGCTTCGGCGAAATCCGCGTCTACGGCGACTGCCGTCTCCGCGCCCCGAACGAAACAGACGGGCGCATCTATATTTCCTGTATCCGAAAAGAGTGATTTTATGAACGACACATTAGTACGGGCCATGTCCAAAGACGGCATGGTCAAGGCCACGGCCGTCTACACCCGTGCGCTCACCGAGCGCGCCCGCCAGATCCACCACACCAGCCCCGTCGCTACTGCGGCGCTCGGCCGTGCGCTCGCCGGCGTCTCCATGATGGGCAACGCCCTCAAGGGCAGCGGCGAGAGCGTCACGCTCAGATCCAAGGGCGACGGCCCGCTCGGCACCATCCTCGCCGTCTCCGACGCCGAGGGCAACGTGCGCGGCTATGTGCAGGACGCCTCCGTGGGCTTCCCTGCGCGCAGACGGCAAGCTGGACGTCGGCAGCGCCGTCGGCCACGGCGGCACCCTGACCGTTATCAAGGACCTCGGGCTCAAGGCCCTACCGGCACGGTCGACCTGCTCGGCGGCGAGATCGCCGAGGACCTGGCTGCCTACTTCGTCGAGTCCGAGCAGATCCCCTCGGCCTGCGGCCTCGGCGTGCTGGTCGACCGCGACCGCAGCGTACTCGCCGCCGGCGGCTATCTCATTCAGCTCCTCCCCGGCGCGGGCGAGGATACCATCGCCAAGGTCGAGGGCGGCATCTACGCCGCGCCCAGCGTGACGAATCAGCTCCGCGACGATCCCGATCCGGCAAACCTCCTGCGCACGGTGCTCTCTGATTTCGACCTTGAGATCCTGGAGACGACGCCCATCGAGTACCGCTGCTACTGCTCGCGTGAGCGCACAGAGCGCGCGCTGCTCTCCCTCGGCTCGAAGGAGCTGGAGGACATTCTGCGCGAGCAGGGCAAGGCAGACCTCACCTGCCAGTTCTGTGACCGCATCCACAGCTTCTCCGGTGAGGAGCTGCGACGCATGATCGACGAGCTTAAAAAAATCGGCAAGTAAGGGCGCGCATACCGCGCCCTTCTGCCGGGTCAAAAAAGTTTCAAAAGTCTTGAAAAAAATTGTTGACACGGCGAGGGGGATTTAGTATAATAACCCTTGCCGTTCGTAAGACGGCTTCGAGTGGGGGAGCATAGCTCAGCTGGGAGAGCACCTGCCTTACAAGCAGTGGGGTCACAGGTTCGAGCCCTGTTGTTCCCACCAAAATGTGGCCATGTAGTTCAGTTGGTTAGAACGCCGGCCTGTCACGCCGGAGGTCGAGGGTTCGAGTCCCTTCGTGGTGGTCGCCATTATCAGGCTGCAACAGCGGCTTGATATGCCTCTGTAGCTCAGTTGGTAGAGCAGCGGACTGAAAATCCGCGTGTCGTTGGTTCGACTCCGACCGGAGGCACCATTTGCGGGCGTAGCTCATCTGGTAGAGCGCCACCTTGCCAAGGTGGAGGTAGCGAGTTCGAGCCTCGTCGCCCGCTCCACAAAAGAAAAGGAGCAAAGCATTTGCTCCTTTTTCCATACGGTGACATAGCCAAGTGGTAAGGCAAGGGTCTGCAAAACCCTCATTCCCCCAGTTCAAATCTGGGTGGCACCTCAGCACCCCGCAAGCCGTGGCGTTTGCGGGGCATTTTCTTTTCCTCTGTGGCAGGAGCGGAAAAACGGTGTCCATTCCGCCCAAAACCGACATTTTCCGCCCGAAAAAAGGAAAAGCCTTGACAAACAAAGCCCTTGAGGGATAGACTAAACTATCTCTTTGTGTGCATCGACGGGAGACAGTTGTGTAATTTGGAGGACGACACCATGAGCAAGCAGACGGAGCGCGACGCATTCCGCAGCCGCTGGGGCTTTATCCTCGCCTGCATCGGCAGCGCGGTGGGCATGGGCAACATCTGGCGCTTTCCTATCTCGTGTCCGCGTGGGGCGGCATGACCTTCCTGCTGCCGTATTTCCTCTTTTGTCCTTCTGATCGGCTCGACCGGCATCATCGGCGAGATGGCGCTTGGCCGTTCCACCCGCTCCGGCCCCATCGGCGCGTTCGGGCAGGCGGCGCCCTGCGCGGCAGACGCAGCACGGGTGAGGCGGTCGGCTATATCCCGGTGCTCGGCTCGCTGGCGCTCGCCATCGGCTACAGCTGCGTGGTGGGCTGGATCTTCAAGTATTTTGCGCTGGCGCTCGACGGCGGACTTTTTGCCATGGGACAGAATATGAATGTCATCGTCGACAGCTTCAACGGCACGGCCTGCGGCTGGGGCAATAATTTCTGGCTGGTGATCGCGCTGGCGGTCAACTTCGCCATCATGGCCTTCGGCGTGGGCGGCGGCATCGAGCGGGCGAACAAGGTCATGATGCCCGTGCTGTTCTTTCTCTTCGCGGGACTGGGCGTCTACATTGCAACGCTGCCCGGGCGGGCGACGGCTACCGCTACATCTTTACCCTCGACCCCGTGGGCCTTGCCGACCCGAAGCTGTGGATCTACGCCTTCGGGCAGGCGTTCTTTCGCTCTCCGTGGCCGGAAACGGCACGGTGATCTACGGATCCTACTTCTCGACGACGAGTCCGATCCCTCCGCCGCGCGCAATGTGGCGCTGTTCGATACGATCGCGGCGCTGCTGGCGGCGTTCGTCATCATTCCCGCCATGGCCGCGGGCGGCGCACCTTTCCGACGGCGGCCGGGCTGATGTTCATTTTCCTTGTGAACGTGTTCAACGGGATGCCCGGCGGGCGCGTGATCGGGCTGGTGTTCTTCCTCTGCGTGCTCTTCGCGGGGCTCCCTCGCTTGTGAACCTCTACGAGGTCTCGGTCGAGGCACTGCAGGATAAGCTGCACCTCAAGCGCGTGGCTGCGGTCGCGGTCATTGCCGCGATCGGCACGGCGGTGTCGCTGTGCATTCAGGCCATCGTCTCCGACTGGATGGACGTGGTGTCCATCTACATCTGCCCGCTCGGCGCGCTGCTGGCCGGCATCCTGTTCTTCTGGGTGGCGGGAAGGACTTCGTCCTTGCCGCGGTCAACAAGGGCGCGGGCAAGCCCATCGGCGCGTGGTTCTATCCTCTGAGCAAATACGTCTACTGCGCCTGCGCGCTGCTCGCGCTCATCGCGGGCGCGCTCCTCGGCGGCATCGGCTGAGACGAAAGCGCCGTCCCACGGACGGCGCTTTTCGGCGAAATGCGGTTAGATATACTTAACCATTCGTAATTTCTTAACGATTTGACCTATTGACAGAGTGGGGAAGTGCTCGTATAATATGTGACAGATTGTCATTTTACGACAGCTTGTCATATAGGAGGAGCCTATGCCGACCGATACCTTTTTCCGTCTGCCGGAGGAGAAGCGAGCACGCATTTTGGAGGGCGCGTGGAGCGAATTTACCGCCGTGCCCTACGCCGAGGCGTCCATCAACCGCATTGTGCAGACCTCGCGCATCCCGCGCGGCAGCTTTTACCAGTATTTCGAGGATAAGAACGACCTGTTCCTCACCCTCATCGACGAGATCCGCGACCGGTTTCTTGACCTGTTCCATGATACGCTCGAGCGCTCGGACGGAGACCTCTTTGCCATGCCGCTCGCGCTGCTCGACGCCATGGTCGCTCCGAGCGGCTGCATCACGCCGGCGTTTTCCCGCGCCTTTGCTCTGCTGAGCCTGAACGTCAATATGGACGTACAGCAGCTCTTTTGAGCGCGCGGCGGGGGAGCTGTGCCCGCAGAAGCTTCTCGAGCATCGACCCCGCGCTCCTGCGCTCGCGGGAGGACGGCTTTGTGGACGACGTATTCACCCTGCTCGTGGGCGCGTAGCTCGCCTGCGCCATCGCCCGCACGCTGAAAAAGCCGGAGAGCTTCGCGCTCGAGCGCGAGCGGATGCGCGGGCGCATTGAGATCATCAAAAACGGCAGCGCTGCCGTACCCGAAGGAGGACACCGCAAATGAAGAAAAAAGATGGACGGCTCTGCTGCTTGCACTCGCCATGCTCTCGGCGCTGGCGGTCGGCGCGCTGGCGGACGAACAGAAAAAAGGATGAGACCGCCGCGGAGACCGTGCAGACCGCGCCGGACGCGGAGGGCACGCTGCGCTTTGAAAACCTCAGCGCGCGGATGAAAACGGGCTATTACACCGTCATGTCGCTGGAGGAGAACATCGCCGCGATCGAGTGCATAGACTACGACAAAATGTACGAGGACCTGCGCGACGGCCTCAATCAGATCGCAGAGGCTCAGTGGATGATGCTGCAGATCCCCGGTGCGGGCGAGACGTACACCTATAAGAGCCTTCAGGATCAGTACGATGCGCTGCGCAAGACCTTCGACGACATTAAGGACGGTAAGCTCCAGCAGGATAATGCCGATCTGGTCCGCCAGCTCCGCGACGCGGAAAACCAGCTTCTGATGGCGGGGCAGACGCTCTACATAAACCTGCTGGGCCTGGAGGACCAGTCCGCGGCCCTGACCCGTCAGACCGCGGCGCTTGACCGCACGATCGAGGAAGCGAAGCTGCGCTATGAGCTTGGTCAGGTCAGCGCCATGACGCTTCAGCAGACGGAAGCAGGCAAGGCGCAGGTGGAGAGCGGAAAAGCGGCGATCGATGCCGCCGTCGCACAGCTGCGCCGTCAGCTCAACGCCATGACCGGAGAGGAGCTGACCGCGCCGCTCACGCTCAATGCGCTTCCCGGGGTGACCGCGGAGCAGCTTGCCTCCATGGATGTGGAGAAGGACCTGGAAAGGCAAAAAGGCGGCGAGCTACGACGCCGCCAAGCTCACGCTCGACGATGCCGATGAGAATACAAAAGACAAGGCGAGGGCGATCTCGGCTACAACAAGGACAATTATGAGTATATTGCCGTCAAGCACCGGTGGCAGGCGGCGCAGTACACCTACAACGCCGCCGTGCAGAACTTCGAGCTGAGCTTCCGCTCGCTCTATGACAGCGTGCAGAGCTACGCGAGCGCGCTGAATGCGGCGAAGGTCTCGCTCGAGGCGTGCGAGCGCAGCGACCTCGCGGCCGCACAGCTCAGGTACGAGCAGGGCACGATCTCCGAGAACGCCCTGCATACGGCAGAGGACGAGCTTTACACCGCGCAGGACACCGTCTCCGGCGCGAGCGCGACCTGTTCACCGCATACAACAACTATCGCTGGGCCGTGGACTACGGCCTGCTGGCCGGCTGAGGAGGGCTGAAACGATGAAACAGAAAACGATTTCCCTGCTGCTGGCGCTCGCGCTGGCGCTGAGCCTTGCGGGCTGCCAAAAGGAAGACCGTCACCGCGCCCGCCGGCGTCGCCGTGCAGGTGCAGACGGTCGAGGCGCAGGACATCGCCTCGGAGAACACGGTCTCCGGTCAGGTGACCGCCGGCAGCGAAACGAGCGTCTACGTCACGGCCACGGCCAAATGCACCGCCGTTTATGTCGAGGCGGGCGACGCGGTCAAGGCGGGCGACGTGATCTGCTCGCTCGACATGGAAAGCTCGCTCGCGCAGTACCGCGCGGCGGAGATCGGCTACACGAGCGCCGCGTCGAGCTACAGCGCCCAGAAGGACATCCTCGACCGTCAGGTCGCCCTGTACGAAAAGAACTGGAACGACACCAAGGCGCTTTTCGAGATCGGCGCGGCCTCCCAGTCGGAGGTCGACCAGATGGAGCTGCAATACCTCTCCACCAAGGCGCAGCGCGATTCCACGCTCGCCCAGCTTGAAGCGAGTATGCAGAGCGCGAAGTCGAGCTACGAGCAGCTTGCCCTCGCGATGGAGAACATCGACAGCCATGGCAACGTCATCGCGCCGGTGGACGGCGTGCTCGCCTCGCTCACCGCGAGCGAGGGCGGCATGGTCTCGCCAGCTACGCCGTCGCCGTCATCGACGGCGCGGAGCAGATGAAGGTCACCGTCATGGTCTCCCGAGGCGCTGGTGCCCAAGCTCGCCATCGGCGACACGGTCACGGTCCGCGTCAGCGCGGCGGACGCGCCGAATTTGAGGGCGTGATCCGCTCCGTTGAAAAGACCGCCAATCAGATGACGAAGCTCTACACCGTCACCGTCACGGTGCCCGCGGAGAGGCGAGGGCCTGCTCTCCGGTATGTTTGCCGACGTGACCTTCCACACCGCCGTGAGCGAGAGCGCGGTCGTCGTGCCGAGCGAGACCATCCTCACGAGCAGCGACAGGCAGTATGTCTTTATCGTCGAGAACGTGCGGCAAAGCGCGTCGACATCACCACGGGCCTCACCGGCAGCGGCATGACCGAGGTCACGAGCGGTCTTGACGCGGGCGAGCAGCTCGTCACCGTGGGCCAGCAGTACCTCTCCGACGGCGACGCCGTGCGCGTCGTGGAGGGATAAGCTCCATGAACATTGCAAAATTCTGCATCAGGCATAAGGTCACAACGCTGCTCGCGGTCATTATGATCGCCGTGTTTGGCGTGGTCTACACCACCCAGCTCCAGATGGCGCTGCTGCCGAACATCGAGTACCCCGCGGCCTATGTGTACTGCTACTACAACGGCGCGGGCCCTGAGGACATCGAGCAGCTCGTCACGCGCCCGCTCGAGTCCGCCATCATGTCGGTGCCCGGCGTCGACTCTGTCACCTCCTCGAGCGCCGACAGCATCTCGACCATCCAGATCATGTACGTTGAGAACACCGACGTGGACATCGCGGCGACCAAGCTGCGCGAGAAGTTCGACGCGCTCAGCCTGCCCGACGGCTGCGGCTCTCCCGTCATTCTGAACATCAACGTGTCCGAGATGATGCCGAGCGCCATCGTCGGCCTCCTCGGCGACGACCTCGCCGCCCTCCAGCAGCAGGCGGAGAACGTGGTCGCCCCCGCGCTCGAGCGCATCGACGGCGTGGCGTCCGTCTCCGTCTCCGGCGGTGTGGAGCGTCAGATCACCGTGACGCTCGACGCGCAGCGCGCCGCGGGCTACGGCCTCTCCACCAGCTACATCACGCAGATCCTGCAGGCGGAGAACCTGCTCTATCCCGCCGGCGAGGTCTACAACGGCAGTCAGAAGCTCTCCGTTACCACCGACGCGCAGCTCTCCACGGTCGATGAGGTCGCCAACATCAACATCCCGCTCCAGACCGGCGGCACGGTGCGCCTCGGCGAGGTCGCCGACGTCGCCTTCGAGACCTCCGACCGCGACGCCATCGCCGCGATGGACGGTACGCCCGGCATCATCCTACAGGTCAGCAAGCGCTCCGGCGCGAACGAGGTTAAGACCGCCGAGGCGGTGGCCGCGGCGATGGAGGAGCTGGCGGCGAAGGACGGCTCCATCCACTACGCCATCCCCTACGTCGCCAGCGAGTACATCAACGTCGCCGTCGACGCCGCGCTCGAGGGCATCATCCTCGGCGTCGTGCTCGCGGCGCTCGTGGTGTGGCTGTTCCTGCGCCGCGGCGGCGCGACCATGACCATCGCGGTCTCCATGCCCGTGTGCATCCTCGCGGTGTTCGTGCTGATGTACGTCTGCGACCTGACGCTCAACATGATGAGCCTCGGCGGCATCGCCATGGGCGTCGGCATGATCGTGGATAACTCCATCATCGTGCTCGAAAACATCTACCGCTGGGCGTCCGAGGGACACGACCGCATGACCAGCTGCGTCGAGGGCACGAAGGAGGTCACGCTCTCGCTGACCGCCTCGACCCTCACCACCGTTGCGGGTGTTCCTGCCGCTCGGCCTCACCGGCGGCATCGCGGGTCGAGATCTTCAAGGACTTCTGCCTGACCATCGCCTTCCTCATTCTCGGCTCGCTCGCTGTCGCCGTGACGCTCGTGCCGCTGCTGTGCTACTTCCTGCTCGACGAGGCAAGGTGCATCTTGACGCCCTGCAAAGGGCGCAGAAGAGGCGGACGCCGCGCGCAAGCTCATGGACTGGTATGTGAAAAAGCTCGACTACTACGTGCATCACCTCAAGCGCGGCGTGCTGGGTCCGTCGCCCTCGTCGCGGTGTTCCTCGCCGCCTGCCCTGAACACCAAAATGAATTGCTCCTGCCCGAAGATGGACGAGGGCATGGTCGCAATGACCATCTCCATGCCCATCGGCTCAAAAGGTCGAGCAGGCGGCGGCGATGTGGGCGAAGTGAGCAATACGTA
>VOFK01003678.1_pt1 | contig 19260 bp, 34 predicted proteins | sample 5384121 | NCBI WGS metagenome assembly VOFK01 (sample SAMN12384730, study PRJNA508395) | human gut metagenome | isolation source: healthy gut J | host: Homo sapiens
GGCATCACAGCCGTTTTTCGGTCCCCTTCTCAATTCGGCTGGCACATCTCCATTTGTTATAAGATGCACCTCTGGCTTTCCACGCAACTCTTCTGAAAAAGATCCCCCACATTTACCACAGTATATGATGCTCGATAATGCATATTTGCTGCTGTAGACTCTTTTCGTCTTCCCGTTTTCTGTTCTTAAATGAGCTAACTTTGCAGTTCTTCCTGGACCTTGCATGAACAACTGCCTTGGAATGATTGCTTCATGGTTATTTTCAACATAGTACTGAGGAACAATTCCATTATTAGCAACTCTTTCTTTGTGAAGAACATCAACCGTATATGTATTTCTGTAAAAGAGCATCTCCCATATACTTTTCATTAGTAAGGATTTTTTCTGATGCCATCACTTCGCCATTTCATATTTCCGGTTGCGGTTGGAATACCATCTGCCATAAGTCCGTCTGCTATATTCTTAAGGCTTGCACCTTTGAAGATATTCTCGAAATATTCAGCTTACTACCACAGCCTGCTCTTCATCAATGATGAGATGTCCATTTCGTCTTTTGTGTATCCCAAGAACCAATTATGATTAATCTGAACCTCTCCGTTTTGATATCTGAATTGAAGTCCCATCTTTACATTCTTTGAAAGCGACTCAGATTCCTGCAAGTGATGCCATAATAGTAAGAAATACCTCGCCTTTAGCATCTAAAAGTATTGATATTTTTTTTTCAAAAAATACAGGCACATTTTTTTCTTTAAGCTGTCTGATGTACTTAAGGCAGTCCAATGTGTTTCTTGCAAATCGGCTGATTGACTTTGTGATAATCATATCAATTTTGCCTGCCATCGTATCTTCAATCATGCGGTTGAATTCTTCTCGCTTTTTCGTATTTGTTCCACTGATACCGTCATCAGCGCGTATATTCCGGCGAATTCCCATTCAGGATTTTTTCCTAATATATTCCGTGTAATGTTCAACCTGGGCATCATAACTTGTAGCCTGTTCTTCGCTGTCAGTACTTACTCTACAGTACGCTGCGACCTTTAATTTTGGCTTATCTTCTGCGGTTACTGTATTACCTACGTTTTTTTGCCGGAATAACTGTTATGTTCTTTGCTCCTGCCATAGGTTATTCCTCGCTTTCTATCAAACTGTAAATGTATTCTGCCTGCTCGAATGGATCAGGAAATGTTAAATCGGCTGGCTTGAAATGAAATGCTATAGGAACTGTCTTATTGTGTTCCTTGCTCCTTCTGTTGAGCCTTCCAAGGTTTGCCCTTCGTGTCAGTTCTTCCAGAAATCTTTATCTGGATTTCTTTGTCAATTATCTGTGGGTAATAGTCTGTTCCCAAATACTTCTTGTTAGAAAGCATTCTCTTTACTGATGCATGGTTCATCTTAAAACCTGCTTCTTTAGCTGCATCAATAAGTGACTTGCCTTCAAAATAATATCTGTAGGTTGCCCCTTATTTGTTCTGCAGCCGTTTCATCAACTTACAGGCACAACCGTCAACTATTTTGTACCCTACTGGTATGTGTGCCATATCAATCTATCCTTTCCTTCAGCTTTAAGACGAATTTTTAATTCAAACTCTACTTCTTCTCTGGACAGCACCTTTACCTTTTCTACGAACCTTTCAAATAAGGAATCGTCCCATTCGGTAAAGGCTCTGCTCCGTTAAGGAAACTGACCAGGTCACTTAATGCCTGTTCCATCGTGTAGCCTGCGTTATCCATTCTGTAAAGAAGATCTCGTTTTGCAGTAAGCTGTTCATACTCCATCACTAGCTTGTTATGAGCCTCGGCAAATACTGGACTTTCAAGATAGCCTCTTGTAAGAAGTGTATTCAGCTGCTTTCTCTGTTCTTCGTTGCCCTGCATATCCTTTTTCGATGTCTTCCATACTGTGAATATTCTTCTTTTGAATTACTGGTAGTGATGGAAATAAGAAGTGGCTTTAAGACCAGGTCGTTTCAAATACCAGCTTGTTCATCATGGTAAGGGAAGGCTCTCTTTAAGTCATCATCATCACGAATGAACTTCATGGAACAGGAACTCGAATCTTCAATATGTCCGCCACAGCACCAGGCATTGTAGCTTCTGCCGTGGGAAGTGTAATGGTATCTTCTCTTAAAGGATCTTCCACACTCACCACACTTGATTTTGCCGGACATGGCATATCTGTTCTGATACTTTGATGTATCCTCACTGCAGTTGCCTTTTTCAAGTCCACGCTGTCTGATGGCTTCCTTTGCCTTTTCAAAGGTATCCTTGTCAATGATAGGCTCGTGATGATTTTCACAGTAATATTGTTCTTCTTCGCCATAGTTCCTTTTTTCGCTTGAAGGATGCATCTGTGATGGTCTTCTGAAAAAGTGCATCTCCTATGTACTTCTCATTTGTAAGAATGCCGTTAATCGTAGCGCCTGTCCATAGCACCTCTCTTGGTCGGAACACCTTTTTCATTCAATTCCTTTGCAATTATGTGGGTGCTCTTTCCGGCAAGGCATCCTGCAAAAATCTCTTTTACAACTTCTGCCTGTTCTGGAACAATCACCATCTCACCATCAACATTGGCATAACCATAAGGCGGATAGGAAATCACATAAGTACCGTTCTGGAATCTCTTCTTGATGCTCCACTTCTCATTCTCGGAAAAGGAACGTGACTCGCTTTCTGCCATGCTGGCCAATATGGCAACATCAATTCACTTTCCATAGAGCCGGTGTTTATATTTTCCTTTTCAAAAATAACATAGACTTCATAATTCAAAAGCTTTCTTACAAGTGTCAGACAATCGGTAGTGTTTCTGCTGAATCTGCTGATGGATTTTGTGATGACAAGATCGATAAGACCTTTTTCACAGTCTTCCATAAGTCTTAACAACCCATCTCTCTTTGCAGTCTTTGTACCGCTGACACCATCATCATAATAAATACCTGCATATTCCCATTCACTGTTTGCTTTGATGTAACTCTCATAATGATTTTTCTGTGTTTTCCAAGGCTGAGTTCCTGTTCATCACTATCAGTTGAAACTCTGCAGTATGCAGCCACCCTTGTCTTCTTAAAAATGGAGAAATCAACCTGATTGATTTTCGTTACATTCTTCACTTATATCACCCGCTTTATCGTATGACATATTCCCTGTAGAAACCGTTATATATCAAGTCAATTACTGATAAATCTCGCATAGATAGGAGAGAAAATAAGCCGATTTTTCTCGGAGATTTTGTGTAATTCATCATCAGAAATAAGACCCTTTTCTGCCATCTTACAAACTATCCTTTCAGCGAGAATGAAGTCAAATTCCTTCTGCAATTCTTCCTGTGTAAACACCTTTTGTGTCAGGCTTTGGTGCTGCTGCACCGTCTTCTAATTTTGTAATCTGCATAAAAAGCACCTCCTACCATGTAGCCTTGGCAGGAGGTTGAAAAGGACGTTTTTCATTAATCTTTTTATAAAACTGACATTCATAGCCGTCAGCACGAAGAAGCAGACCCGCTTCGCCCAGGGTGGAGTTCTTCCCATCTGCTCACACACGGCATCAAGGGACATATCCTTTCTGCACTCGATGATGACTTCATCATGCACATGAGCAACGATATTACAGTTTCTTAAAGTCTGCATTGCATACATGAGAATATCCCTTGCGATTGCCTGTGTGATGTTTTCACAAAACTTTGGACCATAGCTTTCAAGCCTTTCCCATTTCTTTGTACCACCTACACCTTCATAGGTAACAGACGCACCACCGAACTGATTCACACCCATCTTGGGTTTTACATATGCAAAGTCTTCTGCCTGAAGGAAGAACGATAAAAAGAAATCCACTCTCATACATAAATCGTATGCCGTGAGTTTCGGTTGTGATTCTCTTCTTGACTGTTTCCTTTACACAGTTATCAATATCCCACCACAACATTGTGATGGCAGGATTTGAATTTCTCCAGGCATAGACAAGAGGCTGCAGTTCATCTTCATTCAGACCCATTTCAATAGCACCCATAGCTTTCAATGCTCCGACTGAGCCTCCATATCCAAGTGCAAGTTCTGCAATCTTACCTTTCTGTCTTAAATGACCATTGATGTCCATGCTTTTCAACAGGAACACCGAACATCTGTGATGCACTGCTGCAGTATATGTCTTTTTCCTTCTTCAAAAACTTTCATTCTCCATTTTCTCCGGCAAGCCACGCAAGGACTCTCGCTTCAATGGCAGAAAAGTCAGCAACGATGAATTTGTTATCTCCCTGTGGCACAAAGGCTGTACGGATAAGCTGTGACAAGGTATCCGGGATATCATCATATAACAGTTTAAGGGCATCAAAGTTACCGCATCTTACAAGACCTCTTGCCTGTGTAAGATCTGGCATATGGTTCTGAGGCAGGTTCTGGAGCTGCACCAGTCTTCCGGCAAATCTGCCAGTTCTGTTGGCTCCGTAAAACTGAAACATTCCTCTTGCTCTGTTATCCATGCACACGGCATTTTTCATAGCCGTATATTTCTTCACACTGCTTTTAGCAAGCTGCTGACGAAGAGACAAGACTTCTGCCAAGTGTTCGGGTGCATCCTTAATCATCTCGGCTACTACCTTTTTTACCAAGACTGTCAGTTTCAAGTCCGTTGTCAGAAAGCCAGCCTTTCATCTGCTGTACGGAGTTAGGATTTTCAAGACCGGTAAGTTCCTGCATCTGCTTTGTAAGTGCCGTCTTGCTCTTCTCATCAAAGGCAATGGCATTCTTAACAAAAACCATATCAACACCAATTCCACGGTCATTGATTTCCTGATCTAAATGATACTCATCCCAGATGGTTTCGCTTACCGGGAAACGGATAGTTTCTGTTGGATACCCATTTCCGTTTCAACATCACGGATATTGTAGGCTTTTGAACTGCTGCCACTTCTCTAAATCGTGATATGGCATATTTTTTTTGTTCTGCCACCGTTTACCTTTGGTTGGAGAACAGGGAACACAGAAGTATTTGATGAGATTCTTTTGCCTTCCGATAGTTTCTGCTTTTCAAGACCAAAACGGCTACCCTACTCCTTCCAGGGATAATGGAAGTCCAAGAGTTGCCGCCCATATCATCGTGCAATGCCACGACACAGGATCAAGACAATATCCCTTAAGAGATACACCATTATCACGAAGATACCTGGATAAACAGACTCTTTCAAACTGTGCATTGAATGCCCACTTTATTATTTCATCATCTGTAAGAGCAACAATAATATCGTCCGGTATCTTTTTCTCCCATTGCCAGATCTACAACCTTGACCTCGCCACCATCTACGGAATATCCGAAAAGTAGAATCTCAAAGTCTTCACTTTCTGCATAACGGTAAACCCCGGATTTTTTGCAGACTCACACTTGAAAAGGTTTCAATATCTATACTGATTAATTTCACATTCTCACTTCCTTCCAAAGTAAAACAGACGGCAGAGGATTGTCCTCCACCGCCTGCACATTTTTATTCTTCAGTTGTTTCTTCAGGCAGATTTCTTCTTTGTCTTACGTTTCTTGATTGAATCCTTGACAAGCCAGATACCATTCATAATGGTGCTTACAATGCCGTAGATACCAGCACCCATAAAGATGTAGAAGATGATAATCACATCAATCTGCTTTTGCTAATTCATATAATTCGTTCATATCGTTTACCTCGTATATTCGTAATAGTCGCAGACGGTGGTGTTTCACACCGCCTACCGGAAGTTAAAAGGTCGGTTAAGATTAAGATAAGAAATCGTCATCTTCCTCTGTGCTGAAATCATCAGTTGCAGAGCTGCGACCACCAAGGGGTTCTCCGTCTCTAATCTTCTGAATGTTGCCAAGACCACAAGCAATACCCTTATTACCATTGGAGTTGAATGCATAGAAGTTAAGTGAAACTCTCGCATAGCAACCACTGTACACTTCATCACGGTCAAGGATAGGTTTTTTACGGCCTTATCAACAATCTGTGGTGCTGTCTTACTGTTGGCATTGATGAACCAATGTCCGGCATAAGCCTCGTCCTCACGCTCTGTGTCACCATCACGAAGAGGAAGCTTGATTGCTGCCTTGTTAGGCTTCTTGCCACCGAACTTTGCGATGCCTTCCTCAATAGCTGCATCAACCGCATCATTGATTGCCTTTTACTGTTTTCCTTATCATCCTTTGAATAAGAACAGATACGCTGTATCTTTCAGGACCGCCATTGATAGATGTAGGCTCCCCATCCGTGGAAATAAGAAAGTCTTGTGTTCTTGCCTGTGATAACTTTTTTGTTTTTCTTACATTCGCCATAATCGTTAATCCTCCATTTTAAATTCGTTTTTAGCGTCTGATATATGCATTGCCTCTCTCTTATCCGAGTCAGGTACAAGAGTCGGCTTTCCGGTGGTTTGTAGATAAGGTCACCCAGTACCTTTTTCAAAGGTTGCTTTACCCATCAGTCTTTGCATCTCTGTAAGAGTGATAAGGCTCTGACGGTAAATATCCTTATAGCCTGCTTCCTTGGCTGCTTTGGCAACTGCATCTTCATCCGTGTACTTACGGACAGAGCGTCCTTCAACAACCTTGAATCCGTTCCACTGCTTGCCGTGGTTTACTGCCGATTCGGTGGCATAAGCCATAATCTCATTTGCCCACTTTGTAAGATCAGGAATAACCTTTAAAATTTCTTCGATTTCCGAATCTGTAAGAAGTGGCGGAAGTTTGAATTCTTCCTGTGCAAGTTTCAGCTTTTTCTTCTGCTCTTGCTCTGCATCTGACTGCCGCCCTGCAGAATTTACACCACTCGCCGGGACAGTATTCGCCTTCGCCATTCATGGCCATTTCAGCCTTTGGCTTTAATACTTCTTCTGCCCAAGTCTTCAGTTCATCAACCGGGATTGTCCAGGTACTCACATTCTCCCTGCGTGGCTGGAAGATGGACATCGATATTTCCTTGATGTCATATAAGCTGTCATAGATAGCAAGTGCACCGAGTGCATAACATTTCATCTGTGGATTGTCTGTTGCATCTACCAGAACTCCCATACCGTACTTGAAATCAATGATGTGAAGCTTATCGTCTGAAACAATCACGCAGTCTGCTGTACCATAACCATCTGGAACATATTCAGAGAAGTCTACGTGTTGCTCTATCAGCACCAATGAGTCCTTGCAGCTCTGCTTTGCAATGTCAAGTTGTTCTAAGACAAAGTCCACGTATGCATCTGTGTGTTCCTGCATTTCATCACTGTCATAGGATGAAACAGGTCTTTTTACTTCTTCTGCGGAAAGCCTTCTTAAGCTTGTGTTCGCACCATGCGTGAGCAGCTGTTCCTTCTTCTGCTGCCTGGCTTGTCTTATTTTCAAATTCTGATTCAAGACTTGCACTTGGTGTACAGTTGAGCCATCTGTGAGAACTTGAGGGGGAAAGGAATGCGTGTTTACTCATTTCCTAGCACCTCCGCCTCTTTGATGATTGCTTCATAGTTGCTAGGGTCGATGTCGGATAACTTGCTGCCTCCGAACTTTGCAATCAGATCCTTAACTTCTGATGTAAAGTCCGTTCTGGCTCTTCTCTGCAAAAAGAACACCTCTTACATCTTCAAGTGTGTAAACCTTGGCTTTTTTCCTTCTTAGGCTTTGAAGTCTTTTCAGGAATCTGTTCTACAGGCTGTGATTCAGTTGCTTCTACAGATTTCATATCTGTAAGAACATCAGCTACCACCTGAAGACTGTCTGCCAGGTTACGCACATTCGTGATGACGTGGGCAACAGCGTCAAGTAATTCTGTTACTTTGTTCATGGTCTACCTCCTTCCGTAACTTTTGTGATGGCAAGTTCCTCAACCGTGTCACCGGAACAAGAATCATGATCTTCTGCTTTTTACCGAACAGCATTCTCATAAATCTTTCTCGAAGTGTGATGCTCTTGTAGGGGACACCATGCCGTTTCGTTGTGGCTTGTCAGAAACACTAATGTGAAGATTATGTTTCATCACTGCACCTCCGTTTCCCGAGAGATTTGTTTCTCTCTAACTTTTAGCCTTGGGGAAGAGGTTCAAAAGGACGTTTTTTTGAAAAACTTTTTTATTTTTTTCTTTTTCCTTGTTTTGCTCTTCCTAACTAGTAGCCTTGAAAAGAGCATCAAAGGACGGTTTTTACAAAAAATAAAGCCTGCCTACACTCCGAAGAATGCAAGCAGGCTCATAGCACTGTTTTAACTATTTCTTATTTTAAGAGTTCATTTACTCTCTTCTGTACCTTTGCGTAGTCATATCCGGCTGCTGTAAGCTTTGCCTTTCTGTCGGCACGTTGCCCCATAAACCTTTGATGACTTCCTTTGCAAGCTCATCTACCGTTTTGGTACTTGAGGTAGTAGAGCCTACGATTCTTCCGTTTTCATCAAAGACAAAGTATCCTGGATTTGATGCAGCACATCTCTTTGCATTATCAAGGGACTTGAATGCACCTTTCTGTGATTTTGCATCATTCCAAGATTTTCTGACTCTATATAATCCACTTGCAGTTGTTCCGCCAGAAGAAGGGGCCACCAAGCTGTGCAGTTACCTTTGTTGCAAGGTCACCTAGTCTTGAATAAAGCCAGTCACCAGGACAACTCTTGTTGGCAAACCAACGATGTACGGTCAGAACCATCTCATCGGATTTTGGCTTGTAATTCAGTGCCTTCGACTTGCTTCCAAGCCACAGAAGTTTCTTCTTGCCATTGCGCTTGCAGATATCGGTGCAAAGCTTGATAAGAGACGCATACACTTTATTGTTCATGGCATAAGGATGTTTTTGTATCCGATGCACATTCAATCGTCACAGCTCTCTGATCATTGGCATTGGAAGAAGAACACCAGGAACGGTTCTTTTCTTCCACATACATGCCAACTCTTCCATCCGGCCCAATGCCATAGTTGCAGCTTGCCTGTCTGGATCTTGGTGCAAAAGATGTTTCCTAAAGTTTCTACACTGCACTGACCTACTACGCAATGCGGTGTAATTCTGTCAATGGAATGCGTTCTCTTTCCTGAATGATTTTGGACTGAGTCTTGTGTAAGATACCATTTTACTGTTTGTATAAGCCATATTATTTTTCCTCACTTTCTGCTCTGCCTTGGAGCTACTCAAATAACGATTTGATTTTTTCTTTGTATCTGATGTAAAAAAATAAAGTCCCGACAGGATTTCTCCCATCTGGACTTCAACTCGTCTTTCTTTGTTTTCTATTAATTATCTGTAAAAAATAATGCCTCCCTCCACGCATCAACATATCCGCTTTTATATGCAATCTCTATCATCCTTTCGGCATCACACTTTAAAAGTTTATTGTCTTCAAATCCTTCCAGAAGATAATCGATCTCTTGGGGGAAAATCTCGCTTTGAAAAAAAAAATTCTTCATTTCTTGTATTATGCTGTGGCTTTTCCATATTAACTTCTCCATTCTTCTAACAATTAACAATTTGCTGTATGTTACCATGCTATCTCCGTAGAATCAAGTTATACTGCAAATGAAAATTGTGTCAGTAAATTTCAAAAAGACAAAATGAAGCACAATATACTTATTTTGTTTTTACTACTTATACTAATCTTCATCCCGCACCTCCTGTTCTGCTCTGTCATGGAGCTGCTCTAACACTGATTTGATTTTTTACCGGAATAGGAAGCCCCAGATGTCCTGCATTCTCAAGAAGGCTTACTCCTTCATTTGAAATGTAGAAAAAGATAACTGCCGTTCTAAGTACACTGCCTGTGCCAATCACCTGCATATCCAGAATGTTTGCAATCCCCTACAAGCAGAAAAAAATAAGGACCTTTCTGCAGATGCCTTTAAAACCAACTGCACTGGATAGCTTCTTATCTGCAATGGCGCACATCACTCCCGTAATGTAGTCAGTGATGACAAATAAGAGCAGTGCAATAAGCAGACCATCACAGCCACCTAGAAAATATCCAAGCCATCCTCCGATTCCGGCAAATAAAAACTGAATCATGTTCCAAAATTCCTTCATTGATAAATCCTCCATTTCTTAAAAATTTGTATAGAAAAAGCGACTGCTCAAATATAAGTAATCGCCTCATCTAGCAGTAAGTATTAAGCCGTTCTTTTCCACATATAGCAGGTAACATACGGCTGAATGTTATTATGACGATTGGAAGCATTGGAAGCTGAGATTGAATGCGTGTGGGATGCACTTTGATTTCCAGTTTTCCAAGTTGAAGTTGCTCCTCCGGATGCAGTTCTTCTTACAAAAAGCACCTCTTCCGCTTGGGTCTGAGCCACTTGCTGCTGCACCGCTGTCGGCATTATATGTAAGAGAATGCGTATGAGAAGCACTCTGGTTTCCTGTTTGCACAGCCTTTTGTCCACTCTCTGCCCCGGTCAAAAGATGCGTATGCTCTCCGCCCGTTTGATTTGCTGCAGAAAAGTCCACGGACGTATTGTTGCTGTCGGTACCTGTTCCAACACCGACAGGCACTCTTCCTTCTCCCCAGGATACCCAAATTCCACCACCCCCATGATGTTTGTTGGATTTGCAGAACTGGTACTCATATAGATGCTGCCAATCGGATACAAAAGATCCAGTAAAAAGAGCAGGAAGCTTTCCTTTAGGACAAAGCATATTCACTAGATTGTTTTGAATCTGCTCCATCATATCTCGTACTTCCAATACCGTTCCATCATCCAGCACACAGGATAATTTCTTTCTAAAAAACAGCATTGAAGTTGCAGTCCAGCGTATCTGCAAGAGTCGCTTTTTGTCCAAACGCAACACCTCTTCCCCATGCAGAAAGTGCATAAGATACACCGCTGTTGAAACAAAGTCCGAATAAGTCACGGTATTAAATTCATCCGATAATGTATAAAGAACATCATAACTGTACTCCGGATCCAGATCATTGTTTGCACATACATTGGAGCCAGGGTTTATCTGCACTTCATTTCCATAATTCTTAAGATCTGTTCTCTTGTATTTTACGGTGAGAGTAAGTGCATTTTTCCCCAAGCAGGAAGAAAATACGGCAGAAGTCGTACTTAAGAAGTACGTTCCATCATTATCCGTTTCGCCCGATGCATTGCACCGTTCGCTCTTTATACTGGATAATTTAGGAGATGCATATGAGACAATGGAAACAACGGCACTCTTGTTTACCGTCCTGTTTCTGCTGTCCGTCACTGTAATCATAACGCTCACTCCTCCGCTTTGTGAGATATGATCCATTTCCGGTAGTTCCGGATAATCTGTTGTCCGGATCCTGCTGTCTGCTGTCATTTTCACTTTTTAATTTCCGAACCATATGCCCCCTGCGCAGCTAATTGATTTCAGTTTAAGCCCGCTTTGTCCCTGTACATAAATCCCCACGAAGAAGGAACTACAGAATCATCCACATCTGAAAACGTTACGGACGAAATACTGGGAATTACAGTGTCCGGAACAGATACCGTAAGATTAGCTGTAAATGTCTTGTACACTTTTCCTCCAAACAAAACCTGTCCGGTAATACTTGCAGCTCCAGTGATATCATCCGTCACTGCATTACACCAACTGATAGGAATTGCATAAGAAATCAATGATGCGGAGGAGCTTTTTATCGTGTTGCTGTATGATCCTAATTTAAAGGTTGCCTTATAGGCTGCATCCGAAGATGTGCAGTCAAATTTCACCGAAGACGCTGTGCTTCCATTCATCAAGCCGCCAGACGCGCGGATGCCGTTCCCGGCTTTTTCAATCTCATAAAACGAAAACACTTCTTCATATAGCTCCGATCCATCTACAGTGATTTTCAGTGTGAAAAATGGTTTGCTGATCGATAATGTCGAACTGGTCATCTTTGTATACTTCTTAGTTCCCATAAAATCTTCGCTCTTATTGACGGTCCATGTTGGACTCTGTTTTGCTCCATCCACATAGATTGCCACTCCATTCTTTGAATCCGCACCATATATTGCGGTCGATGCCTGAAACACAATCGACAGCTTCGTTGTGTGGCTCCACTTACCGATCCATTCGCCGTAAGATAATACAGCGACTTTGTCAGTTTTCTAGTTGTTAAGCTCATAGACTATCTCCTTTCTATACATTTCTCCATTTGATTCCCATTCCCTGAGGTGTGGAAATAAAATCAAAATATCCACCATCTGATGCGGCCCCACACTCAGCTTATCCATTGCTTCGATTGCATTGATGTGCATCTTGTTATACTGAATATAGGCAACCTCCATACCATTCTGTTGAAAGCTCATCTTTTCATTATCGATAACAATCGAATACGGTGACTCATCTCCGGCATTTTGCTTTCCAATGCTTAAACCTTTTTCTGTGAACCTCAGATAAATGCTTGTTTCCAATTTATAATTTTCAAGATCCTGTTCCTGTTTATCCACAGCATCACGAACAGACGAAATAGTAATCTGCATTCCACTAGCATTCTGCTCCACATCTGTTACTCTTCGTTCCAGTTCTTCTACTGTTGAGCCATCCACCTTCGTCTTAACCATTTCTACGGTGCTGTGTTTATCCGATCCGATGTTTTTCATGATTTCGGCAGATGTCTGACTGACTTCCTTTGTCAAAACATCTGCCGCATTTTTAATTCATCGATACTTTCTTCATATCCTGTGAAATTTTGAAAAGTATGTTGGCAGCACGTTAGTAATGTCATAGTGCATCACCTCCCGTATCAGCTGGACACATCACACTGAAGCGTCATAATACTGTCAATGTCTGCTGCAGATAAATAAATAACCTTGCCCGCCTTATTAAAAGTCCTTTCTTTTTCCGTCTTTATTCTGCGCATACCATGTATACATAAGGCTTTGTTTTTCCGAAGCACTGATCCATGAAGTTCCGTTATATTTCATCAAGGTCACACTTTTTTTCTGTGTGATCAATCTTATACCAGAAATCTCCGGACTTCGGTGCAGAAGGTGCGGTTTCACTAATACTTCCAAGAAGTGAATCTACTTCCTTCTGATTGGTTCTTACAATTACATAAGGAACTACACCGCCTAAATTATTCTTCACCGTATATCCGCCAATGGACAGCATTTCTGAAACATACGGATCCGACTTATCTTCCACTGTGATAACATCCACATAAGCTTTCCCACCGTAGGCCATGGTGCATCGGTAAGACTGAATATTTATAATATCCGAGCCGGATACTGTAAGCGTTTCGGATGTTGCCCCGCTGATATTTGTCCATGAGCCGCTGGAATATTTCGCCCACTGATATGCTGCTGATGTGATCGCTGTGGAACCTGCATAGGCGGATGTCGCAAGCAGAATACTGCCCGACTGATTCTGCACGATGGTTCCATTGGGTGCATAAACAGAAAATACTACTGCCGATGCACCATTGCTTCCCGCTTTGGATTTTGTCCAGGTAAAAACCTTTGTAACTGTCTTTCCGGAGATCGTAAATGTTAGCGTGATATTGCCTGTTAATGATGCATCTGCTCCAAGATTTGAAGATGATGCTACAGAAAGTTCCAGCTTTCCTGCTGCACTGGCTTCTGCAGCTGTATTCGTTTTAACTATAATTCCTGTTGGCCGTCTACCCACAGCACAAGTGTAAGCCGTCTGCGTAATACCTACATATCCGGTAAAAGGAATTGTAATGGTGCTTGCAGCAGATGTCTTTCCTGCTGAAGTACAGGCAATCGTCTGGGTTTCATTCCCAAGAACCACAGAAAGACCCTCCTGTTCCGGCAGATCCCGGATTTCCCTTTATCTCCTTTGGCTCCATCATAGATTTTCGTAATCGTGACAGTATCAAACACATCACTCTCTGAAGTTGTCACTCTGATCTGAGCCACGTTGCTGACGAAAATGCTATGAGCCGGCTTCACCACCAATGTTCCTCCAGTAATGGAAGTATTGTCGGAGGTGGTCGGATAATCTGTCCATGCACCGCTGCTGTTTTTATACTGCCATTTGCTGATGGTCACCCCCTTGAACCTGTGCCGTCAGTGCTGCCTGAGAAGCACCTACTAAAGCCTGAGAAGTATCCATACTTAAAGACGTAGGTATCACTGCTCACCGTACACAGCTTTGCATTGGCTGCATTCTTCACCAGAGTATAGGTAATATCCGCAGTGATATTGATTGTATTCTTGGTTTCAGAATCATAGTAACTGATATAGCAGATGTAGGTGATCATTCCTGAACTGGATGATGCCAACTTATTCTGATTGACCGTAAGCACTCCGCTTTTTACAGTCTCACCGGAAGTCAGTGCGGTTTCTGATGCCACACCATCTTTTCTTTTCCATGCAATCGTCACTCCTTGTTGCAGTCGGAGATACATTGGTCTGATCCAGAAACAGCACAGGTGTCAATACAAGGTTTGTACTGTCCCAGCTTGGTGCATAGGTATGTGGCAGTACGTTGGGATCTTCACTCTGGGTCTTTGGAAGATTGGATGTGATATATGCCGATAATTTTTCGCTGATCCGTGATGTCCACAAATGTCTGCTGACTGGATGTTAAAATCGTAGCCATTTAAATTCCTCCTTATATTTCTACTTCACAATAAAAAGGACGCATTGTCTAACACGTCCTCTGTCGTAATCGTTATTTGTTTCATGCCGATGTGGTTCTTATCCCACTCTTTATCTGCTTCTTCATCCGAAGAGTTTCGATGCCATATAAAGCAGCTTGCATCTAAAGTATCGGTGATTTCCTTATCCCAGGAATACACCTTGCAGTACATGGTGCTTTTTTCTGACCTTTATTCTTAAAAAATACTGACTCCATCTACAATCAATTCCGTCCGATACATTTTCTGTGAATTGATCGTATCAAGATCTCCGGTAATCTTCTCGATTTTCGTGGTCTGGCCGAAAATATCATCTTCCAAAGAGGAAATGCTGCTGCCTTGTTTGGCGGATGCCGATGTAAGCGTTACATTCGTTGCTCCTATCGTGATGGTGTTTCCGGCAGGATTTAAATAGTCTCTTTTTCTTCCAAGCACAAGATATCTTCCATCAATCCCGTGTGGTTTTGAATAACAGTCCACATACATCCTGGATGTAATATCATCAATTGTACTGTCACTGTCTGATTCATCTAAGATTGTCAGTTCCATACTTGTGATACCTTTTTGCCAGTTCCTTCACTCTTGCTTTTGCTTTTCTCAAAAAGGTTTAACGGCTTGGTGACATCCTCCCATATTTCAGTTGCCCATATCCATCCGATTTCCTTTGACGACATCATCATCCGTGACATAATTCAGACCATGATTTACTTCTGTAATATCAATTCGTTCATCCAGTTCTGTTACATTTCCATCTTCATCTTCTTCGGTCTTTTTCGCACCGAATGGAATCAAGGCTGTCACTCTTTCGGTATGGTCCTTGGTTATTTTTACATCTAGAAGATTTTCCCCGAATTCCACTTTTTGCAGGCTTCTTTCATCGAAATCTTTGAGATAATCCAAAACCCTCATTGAACCAATATAGCGAACCCGAAGATATCCTCCGTGCGTATCAATTAGCTTATTTTTTATGGCATCCCATCGTCACAGAATAATCCGAGTTACTGTAAGCAATATAATCGTTATCGTCTGTCACCGTAATTCTGCCGATTTCAAACTGCTTCTGCTCTTCTACCGATTGATTATGCACATTTATAAATTGCTCAAATAATCCTCTTAATGTCCCCCTTATATTCAAAGGGTGGCTGCATGGTATCTTTCAGATAAGCCAAACAGGATTCACAGGTCCAAGTATGGGTGTTATAAAAATCGGATCCATCATCCAGCGATCTTCCTTCAAATACCACTTCATCATCCCTTTTACACTGAATTACTGATGCCATTGGCCGAATAAAATCAATGTAGGGATGATTATATGGTGCAGACAAGGTAAAGCTGTCGATGTTTTCTGCGTCCTCACTTACGGTTGCCTCTGTAATAGCAAGCTTCGATAAATGAGGATGATAAAAAATCTGACCATCCACATATACTCTAAAGATACTCATAGGCATCCCTCCCTGTAACGGAAAGTAGTACTTCCATCACTCTCGATTTTGATGCTGTTATCTCCAAAGCTAAGCTGCAGCTCTGGAATTTCCCATGTGCCACTGCTCAGTGTTCTGCGGAAAGTATCTGTTCCAATTTTCCAAGACATCGTGGTTTCCGCTGTCGTTATAACCGTAGGAACTACCGGCATATAATCACTTACAAGCACTGCCGTTCCACTTCCGGTAAAAACAACCTGTGTCTCTTCCACATGATACCTGTAGGAATCTGCATCACTGCTTTCCATAACAAGCTGACCCTTTCCGGTAAGTGGATCATAGGAAGAACTCATCTCGATTGTTCCAAGAACATATAAATTGGGTTCTTCACTGCAGATGATTTGACACAGCCTTCCGGCATAACGGTTGCTCACCTTGGAAACCAGTTCATCAAACTGTACTCTTGTTCCCAGCATGGAAAACGTCAGTGTAAAGGCTCTCGGTTCAAAAAAGATACCAACCCAAGAGCCTCGTTAAACCGGATTGGCGAATTTCTCGTCCGGGGACGGTAACGGTTTCTGCCTGCAACTTCGGTATGGGAAAATCAATGATTTCTCTTATCCATCCAAGCTTAAGCATGGAAGTGTCGTTGATCAAAATGTCTGGTATCATAGTGCAAGCCTCCTTGTTATTTTCTGCTGTTTTCCAAGGCCATTATCGATTGCTGGAAGAAGATGTCCCACCAGTGTTCCATCCTCCAGATAGATTCCCTTCGAACTATTGTCCGCAATAATAGCCAGATACTTTTCCATACCGCTCATATCCAGCTTGCTGTCAATCATCGTTTCCAGCTGTTTATAGAAAGCAGAAAGCGGCAAGATGGCCTCTGCACCCGACTTTCTCCTACCATCAATGAAGATCCATTCATACCAAATACGGTAGGCTTGGTCATGATACCTCCATCCTTATACCAATCGATAGAAAGGTGCGGAACAGATGGCGGTGCAATGGAAAGACTGCCCGTTACTCTAAAGTGCGGGAGTTTGATATGAGGGAGTGAAATCTTCATGCCAGAGAAAAATCCCTTGATTGCATCGACCACGCCTTTGACCTTATTCTTTGCCGCCTCAATTGGTGTAATGATTGCAGACTTTATTCCGTTCCAGACCGAAGTTGCGGTACTCTTGATGCTGTTAAATACAGAAGATACCGTACTCTTCACCGCATTGAATACCGTACTGACGGTGTTCTTGATAGCATTCACCGGAGTGGTAACGGCCGTCTTTACCCCATTCCATACTGTAGCAGCTGTGTTTTTAATGGCATTAAATACTGTAGTTACAACGTTTTTGATAGCGTTCACCACTGTTGTAACAACCTGCTTTATTGCATTCCAGACCGTAGTAAATACCGTTTTGATACCATTCATCACTGTGCTGATAACAGAAGAAACGGCATTGATAACGGTAGTCACCTTTTCTTTTTTATCGCATTCCAGGCAGTAATAATAACGCTCTTACAGTTTTCCCAAATAAATCGAAATGGCACTGTGAATGATGATGTCAAATGTAGCCTGAAAGAAAGATGCAATGAACATCACGGCAGTTGTGACAACATTCTTGATACCGTCCCAGATTCCCGAAAAGAAGGAAGCGATACTATTCCACAGATTCACAAAGAAACTCTTGATACCAGACCAAGCCTCATTCCAACTTGTGCCAAACCATCCAAGCACCACATTGGCAGCGTTCTGAATGACGTTCATATAGTTTGTAAATGTATTCTTAATGAAATCCCAAACAGAGCCGAAGATGCCTTTTGACACCCTCCCACACCTGAGACCAGTTTCCGGTAAAGATGCCGATAAACACATCGAGGATTCCTGTGATAACTCCAAGTGCTCCCTCCAGAATATTAGCAATTTGCGTAAATACTCCTTCAAATACCGGAGCCAGGAAATTACATAATGCATTCCAGATGGCAGATACTACTTCTTTGAAGTTCTGAAAATCGAAGCCTAGCGCATTCAGTCTTTCGGTAATACCTTGTGCAAGAAGCTGCTGAAAATTTCTTTTGATTCGATTCCAAATCGCAATGATGTTGTCTCTAAATTTCTCATTTGTGTTCCACAAATGAACAAATGCAGCTACTAAAGCTCCGATGACTGCCACCACTGCGACAACTGGAGCGGAAATGCCACCAATGGCTGCACCGACCTTTCCCATTACACCGGACACTCCTCCTGCATTCGCAACAAGACTTGTGATCTTAAGGCCGAGCTTACTGAACGCTTGCATAGCCACACCCACTTTTTGATATGACCGTGCCAAGGATCACAAGGAATGGACCTAAAGCCGCAACAAAAAGTCCGACTTTTACAATGACTCGTCTTGCACCTTCATCAAGATTATTCAGCCAATCTACAAAAAAGACTGGATCTTAGAAACAATATTTTTTTTACCATCGGCATCAGTGTTTCACCGATGGAAATAGCAAATCCCTCCACTGCGGATTTCAAAATCAGTAAGCTGCCCCTTTAAGTTATCCAGCTGAGTATCCGCCATCTTCTGTGCTGCTCCGCCACTGTTTTTCAATAGCTGTCTGAAGATCCGTCCAGGTATCTCCGGTATTGGCAAGAAGTGCATTGACCGATGCAAGGTCTGTCTTGTTGAAAATAGTCGCTATGATGTTTGCCTTTTCTGCCGAAGTCATACCGTCCATTGATTTATTTAGGTCACCCAGAATATCATTTAATGAACGCATATTTCCTTCTGAATCGTAGGTCTGAACACCTAATTTTTCCATTGTCTTGGCAGCACCATCCGTTGGATTCTGCAGAGACAGAATAACATTTCGAAGATGCGTACCGCCTTCTGCTCCTTTGATACCGTTGTTGGCTAAGATACCCAGTGCCGTATTAAGTTCAGCGGTTATCCTTTGACAGACTTTGCTGTTGCACCGATAGTAAGGATTCCGTCACCAAGCTGACCTACCGGTGTGTTTGTGCTGTATGCGGTTTTTGCCATCTGATCCACCATCTTATCGGCATCCTTGGTTTTTAGTCCAAGTGCAGACATGGCATCCGTTACCATGTCGGATGCAGATGCAAGATCGATATTTCCTGCGGCCGCTAAGTTCAGAACGGTTGGCAGGGTATCGCACATTTCCTGCGTATCATATCCGGCAAGCGCCAGGTAATTAAGTGCTTCCGCACACTCACTTGCAGAATAGGCAGTCTTGGCACTCCATCGTCTTTTGCTAGGTCAGATAATGTATCCATTGTGTTAACAGAAGCAATACGTAACTGAACTTAAGA
>VOFK01001879.1_pt1 | contig 19257 bp, 34 predicted proteins | sample 5384121 | NCBI WGS metagenome assembly VOFK01 (sample SAMN12384730, study PRJNA508395) | human gut metagenome | isolation source: healthy gut J | host: Homo sapiens
TCATTGTACTTCGTTCAGTTACGTATTACTACGGATATGGTGAGGAGCATGCGCGCGCCTTTCAAATATGCTTGGTGGCGGTGTAATTGTACAGCGCTTTGGTGATCTTAGCAAGAGGCATCGAAGCAATGAAAGCGTATTGAGGGAAAGGACTCATTACTTTCCTTCACCCAGAGGAGACTTAAGCGTAGCTTCAAAGAATCCCTGGACGGAATCATTGAGATGATTTACGCGCTTGACAAGATAGCACCGGGAACTGCAAATGACGATACCTTGCTTTACGGCGTAGAGGTCAAGTTCTACAACATGGAGGTAGAGCTTAACGATAAAGCTTGGAGAGCAAATATAAGTGGACTTCACATCATCGGAGACGGAAGCGGCATTTCCACATTCGCTTTCACAGCCGTCGGCAAGCGGCGTGTATGTTGCGCGTGAGATTGTTGAGGCAGATAGATGGTGAATGTTCACAACGATGTGACCAGCAACGATTTAAAATGAAATGATATGTTAAGAACATAATATTTCTATAATTGGGAAGCTTATTATCATTATGAACAACAACAGATAAGATAATAATGCCGAGAAACGTTCACAGAAGTGTTATCAATGCACTTTGTTGTGTGCGGTGCTATAATTTATGTAAACCAGGCACAAACAAACAACTTTGAATACCTCTTGGAATGTCCGTTGGGACGTTGAAAAAGCTATCAAGGAAAATCCTGGATGCAAAGGCTGTTTTTGGTGAACAACCCGACTTATTACGGAATTTGCTCTGATATAAAAAAAAGAATCGTCAAGCTTGCCCATGAGCATGGTATGTTGGTGCTTGCGGAAGCCATGGCACTCACCTTTATTTTGGTGAGGGTCTGCCTTGCTCTGCAATGGCGGGGAGGAGCGGATATGGCGGCAGTATCAATGGGACACAAAACAGGAGGAAGCCTAACACAGTCATCGCTCCTTCTTTGTGCAGACACTGTTTCAGAGGGGTTATGTAAGACAGATAATTAACCTCACTCAGACCACGAGCGGCTCTTATCTGCTTATGGTAATCCCTTGATCTTGCAAGAAAAAAATCTTTGCGCTCAACGGCAAGGCTTTTTTTAAAAAAGGCAGTTGACTATGCCGATTATGCAAGAGAAGAGATAAATAAGATAGGTGGCTATTACGCTTTCGGTCGGGAGCTTTGAAAACGGTGACGATATCTTCGCATTTGACAGCACAAAGCGTTTCCGTTCACACAAGAGCCATGGGATTGGCAGGTGTTGAGGTCTATGACATTCTCCGTGACGATTACGACATTCAGATAGGAGTTCGGTGATATCGGAAATATACTTGCTATAGTTTCCGCAGAGATAGAGAGCTTGAGATAGAGCGTTTTATATCCGCACTTCTTCCGAAATTAAAAGGCTTTATTCAAAAGATCCGTCAGGAATGTTTGACCACATATATCAATCCCTATCGTTGAGATACCGCCGCAGCAAAGCTTTCTACAGCGAGAAAAAATCGGTGCCTATCGAAGAAAGCAACGGTATGATATGCGGAGAATTTGTTATGTGCTATCCGCCGGGAATACCTATCCTTGCCCCATCCGACATACTTAATTATATCGCATACTGTAAAGAAAAGGGCTGTTTTTTCTTACAGGTACGGAGGAGGATCTTGAGATAAACAACATAAACGTAGTGGCCAAATTCATAGAGAGGAGATACCATTTTTATGGATCTTTTTTGGTTTACTGAGAAACATACGGACGATGTTAATTTCACCATTTCGTGAAAAAACAGCTTTATTCTAAAAAAGCTATTATCAGGAAATAGACGTTTTGACACACATATGAGTTCGGCAGGGTATTGGTGCTTGACGGCTTTATAATGCTTACCGAAAAAGGACGAGTTCATCTATCATGAAATGGTAACTGCAGTTCCTATGGCGGTCAATCCTGAGATAAAAAGGTGCTTGTTATTGGTGCGGGGACGGTGGAACTATCCGTGAGCTTTGCAGATATAACACTATTGAAAAAGATAAGATATGGTGGAGATAGATGAGCAGGTAGTAAATGTGTGCAAGGAGTATCTTCCACAGACAGCCTGTGCATTTGACGACCCTAGACTTACCCTCTATATTGAGGACGGTCTGAAATTCGTTCGCCGCAAGGAAAATGAATATGACCTTATTATAGTTGATTCAACTGACCCGTTTGGACCTGGAGAGGGACTTTTTACAAAAGAATTTTTACGGCAACTGCTCAAAAGGCGCTCACAGATCAGGGAATATTGATAAACCAACATGAAAAGCACTTATTATGATTCCTATGTGGATATGGTAAAGCGCACACACAGAAGAATAGGCAGTGCGTTTCCAGTTTCAATGGTCTATCAGACACATATACCTACCTATCCGTCTGGTCATTGGCGGGTTTTTTCGGCTTTGCTTCGAAAAATCTTCACCCTATATATGACCTTAAGGCTGATGAGTGGAAAAAATTCGGCATAAAGACAAGATATTATAACACAGAGCTTCACAAAGGGCTGTTTCGCACTGCCAAATTACGTCCTTGATGTACTTGAGGACTGTGACTAAAGGAGAGAAGTATGGAAAAGAATGTTCATACCTTTATAGGCTGTGACTGTGAATATGATGATTCAAAGATAGTCCTTTTCGGCGCACCATATGACAGCACAACTTCGTTCAGGCCGGGTACAAGATTTGCAAGCTCTGCAATGCGCAATGAGAGCTTCGGCATTGAGACTTATTCACCATATCAGGATAAGGACCTTCTTGACGTGAATGTGTTCGACAGCGGCGACCTTGAACTGCCATTTGGCAATCCTGAGGGAGCACTTAGGAGATATCCATGACCGCACTGCTGAAATACTTGACGACGGCAAAGTGCCTTGCATGATAGGCGGCGAACACCTTGTCACTCTTGGTGCGGTCAGAGCTGTGGCAGAGAAATATCCAGATCTGCATATCATTCACTTTGACGCTCATGCCGATCTGAGGGACGATTACCTTGGAGTGAAAGAGTCACACGCCTGTGTGCTTCATAGATGCTGGGATATTGTGGGCGACGGAAAGATATATCAATTTGGCATCAGAAGCGGTGACAGGGACGAGTTCAAGTTTGCGAAAAGAGCATACTTTCATGGAAAAGTTCGGCTTTTTCAGACTTGACAGCATAGTGAAAAAAACTTCAGGGCAAACCTGTTTACTTTACCCTTGACCTTGACGTGCTCGACCCTTCAGAGTTTCCGGGAACGGGGTACTCCTGAGGCAGGGGGAGTTACTTTCAAGGAGCTTATGTTTGCAGTGGAGGAAGTCGCAAAGCTCAATATCGTGGGCTTTGATGTGAATGAGCTGTCCCCTGTATACGATCAGACAGGACGTTCAACGGCACTTGCCTGCAAGCTGCTGAGAGAGATACTTTTTGTATTTTTATAAATAAAAAGGGGAAAATTATGGGGTTATTTGATATTTTTAAGAAAAAAGAATACTGACGTTAATGTGCAAAATGAATCAGCGGAGAAAACTTTAGACCACGAAACAGAACTTAAAGTTGCCGAGCAGGCACTTAAAGCTGTCGAGAAAAAGACGCTGACACCTTGCGTGAAACTAGAACTGACAGGTAATAAGCCCTCTATTTTTTTGAGAGCAAGGTCGGTGGAATTGGCTATGTTCCACATGACGGCACTATCCCAGAGGACAAAAAGGGCAGGCAGTTAAGGCTGCTGGCTCAGATAGTTTGTTCGCAGGTGACTGATATTGAAGATTTTCCTAAAAGTGGACTTTTTGCAGTTTTGGATATTAAATGATGATGTTTACGGAATGTCTTTTGATGATATTACTTGTCAAGATACGTTCAGAATCGTTTATCACAAGGATATCGACAATACCGTTACTGAGGAAGAAGTCAAAGCTAAAGTTCAAGGAAAACGGACTTGACGGAGTACAGTATGCCTGTAAATGGCGAGTTTGGCTTGAAATTCACTTCAAGTACTGATGTTATGAGCGAATCTGGACGTAAGGTTTGAGAAGATGTTTTGTGAGTACTATAATGCTGCTCAATCGAAAAAGAAAATAAATTCTCTTATGGACATGGATATCGCTCCTGCTGACGAGATAGAGGCTTATGAGCAGAACTATCAGAACGCTTATGGTCATAAGATAGGCGGCTATCCTGCTTTTTACGCAGGGACCCCTCGTAAGGAAGATACCAAGTATGACTTTTTGCTTTTTGCAGCTTGACAGCGAATTCGGCAATGGCGATGAGAAGATAATGTGGGGAGATGCAGGTATCTGCGGATTTTTTATAAACAGACAAAAGCTTAAAAATCTCGATTTTGATGATGTTATCTATAATTGGGATTGCTGTTGATAATAAATTTAGAAAGGAATGATCTAATATGTCAAGAGCATTGATAATCGGTGCAGGCGGAGTTGCAGGTGTTGTTATACACAAGTGCTGTCAGAACAGCGAGGTATTTACTGATATCTGTATCGCCAGCAGAACAAAGTCAAAAGTGCGATAAATTCAAGGAGGAACTTCAGGATAAGACCAAGACAAATATCACAACTGCACAGGTGAACGCAGACAACGTGCCTGAGCTTGTGGCTCTTATGAAAGAATATAAGCCTGATATTTGTATCAACGTGGCTCTGCCTTATCAGGATCTCCATATCATGGACGCTTGCCTTGAGTGTAAAGTAGATTATGTTGACACAGCAAACTATGAGCCAGAGGACACTGCAAAGTTTGAATATAAGTGGCAGTGGGCTTATAGAGAGAGATTTGAAAAGGCTGGTATCACAGCGCTTCTCGGATCTGGCTTTGACCCAGGTGTAACAGGTGTTTTCTGTGCATATGCTCAGAAGCATTATTTTGATGAAATAAACTATATAGATATCCTCGACTGCAATGGAGGCGATCATGGCTATCCATTCGCAACGAACTTCAATCCTGAGATAAATATAAGAGAAGTTTCCGCAAAGGGTTCTTATATTCAGGACGGCAAGTGGGTAGAAACTGAGCCAATGGAGATAAAGAGAGTTTATAACTTCGATCAGGTTGGTGAAAAGGATATGTATCTTCTCCACCACGAAGAGCTTGAATCACTGGCGCTCAATATCAAGGGTATCAAGAGGATACGTTTCTTTATGACATTTGGTCAAAGCTATCTTACACATCTTAAGTGTCTTGAGGACGTGGGCATGACATCTATCGAGCCTATTGACTTTGAGGGCAAGAAGATAGTACCGCTCCAGTTCCTTAAAAGCAGTTCTTCCTGATCCAGCTTCACTCGGTCCAAGAACAAAGGGTAAGACAAATATCGGTTGTATCTTCCAGGGTAAAAAAGGACGGCAAGGACAAGACATATTACGTTTACAACGTATGCGATCATCAGGAGTGCTATAAGGAAGTCGGTTCACAGGCTATCTCCTACACAACAGGCGTGCCTGCAATGATAGGCGCAATGATGATACTCACAGGCAAATGGAAAAGCCGGGCGTACACAATATAGAGGAGTTTGATCCGGATCCGTTCATGGACGCACTTAACAAGTGGGGTCTGCCTTGAAAGAGAACTTTGATCCTGTTCTTGTTGACTAATAGGAGAACAAAAAAAATGAAAATCGAAGAAGCTTTTTGCGAGATACCTCGGACAAGAGGTGCTTGTTTATACAGTTTCGCAGGGAGGCTCGCTTTCATCAGTTATAGACTGCACACTTGAAGAGATAGGCGATGGCTGGGTGAGAGTTACTCAGGGTGATGACAGAAACGAAAGTATCGTGAATACAGCCAATATCATCAGGATAAGAGAGTATCCACGAAACAAAAACGGCAAAAAGAAAATGGTTTTTGATTAAAGGTGACGAAAAGTGAAAACCAAAACAAAAAAAATGATAGCACCAGTTGTGATAGTTGCTTTGATATCTATTTATTATATAGCTATTGGCGTTATTTTTGCATATATGAATGGTGTTCCTATGCTTGCAAAGATAATTGCTCTGGTAGTTCCTGCCTTGCTGTCAGGCGTTGCGATAACGGTGCTTATTCAGCGTATAAAAGAAATAAAGAAGGGCGAAGATGATGATCTTAGTAAATACTGATTATATTTCTGGCAAAAAGCTTGAAATGCTTGGGCTTGTCAAAGGCTCAACTATCCAGACCAAAAATGTCGGAAAGGATATCATGCAGAGCTTTAAAAAATCTTGTTGGCGGAGAACTTACTGCCTATAATGAGATGATGAATGATGCAAGAGCTCTTTGCCACGAAGAGAATGGTGGTTGAAGCTGAACAAATGGGTGCTGATGCAGTAATTAATATAAGATATGCTTCATCTGCTATTGCGGCAGGAGCGGCTGAGGTCATTGCATATGGAACAGCAGTAAAATTTATGGGGACGAGTAAATGATATTGATGATAGACGATGTTAAAATGGTAAATGCTGATATGTTTTACCCATATGTCAGCAAGGCACTTGCTCATGATATGGATTCTATAGCTAACGGCGACAAGCTTTATGAGAAGCTCTGTGAAGTCGAAGAACCGCTTGAAGTAATGATACATGACTTTGACGATATTCCTGAGGAGAGTCTTGAATTTGCCAAAGGGTGTTCTTAGTGTTTTTATGGACGCAAGAATGAAAAACAAAAAATATTACAGTAAACTTTATCAACGATGGTTCATATAGATGAGCTGTGGAGGAAAAAGAATGTTTGATATTTCTAAGGTGAAAACCCCTTGTTATGTTGTTGACGAAGCAAAGCTTCTAAAAAAAATCTGACTATCTTGGATAATGTCATGGAGAAAACGGGTTGTAAAATACTTTTTGGCACAGAAAGTTTTTTTCCATGTATAGCACATATCCTATGATATCACAGCACTTGAAAGGCACTACCGCAAGCGGTCTTTATGAGGCAAAGCTTGGCAGGGAAGAGTTTGACGGAGAAGTTCATGTTTATTCTCCTGCATACACAGAAAAGGACATGAATGAGCTTGTTCAGATATGCGATCATATCGTGTTCAACTCACCAAAACAGTGGCAGAAATTCAAGGGCATTGTCGAAAAAAGCGACAGGAAGATATCCTGTGGAATAAGGTGCAATCCTGAGTATTCGGAGATCGAAACGGATATCTACAATCCATGCTTCAAAAATTCAAGGCTCGGAACAACTTTTAGATAATTTTGATGACAGTCTTATTGATGGCATAGATGGTCTGCATTTTCATACTATGTGTGAGCAAGGCTCTGATGTGCTAAAAAGAACGATACCACATATTGAGGAGAAGTTCGGCAAGTATCTTTACAATATGAAATGGATAAATCTTGGTGGTGGACATCACATAACCCGTGATGACTATGACCTAGATACCCTTATCGAGTGTGTGAATTATCTTCATGACAAATATGGTGTTCAGGTCTATCTCGAACCGGGCGAGGCTGTTGCACTTAATGCAGGATATCTTGTTTCGGAGGTGATAGACACTGCAAAAAACGGCATGGATCTTGCTATCCTTGATGCATCAGCAGCCTGTCATATGCCTGACGTTCTGGAAATGCCTTACCGACCGAATATCATCGGTTCAGGGCAGGCAGACGAAAAGGCTTACACATATCGCCTTGGCGGTCCAACCTGTCTTGCAGGAGATATAATCGGTGACTATTCCTTTGACGAGCCGCTTAAAGAGGGTGACAGGCTTGTTTTCTGCGATATGGCTATATATTCCATGTGTAAAAACAACACTTTCAACGGAATGCCTTTGCCGTCAATATATCTTCAAAAGCTTGACGGCGAGTTGGAGCTTATGAAAAGAGTTCGGCTATGATGATTTTTAAAATGAGATTATAAAAAAAGCGGTTTGAGTTTTGGTCATATCGCTTTGTTTATGTTTTATTTATGCAAGGCAGTGTTTTTTCGATTTCTTTCATAACGCTGTTGTCATTGTTTGAGCCTGTCATGAAATTTGCTACCTTTTTAATAGACTCATGAGCATTTGACATTGCAAAGCTGTAGTAAGAATTGTTGAGCATATCAACATCGTTAAGATAATCGCCGAAAGCCATGGTTTCTTCATATCGTACTCAATGCGGTTTTCTATGGTTCGCAGTGCAGTGCCTTTTGTTACGCCCTTATTCATTATATCCGTCCAGTATTTACCTGAAAGCTGCACGTTGAAATTTTCGCCGAAGCGTTCTTTAAGCTTGCTGTAGCCGTCATTTTCAATGCCGCTTTCTTCAAAAACGGCTATCTTGAAAAAATATCATCGTCAACAAGGGTGAGATCCTCCATCTTTACTTGATTTACATAGTATGAAGCTATTTCTTGGTGCTGACTATCATTTCTTGAGTTATGCCATGTGCCATTTTTCCGCAAAGAAGGACTGTAAGTCCCTAATTTGTCGCAAAATCTAACAACTTCTTTAACGGTTTCCTTTGGCAACACTGAAACCGAAAGAAGTTTTCCTTTATCAACAACATATGCACCATTGTCGCAAATAAATGTCATGTCGTCAAGATATTCAGAAAACTGTTTTTTAGCGTGCAGTAGCTTCTGCCACTTGAAATAACAAATCTGATATTTTTATTAAACAGCCGTTTTACTATGTTGTCAAAATTTTCGGGAAGCTGCTTGTTATCGTCAAGCAAAGTGCCGTCCATGTCAGTTGCAATAAGTTTTATCATTGTTTTCCTCCGTGATCATTGTTATGCTCAGACATTCATATTATAATGTATTTCTATACTATTTTCAATTATTTTTTGATTTTTTTGACAAAAAACTTTGTCGATTTTAATATATTTATTCCATATAAACAAAAGCACATTGAGATTATTGTACAGTTAAATTATTTGAACATACATAAAATGTAAATTGTTTTACGCGATTATTACAAAAGTGAAAAATAGCTGAAATTTCAGCTTAATTTGTTGACATTAAGGTTCAATGGGAGTAAAATATACTTTGTTCAGGAATATTGCCCTTAAATTAGTTGGCTTGTTTGAGGAAAGTTTCTTTTGTGTATTTCACTGAAAAGGTTTTTAATATGCTTGACTTTTTATCAGAAAAAATTATACAATATTCTTTGCGACTGAATAAAGTAAATTGAAAAGGAGATATAAATGAATAAGGTCATAACAAAAGATCCCGCAGCGGAATAGGCGGATACCTGAAGGATAACATCTTGTTTCTAACATTTGTATTTGCATCTGTTCTGAATGGATTTCTTCTTAGAGCATTTACTGTTAAGTTTAATTACAGCCAGATAAAACCGCTCATGGCTGATATGGCAGTTATACTGTTGCTTGCTCTAATTTCATATGTGTTTAAAAAGCCAAGAAAGCAATTTGTATATTTGCTTATACTCACCATAATTTTTTCTATTCTTTTGTAACGGCAAATTCTATATACTATACAAATTATAAGTCGTTTATCTCAGTGTCGCTTATTTCAACGGCTTCACAGCTCGGCGGAGTAATGGACGCTGTTACTGAGAACATCATAACCAAAGGATCTTTTATTTTCCTGTGGGATATCCCTGTGATTATAGTTGTTGTACATACTTCTTAAAAGACGTACAAGAGATTATATCACCGAGGTCAAGGAAAAGAGAAAGCGCCGTGGATATGCTCTTGGAACATTTTGTGTTTCCATAGGTCTTGCAGGAATATTTTGCTCAACACTTACCGGCACTGATTATTCAAGACTTGCTAAGCAGTGGAACAGAGAATATGTTCTTGGCACTTTTGGTCTTTATACATATCAGTTCAGCGATGTTATTTCCTGCACTCATGCGAAAATAAATATGATGTTTGGTTACGAGGGAGAGCGAGGAGGTTTTCAATAAGTTCTATGACGATAAGTCAAAGACTGAAGAAACTTCCGAAAAGAGTAACAAGTACACAAATATTTTCAAGGGTAAGAACATTATAGTTATCCACGCTGAAAGTTTTCAGCAATTCTGTATGGATACATATATAAACGGAGAAGAGCTTACACCTAATATGAACAAGCTTGCGAGAGAGAGGGTCTTTATTTCTCAAATTTCTACGCTCAAGAGAGCGTGGGGAACAAGCTCAGATAGCGAGTTTACCTTTTGCTTCTTCACTTATGCCAGCTTCAAGCGGTACAGTTGCTATCAACTATTGGGACAGAGATTACACAACTACCCAGAAAATGCTTAAGAAGAAGGGCTATTATACTTTCAGTATGCACGGCAACAACGGCTCTTACTGGAACAGACTTAATCTACATCATTCCCTTGGTTATGATGATTTCTTTAACTATAACAAAAGATTTTAACATTGATGAAACTATTGGTCTTGGTCTGTCAGACAAATCGTTCTTCAGACAGGCAGTTCCAAAGATCGAGAAGATAAACAAGGAGCATGATAAGTGGTATGGTGCGTTCCTTATGCTCACAAACCATACGCCGTTTACTGACATTGAGCGTGTGAGCGACTATGAGGTAGATTTCAAGTATAAAGATGTACAACGAAGAGGACGGGATGTATGAGGAAAAATCTGCACCGTTCCTTGAGAGGGTACAAAGCTTGGATCTTATTTTTAAGTCTGTTCACTATGCAGATCAGGCTATCGGTCAGTTCATGACAGAACTTGATAATGCAGGACTTCTTGATAACACTGTAGTTGTTATTTATGGTGACCATGACGCAAAAATAAAGGCAGAGGAGTATGACCGATATTTCAACTATAATCCATTTACTGATTCTGTTCTTACTGAGGATGACGAGGGCTATGTTCCTGTTGACGATTTCTACTACAATCTTAACAGAAAAGTGCCGTTCATAATATGGTCGAAAAACGGCGGATATGAGCCTACAGAGGTCAAGCAGATAATGGTATGTATGACGTTCAGCCAACACTTGGAAATATGTTTGGCTTCTCAAATGTCTATGCACTTGGTCATGATATCTTTCTGTTGCTGATAACGAGGAAAATGTTGTTATCTTCCCAAACGGCAATTTTGTAACAGATACTGTTTACTATGATAGCCAGAAAAACACATATTTTGATCTTACGGATTACAAAAAATGTGGCAACGGCGGTGTCATGCAATCAAGTATATAAAGATGATCCTAACCCAGTGTATATGGACAACGATCAGGGTCTGTTCAAGACCACTGTGAATGAAACGTACTGTCAGGATTCTTATAACGCACGAATAAACGATGGTGTTGTGGACGAGGATTATATCAGCAATTATTCTAATTATGCAGAGGAGCGAATTAACATTTCCAATGCTATAATCTACTATGATATGATATATAAGACCGACCACGGTTTCAGCAACAACAATATGAACAGTGACAATTCATCGTCAGGTGCTAATTCTGTTTTTGCACCGCCTGAGAATAAGAGAACATTTGGCAGACACGCTGCATAATAAAAATCGGAGCAGAGTATGACACTCGGCTCGTTTTTTTGTTGTATCTTAAAAAGCATAAAAAGACTAGCGAAGCTAGTCGATTTTTTTGGAATATTCAAGCATTAAGCTCTTTTTCTACCTTACCTGAACGCAGGCATCTTGAGCAAGCGTAAATGTGACAAGGAGTGCCGTTTACAACAGCTTTAACTCTCTTTACATTTGGCTTCCAAGTTCTGTTTGTTCTTCTGTGTGAGTGTGATACCTTGATACCAAAAGTAACGCCCTTACCGCAGATTTCGCATTTTGCCATTACGCTGCACCTCCTTTACCCTTAAAAATGCAATACTATTATTCACAATATTTAATATTATAGCATAACTGAAAAGAAATTGTACAAGTGCTTTTTGAGATTTTTTTTTTGAAATTTCCGTAAAATCGTATATATTTATAGTTTTCGATTAAAAAATAAAGACAAAATGCCTTGAAATTTCATTGAAAATAGTGTATAATTACACTTGTGATTTGTGTAATTTTGTTTTGAAATGACAGGAGGTCATGAAAATATGGATCCGCAGAAAATTCTTGATTACGGTGCAAAAAGCTCATCGTAATTTTCATGTGTATACCTATCCATGAGTACGCTCACGCATGGGCAGCAACAAAACTTGGGGATGATACTCCACGTTATCAGGGTAGACTTTCCCTTAACCCTCTTGCAAAACATCTTGACCCTATTGGTGCATTTGCATATTCTTCATAGGTTTTGGTTGGGGTAAACCTGTTCAGGTAAACCCTATCAGGTTTAAGAATTATAGGAAGGGCATGGCACTCACGGCAGCTGCAGGTCCTATCTCAAATATCATAATGGGACTTATCGGAATAGTTCTTTATAAGCTTTTCTATGTGCTTTATATAGTGCATTATTCTATAGCTCTTTACTATGTGTCGCTTATATTATATTACTTTACAGCTATAAACGTGGGACTTGCAGTGTTCAACCTTATACCTATCCCGCCGCTTGACGGTCAGAAGATACTTTTCTTACTTTTACAAGCAGTAAGGTAGATCGCTTTATGGCACAGTATCAGAACTATATCGCTATTGCATTTATGATACTGTTGTAACAGGCGTTCTTGATACGCCTATAGGTTGGTTACAAAAAATGGTATGTTCTGGATAATGGATAAGTTTTACGTTCTGGGTTGACCCCTATACTAAAAGCGATATTTTTTGAAATAAAACTGTTCATGAAAGGAAAACGTAAATGAGTGCTGCTCAGTTCAAGCTGGATATGTTTGAAGGACCGCTTGACTTGCTTCTTCACCTTATCAGCAAGCACAAACTGAATATTTACGATATTGAGATATCTTTTTGCTCCTTGAACAGTATATGGACTATATCAATGATCTTGACCACGAGGATTATGAGGATGCCGCTGATTTTCTTGAAATGGCGGCACGCCTTATATACATAAAGACCTGTTCGCTTCTGCCTCATGACGAGGAGTCAAAGGAGCTTAAAAAAGAGCTTGAGGGAAGAATAATCGAGTATTCCTTGTGCAAACAGGCGGCTCTCACGCTCCGTGATGATTATGTGGGCGATCTTGTGTTCGTCAGAGCAGCCGTAAAACTGCCCTGTAAATAAGACCTATACCCGTGAGCATGACCCTCAGTGCCTTTTATGACGCTTATATGGGCATATCAAAGAAAGCCCGTGAGAGCGTTCCGCTGAAAGCGAAGATGTTCGAGCCGATAGTTTCACATAAGATAGTATCGGTCACATCGAAGATAATCCATGTCCTTAAAAGACTTTATAAGCATGGTGAATGCGATATGGGCGACCTTTATGACGGCATGACGGAGAAAAGCGAGAAAGTCGCTACTTTTCTTGCTATATTGGAGCTTACAAAGTCTGGCAGAATATTTCTCAATGACGATAACTCAAAGATTTTTTTTCAACAAAGCTTCAAAGAACAAAAAAAGTCGAGTCCGACTTCGATAAAGCCTGTTGTTATCGAAAGCGAAACGACAGAAGCTGTCCCCGAGCCTGAGCCTATAGAAAATATACTTGACGATGAGACTGCAGATGAGATAGAAGAAGTTGCTGATGTTGACGCAGAGCGTGAAGAAGCTTCTCAGTCAAAGCGGTATATATCTGCAAAATCCGAGCGCATATCAGGTGAAGTCATTGCGGCGTATGCTCCTGTGAAGTCAGCTGAGGAGGTCATGGCAGAAATGGAGCAGATATCTGAAAAGATAGACAGTGTTGATTTATATACCGAGCCTGCTATGGCAAAGCCTGAGCCCGAACAGCCTGACGAAGCCACTATGGAGGAGATAAGGCTAATCGAACAGCTTGCGGATATCACCCCCTGACACAGTGTTTAAGCCTAATTACTGGGCAAAAAAGAAGATATTATTGGGGATATTCACCTGTGGGCGATGACGGAGACAATAATTTCTGGTGCTACGGATAAAATAAGAAAAGGGATAATCTATGGAACATTCAAATATACAGGCAGCCGTCGAGGCTGTGCTTTTTGCAAGCGGAGAGCCTGTGGAGAGCGAGAAGCTATGCGAGGCAGTTGGTATCGTCAAAGATCAGCTTGAGGAAGCTCTTGGCTCTTTGGCGGATAAATACAGCAAGGCTGAAAGCGGAATTACGCTTCTGAGCCTTAATGGGTCATATCAGCTTGCCACAAAAAGAAGAGCTTGCGACATTCATTAAGGCGGCTTTGGAGATAAAGAAAAAACTCTGTTCTTAGCCCTGCGGCAATGGAGGCGCTGACAATAGTCGCATATAATCAGCCTGTAACAAAGGGCTTTGTGGAGCACGTCAGGGGGTTGACTCCTCGGGAGTTGTAAATTCTCTCGTGGATAAGGGCTTGCTTTGCTGAGGCTGGCAGACTTGACCTGCCTGGCAGACCTATTGCATACAAGACGACGGACAATTTTCTCCGTTGTTTCAGGCTGTCAAGCCTAGACGATCTGCCGCCTATCCCTGATAAGCAGGAGCAGATAACCATTGATGAGATAACAAAAAGAGAATGATACGGAAGAATAAAGTATGACCGTGAGGGGAGATGATAACGATAATTGTTTTATGGATACTGCTTGGTATTATAGCAGTTATTGTTATCCTGCTTCATTTTTCCATTACGGCACAGATAGATCTGAATAAAAAAGGCTTTGATCTTAAAGTACGGTATATGTTTTTTGACATTTACCCACGAAAGCCTAAGAAGAAAAAAAAAACAGAAAAGATCAAAAAAAAAAGCTGAACTGCCTGAGGATAGTTTTTTGATGATTTTGAGGAGTTTGAGGACAATATTGAAGAAAGCTTACCTATCCCACAGACTGATGATACGCCTGATAAAACAGGAGAAGTGTCCGAGCAAATTGTTGAAGCTAAGCCTGAAAAAATAGAAAAAGAATGAAGCAGATGAAAATGTCAGCGTGGCTGAGGTAGAGGATAAGCAGGAAGATATCTCTGATATTGATACTGATACTAATGTTGAAGCTGGTGCAGAGGACAAACCAGAGAAAATAACTGTGAAACAGGAGAAAAAGGGCTTTTGTCGGAAAGCTTTTTCATAAAAAAGGATAAGGGTGAAAAGAAGCCGGTTTCCAAATCTAAAAGAAAAAGAAGAAAAAAAGCAAGTTCTATGAGCTGAAAGCGCAGTATAAAAAGGTGAAGCCTTACATTCCAATGGCTGGAAATATTTCAAAAAGCTTCTGAAAGCTATACGCTTTACAGACACAAGGATAGTTCTTGACGTTGGAAAAGAGGACGCTTACGAAGCGGCTATGCTATACGGCAAGGTGCAGGCAGGGCTTTTCAATACCATTGCAATATTTGCGGGTGTTTTTACAGTAAAGCTTAAAAAGCTGATGTGAACTGCATTTTGATGAAAAAGTTCGGATATGACGTTCATACCTTAGTCAGGGTAAGACCAAGCACTTTGATAGCAATAGGGTTTTTTGCACGGGCGTTAATTTTCTTAAAATATATCTTTCAGGCAGACGTAAGAAAAAGCGTGCTGCCAAGCGTCGCAGTAAAGAGCTTGCGGCTAAGAAGAATGAAGTTAAAGCAACAAATTGAAATACGAAAGGTTGAGAAAAATGAGCGAAAGTACAAAAGATCGAGGGACTTGTTAAAACTGCAATGGACAACGTCCGTGAAATGGCAGACTGCGAAACTGTTGTGGGCAAGCCTATCGTTACCGCAGATGGTACTACTATAATCCCAGTTTCAAAACGATATCAGTGGGTTTTGCGTCGGCAATTCCGACTTGCCAACAAAAAGCACAAAGGGAAACGTTCGGCGGTGGCTCAGGCGGAGGAGTAACTATCCAGCCTATCGCTTTTATCGCTGTTTACAAGGGCGAAGCAAAGCTTTTACAGCTTTCAATGAATGCGACAAAGGAAAACGCTATCATAAATATGTACATCTGAGGTAATAGATAAGATAACAGATTTTTTGGCAAAAAGTCTGACGACGAGGACGAAGACGAGGAATAATTTTACTGAATTTAAAAGCGTAAGTGAGCAAACTAATCCTTGAAATTGATTTTAAGGGTGTGGTTTGTTTGACATGCGTGACGGTATTTATTTGTACGGTCATGATGATGTGCTTTTTGCTGTATGAATGTCAGTGCTGACGATCTCAGTGTGATATCCGCGCGAAGAGTGCTATAGTTATAGACGGTGAAACAGGTGATGTGCTGTTCGAGAAAAACGCCTACGAAAGGCGTCCAATGGCAAGCACTACCAAAATAATGTCTGTGCTTCTTGTGCTTGAAAGTGGTGAAGATCTTGATAAGCAGTTCGTGGTAGACAGCGAAGCTATAAAGGTCGAAGGCTCGTCCATGGGTCTTCAAGATGGTGACAAAGTCACTCCCTACGCGATCTATGCTGTGGCATGCTTCTTCCAAGCGGAAATGACGCTGCAAATGCTGCTGCGGTAAGAGTGGCAGGAAGTATCGGCAAGTTCGTTCAGCTTATGAACAAAAAGGCTGAACAATTGAGCTTAATGATACTCATTTTGTAACGCCGTCAGGGCTTGATGATGATACAGATGAGCATTATTCCACTGCAGCGGATATGGCAAAGCTTGCAGCGGAAGCAATGAAAAATGAAGATTTTCAGGGCTATATGTCACCTCGAAAAGGTTGAGTTGTGCTATGGAACCCACCGTATGACCGCTGGCTAATTAACTCAAACAAGCTTTTTAAAAAGCTGTGAGGGTATTGTGGGCGTAAAAACCGGGTTTACGGACAAGGCGAGGAGATGTCTTGTTTCAGCCTGTGACAGAAAGAATAAAGAGCTTATATGCGTTACCTTGAATGCTCCTGATGATTGGAATGATCACTCAAAGCTCTATGATTATTGCTTTGATTTTGTATCTAAACAAAAGCTTCCACTGGATAAAAAGTAGTTTTTTTGATGTTGCAGTTGTTGGCGGAGTGAGCGACAGTGTGAAATGTAAGGTAGGGCATGCAAGTGCTGTGCTTTTTGAACGGCAGGGCTTACAAAGTCAAGATAAAGATATATCTGCCAAGGTTTGTTTTATGCGCCTGTGAAAAGTGGAGATAAAAATAGGGCTGGCATTGTTTACTACAATGATGTGGAAATAGCCCGAACGGATATCACGGCGGTGGAAGATGCGATGCTTGCAGAGCCTGAAAAAGCCAGATATATTCCACTATTATCTAGATAAGCTGAAAAAATTGTTTGCATAACGGCTCAATGTGAGCCGTACATAAATAAGGAGAAAATATGGAAAAAGATTCGTATACAGAAAATAATGTCTGACAGTGGTGTTTGTTCAAGAAGAAAGGCAGAGGAGTATATCTCAGAGGGAAGGGTAAAGGTCAATGGCAGACCTTGCAAGCTTTGGCGACAAGGCTTTGGCAGGCAAGGATATAATCACCCTTTGACGGGAAAAAAAAATATATGTTGCCAAGAAAAAGACAGCTTTATTATATCATGCTCCATAAGCCAAGAGGATATGTTACCACAATGAGCGATGAGCTTGATAGAAAGTGCGTAACCGAGCTTCTAACAAAAGTGCCTGAAAGAGTTTATCCTATTGGCAGACTTGACAAGAACTCAGAGGGACTGTTGCTTTTTTAAAATGACGGAAATTTTGCCAATGATATCATGCACCCTTCAAGGCATATCGCTAAGACTTATCGTGTTACAGTAAGACCTGACATAAACGATGAGCAGCTCATAAAGCTTGCTTCAGGAGTTGAAATAGACGGCAAAATGACGCAGGAGTGTTCAGTTGTTGTGCTCGACAAACAGCCTGGCAGGGTTGTGCTTCAAATGACTATCCATGAGGGCAGGGAACCGTCAGATAAGAAAAATGTTCGAAGCTGTGGGACTTGAAGTCGCAAGACTAAAAAGCGCACTGCCATCGGTCCGATTAAACTTGGTATGCTAAAACCAGGTGAGTATAGAGAGCTTAAACCTGACGAGCTAAGGGCTTTAAGGAATGCTATCACCAAAAAAAAAATAACGCTTATCGGGGGTCTCTTTTTGTCAGGAGGCCCTTTGTTATTGTGCAAAATGCTTAATAATATGCGTGTATCGATATTGATTATGCTACTAAACGTAAAATATGTGGAAATAGGTCAATTTACTCTTTTGTAAATTTGGCGAAAAAATAGTATAATATTAAGTGTATAAATATGATAAAATCCAGTAGTTTTGCGTTATTTTATCACAAAAAATTATTTGAATGGAGGAAACTGTATGTCTGATTCAATTTCTACCTTTTGCTGAGCTTAAAGCTGCGTCGCAGACCCTACTGCTGCAAAAAGAAACAGGCTGACATATTTGTTTGACGAAGGAAAATTTACAGAGCTTGACGCTTATGCTGCTGCGGGTGACCCTTGCTGGAGTTATTACTGCTTTTTGGCTATGTTGAGGGTAATCCTGTATATGCTTTTTCTCAGGACGTGACTGTTAAGGACGGTGCTTTGACAGAGGCACAGGCAAAAGAAGATAGCAAAGGTTTATGACCTTGCTGCTAAGACAGGTGTTCCTGTTGTCGGAATATTCGATTCTTATGGTGCTGACGTAAGCGACGGTTCAAAGGCTCTCAATGCTTATGGTGAACTGCTTATGTGGACTTCTAACCTTTCAGGTGTTGTTCCTCAGATAGCTGTTGTCGCTGGCACTTGTGCAGGCTGTGCAGCAATGCTCGCTGAGGTCTGCTGACTTCACTGTTATCGCAAAAGGATGCTGAGCTTTATGTTGCACCAAACGCAAACATAAAGAACTCTGCTGAAAATGCTGCTGAAAACGGCACTGCTGCTGTTGTTTGTGAGGACGATAAGGCTGCTGTTGAGGCTGCAAAGAATATACTTACAAAACTTCCACAGAACAACCTTTCACCAGTACCAATGTATGAATTTGCTGATCCAACTGAGGCTGTTGGTGATGACGCTGATGGCATTGCAAAGGCTGTTTGCGATGGCGACAGTGTAACTGAGCTTAATGCTGAGTATGGCAAGGCTTCTTATACAGCACTTGCAACACTTGGCGGTGCTACAGTCGGCGTTGTTGCTACTAACAAGACAGGCGACAAGCTTACATCTGCTGATTGCTCAAAGATCGCAAGATTTGTAAGAACTTGTGACGCTTACGCTATCCCTGTTGTAACTTTTTGTTGATACTGAGGGCTTCAAAGCTGATGATGAAACTGAAGCTTACGGCGCTGTTAAGGATATGGCAAAGCTTTGCCACGCTTACGCTGAGGCTACTACTATTAAACTTGCTGTTGTTACAGGTAAAGGCTTATGGTCCTGGCATTTATTGCACTGCCGGCAAGAGCAATACGTAACCGAACGAAGCGCTACCGAG
>VOFK01001142.1_pt1 | contig 19242 bp, 20 predicted proteins | sample 5384121 | NCBI WGS metagenome assembly VOFK01 (sample SAMN12384730, study PRJNA508395) | human gut metagenome | isolation source: healthy gut J | host: Homo sapiens
GATAAGGGATGACCTTTCGCCGAAGATGATCCAGGAGCAGCTGGAGAACTATCATAACAGCGATATTGCCAAGTCCATGGAGCAGATGGACCGGCTTGGAAGGATGCGGCTGATCCGCTCCATTGAGCCGGACAAGCTGGCCGGTATTTTCAAGTATGTCGAGCCCCAGGAGGCGGCTGCCTTCCTGAAGGACATCGACACGGCAAGAGCTGTTTTCATTCTGGAAAAGATTGACCCGGATGCTGCGGCGGACATTCTGCGGGAACTGCCCGGCAGCGACAGGTCAGCGATGATCGGGCTGCTCAACGGAGCGCTTCGGAAAAAGATTGAGCTGCTGGTGTCGTTTGACGAGGACGAGATCGGCAGCAGAATGAGCGCCAATTTCATTTCGCTGGATTCGGAAATGACGGTGGGCCAGGCCACCCGGGCGCTTATGGACCAGGCGAAGGAAAACGATAATATCCAAATGCTCTTTGTGACGGCGGAAAACGGCTTTTTCTGCGGCACGGTGGAGCTGCGCGCTCTGCTTATTGCAGAAAAGAACGCGGCTATCGCGCCCCTTATCCAGCACAGGTTCCCGTATGTCTACTGCAGCGAGCGCACGGAGGACTGTATCGAGCGGCTGAAAAGCTACTCGGAAAGCGCCATTCCCGTGCTGGATGCCTCCAACTGCATTCTCGGCGTCATCACCCTGAGGGACCTGGTGGAAGCGGTGGACGACGAGATGAGCGACGACTATGCGAAGCTGGGCGGCCTTTCCGCGGAGGAGGATCTGCACGAGCCGCTGCGGGCAAGCCTGAAAAAGCGGATGCCCTGGCTGCTGGTGCTGCTGGTGCTGGGAATGGTTGTTTCAGGCGTTGTAGGCGCATTCGAGAAGGTCGTGTCCCGGCTGACGATCATTATGGCGTTCCAGTCGCTGATCCTGGATATGGCGGGAAATGTGGGAACGCAGTCGCTGGCTGTCACCATCCGTGTGCTGATGGACAAGGAGATCACCGCCCGGAAAAAGCTGGGCCTCGTCTGCAAGGAGATGCGGGTGGGGCTGTTCAGCGGGCTGATTCTGGGCAGCCTTTCCGTGCTGTTTGTGGGCGCTTACATCATGCTGGGCAAGGGATATCCCGCCCAATATGCGTTTGCGGTTTCGGTGTGCATCGGCGCGGCGCTTCTGCTGGCCATGTTTATCTCCAGCGCCGTGGGAACGCTGATTCCCATGTTTTTCAAGCGAATCGGGGTGGACCCTGCCGTGGCCTCCGGGCCGCTGATTACCACCGTGAACGATCTGGTGGCTGTGGTCACCTACTATGGGCTCAGCTGGCTTCTGCTTCTCCAGGTGCTTCATCTGGGCAGCTGAAGCAAAATGAAACAGGACGGGGGCTTTGCTTTTTTTTTTCGGGAGGCAGGCCCCTGTTTTTGCGGAAACAGGGAATGGCTGATATGCCGGATTGACACCAAACCGTAAGGATGCTATAAAGAGACTGTCGAAAAAAGCTGGCTATAAAAGGAAGAAGATTTTTTGGGGGAACGGGCGGAAAGGACGGCGGCAAGCGGTGGATAAGTGGAAAAAGACCATAATGCATATGGGAGCATACCCGGCGGCGCTGGGAAAATGGGTGCTGCTGGGCGGCATCATCGGTGTGGCCGGCGGCGTGATCGGCTCCCTGTTTCATATCGGCGTCAATTACGCCACGGCCATCCGGGGGGCGCACCCCTGGATCCTGTACCTGCTGCCGGTGGGGGGCCTTGCCATCGTGGGGCTGTATAAGCTCTGCCATCTGGAGGGGAAGGGCACCAACGCCATCATCGAGTCGGTGCATTTCGGCGAAAGCGTGCCCATTCTCCTGGTGCCGGTGATCTTTGTGTCCACGGTGATCACCCACCTGTGCGGCGGCAGCGCCGGCCGGGAGGGCGCGGCCCTGCAAATCGGCGGCGGCCTGGGCTACGAGGCCGGGAAGCTGCTGCACCTGGGGGAGAAGGACCTGCCCCTTGCCACCCTGTGCGGCATGAGCGGGGTGTTCTCCGCCCTGTTCGGCACCCCCCTCACCGCCACGGTGTTCGCCCTGGAGGTCATCAGCGTGGGGGTTTTGTACTATGCGGGCCTGGTGCCCTGCATCACCGCCGCCATGGCGGCCTTCGGCGTGTCCACCCTGATGGGGGTGGAGCCCACCCGGTTCGCGGTGGCCATGCCCCCTGTGACGCTGGAGACCATGGTGCCGGTGGTGGCCCTGGCCATTCTGTGCGCCGTGGTCAGCATCCTGTTCTGCAAAGGGGCTTCACTGGACGGAGCGCCTGCTGGACCGGGGGTTCAGAAGCCCCTGGGTCCGGGTGCTGGCAGGCTCCGTTCTGCTGATCGGCATGAGCCTTCTGACAAACGGCGACTACAACGGCGCGGGCATGGACGTCATCGCCCGGGCCCTGGCGGGGGAGGCCAATGGCTGGGCGTGGCTGCTGAAGATCCTGTTCACCGCCGTCACCATCGGCTGCGGCTTCAAGGGCGGCGAGGTGGTGCCGTCGTTCTTCGTGGGGGCCGCCTTCGGCTGCTTCATGGGGGGCCTGCTGGGCCTGCCCGCCGGGTTCGGCGGGGCCATCGGCCTGGTGGCGGTGTTCTGCGGGGCGGTGAACTGCCCGGTGGCCTCGGTGCTGCTGAGCGTGGAGCTGTTCGGCTCTGCCGGTGCGCCGTATTTTGCCGTGGCCTGCGCCCTGAGCTATCTCCTCTCCGGCTACTGCGGCCTGTACAGCAGCCAGACCATCCTCTATTCCAAGCTCCGCGCGGAGTTCATCAACGTCCGCACCCACGAGTGACAAAAATGTAAGCTCAGACCGGGGAAATGTAAGCCCATTCGATGGCGGCGCATTTCCCCGGCCTGCTATAATAGGCCCTGTCAATAAGGAGGCATCAATATGCAGATTCTGAATGTAACGGGCCTGAAAAAGGTCTATACCACCCGCTTCGGCGGCAGCCAGGTCACGGCCCTGCGGCAGGTGGACTTCTCCGTGGAGGAGGGCGAATACGTGGCCATTATGGGCGAGTCCGGCTCCGGCAAGACCACCCTGCTGAACATCCTGGCGGCGCTGGATAAGCCCACCGCCGGCCGGGTGGAGCTGGACGGCCGGGACATGTCCGCCGTCCGGGAGTCCGACGCTGCGGCCTTCCGCCGGGACAACCTGGGCTTCGTGTTCCAGGAGTTCAACCTGCTGGACACCTTCACCCTGCGGGACAACATCTACCTGCCCCTGGTGCTGGCCGGGCGGCCCTATCGGGAGCTGAAGGCCCGGCTGGACCCCATCGCCCGCCAGCTGGGCATCCTGGAGCTGCTGGACAAGTATCCCTATGAGGTGTCCGGCGGCCAGAAGCAGCGGGCCGCCGTGGCCCGGGCGCTGATCACCCATCCCCGTCTGATCCTGGCCGACGAGCCCACCGGGGCCCTGGACAGCCGCTCCACCGACGAGCTGCTGGACCTGTTCGCCCAGATCAACCGCCAGGGGCAGACCATCCTCATGGTCACCCACTCCGTCAAGGCCGCCAGCCACGCCGGGCGGGTGCTGTTCATCAAGGACGGCCAGGTGTTCCACCAGCTGTACCGCGGCCAGTGTACCGACGAGCAGCTGTACCAGAAGATCGCGGACACCCTGACCATGCTTCAGGCAGGCGGTGACCGGGCATGAAGCTGTACCGCCATCTGGCCTGGGACGGCATCCGGAAAAACAGCCGCCTCTATGTGCCGTACCTACTGACCGGCGTAGGCGCCGTGTCGTTTTTCTACATTCTTGTGGCCCTGTCCCGGCTGCCGGAGGGAACGCTGCCCGGCAGCGGCTCCGTGCAGGTGATCCTGAATCTGGGCAGCTTTGTGCTGTGGATGTTTTCTCTGCTGCTGCTGTTTTACACCCATTCCTTCCTGATCCGCCGCCGGAACCGGGAGTTTGCCCTGTATAACGTCCTGGGCATGGGCAAGCGGGACATCGCCCGGATCCTCTGCTGGGAGACCCTGCTCTCCGGCGGCATCTCCCTGGCCGGGGGCCTGGCCCTGGGCATCCTGCTGGGCAAGCTGGCGGAGCTGGGCCTGCTGCGGATGGTGGGCGCGGCAACGGACATGGTGTACCGGGTGTCCGCCGGGGGCCTGCTCCTGACCCTGGGGCTTTACGCCGGCATTTTCCTGCTGATCCTGATCTCCTCCCTGGTGCGGGTGGGCCGCTCCACTGCCGTGCAGCTGATGCGCAGCCAGGCGGAGGGGGAGAAGCCGCCCCGGGCCAACTGGGCCCTGGCGGTGCTGGGCATCCTGCTGCTGGCCGGGGCCTATTACCTGGCCGTCACCATCCGGGAGCCGCTGGCGGCCCTGACCTGGTTCTTCATCGCTGTGCTGATGGTCATCGCCGCCACCTATCTGCTGTTCATCTCCGGCTCCGTGGCCCTGTGCCGCCTGCTGCAGAAGAACCCCCGGTTTTACTATCAGAAGCGGCACTTCGTGTCCGTTTCCTCCCTGGTATACCGCATGAAGCGCAACGGCGCGGGCCTGGCCTCCATCTGCATCCTGGGCACTATGGTGCTGGTGATGCTCTCCTCCACCACCTGCCTGTATTTCGGCGCGGAGGACTCCCTGCACACCCGCTATCCCCGGGATGAAAACATCACCGCCTACTTCCCGGACCGGGCCAGCCAGTCCGGGGACCTGACGCCTCTGCGCACCGCCGTGGCAGACGCCGTCCGCCGCAGCGGTATGTCCGCCGCCAATGTTTGGGAGTACCGCTCCGTGTCCTCGGTGATGACCATCCGGGACGGGGTGCTCTCCCCGAATGAGGGCTTCGGCGATCCCGTGGATGTGACCCTGATCCCCCTGGCGGATTACAACGCCGCCATGGGCACGGACCTGACCCTGCCCCAGGGGCAGGTGTACGTCTGCCGCAGCCGGACCGGCTATCAGGGGACCTCCCTGACCCTTCAGAACGGCCCCACCTGGCAGGTGGCGGGCCTGCTGGATAACTTTTCTCCCTCCGGCAGCGACTCCGCCAGCGTCGTCACCCAGCTGTGGCTCATCGTCCCGGACCTCTCCGCCGCAGACGCCCTGGAGCAGGTGATGAACCGGGCCAATATGGGCGTGTCCCGCACCTGGTACTATGGCTTTGACCTGGACCGCCAGCTGCCGGACGGCACGGACCCCGTGGCCGAGGCCATCCGCCGCACGGCCCAGGACGGCGGCCTGATGGAAAACGGCATGCTGGGCGTGGAGTCCCTGGCGGAGAATCGCGGCGATTTCTACGGGTCCTACGGAAGCCTCTTCTTCCTGGGCATCCTGCTGAGCGTGGGCTTCTCTCTGGCCGCGGTGCTCATCATCTATTACAAAGCAGATCTCCGAGGGCTACGAGGACCAGGCCCGCTTCGACATCATGCAGAAGGTGGGTATGACCCGCCGGGACATCCGTTCCAGCATCAACAGCCAGCTGCTGCTGGTGTTCTTCCTGCCGCTGCTGCTGGCGGGACTGCACCTGGCCTTCGCTTTCCCCTTTGTGCACAAGCTGCTGCTTCTGTTCAACCTCTGGAACACCCGCCTGCTGGTGGGCACCACCGCCGCCAGCTTCCTGGCCTTTGCGGCGCTGTACACCCTGGTGTACCGGATCACCTCCAACGCCTATTACCACATCGTCAGCGGGGGAGGGGAGCGGTAATGCGCCGGTTTGCCTACCGGGCGGTGCTGTGGTGCGGCGGAGCGGTGACGGTGGCCCTGGCCGCGGCCGCCGCCCTGACCGTGTCCCTCACCGACCGCCTGCTGCACAGGCTGGAGTCATAAAGCATCAAAAGAGACCGTATTCGGAAGAATACGGTCTCTTTTGAGTCTGTTGTAAAAGCCTCGCAGCGTTTGCCGCCCGCAGGCGGCAAATCAAATGCGATCCGTTTTTTGCGGCGGCGTGTACGCCGCAAAAAACACTTTACACGGAGCGCGTGTCGAAGGGGACGACTGCGGCGGCCCGTGAGGCACGAAGCGCGGTGTAGCCTTCTCGAAAAAGCGGCCTGCCGCTTTTTCGAAAGAATTACATCCACATGGCGAAGGGCCGCAGCAGGCCCCCCAGCATCCGGTGCAGCAGGGGGCGGTGCTCCCAGTCGGACCGAGTCACCTGCCAGGACTTTTCCATAATGCCGTCCATGTCCTCCAGCAGGGTCTCCAGGGCCGGCGCGCCGTACAGCAGGGTGCCGCACTCGAAGTGCAGCTGGAAGCTGCGGTAGTCCATGTTCACGGACCCCACAAAGGCCGCCTCCCGGTCCGCCAGAACGGTTTTCCCGTGCAGCAGCCCCGGCGTGAAGCGATAGATCTTCACCCCGTGGTCCAGCAGCTCCCCGAAATAGCTCTCCGCCACCATGAAGGCGAATTTGTGGTCCGGGATCCCCGGCATCATCAGCCGCACGTCCACCCCGCTGCCGGCGGCCATGCACAGGGCCTTCTCCATGGACTCGTCAATGGCCAGATAGGGGGAGGTGATATACACCATGTGCTTGGCCCCGCCGATCAGCTGCAAAAACGCGTCCTCGGCGGAGGACACCGGGTTGCTGTCCGGCCCGTCCACAAAGGGCTGCACAAAGCCCTGGCCCGGGGCGTCGCCGTGGGGCCGGTAATAGTCGTGCTCCTGGTGCATGGCGCCGCCCATGCGCTCCCACATATAGATGAACTCCCGGGTCAGGGTCCAGGCCCCCTGGCCCTCCAGCCGGATGCCGTCGTCCTTCCAATAGCCGAACCGCTCCATCAGGTTGGCGTATTCGTCGGCAATATTGGCCCCGCCGGTATAGGCGGTGTCCCCGTCGATGCAGGCGATCTTCCGGTGGTCCCGATAGTTGAAGTACAGCCGGTTCACGTAGTGGTGCACCGGGTTGAAGATCAGCACCTCCGCCCCTATGCGCCGCAGCTCCTCCACGGCCTCCTCGGACATGCGCATCATGCTGCCGAAGTCGTCGAACAGCACCTTGATCTCCACGCCCTGTCCGGCCTTCCGCCGGAAAATATCCATCAGCCGGTCCCACAGCTGCCCCTCGGCCATGATGTAAAACTCCATGAAAATGAAGTGCTCCGCCTGCTCCATGCGCTCCAGCAGATCCTCCAGATACGCCTCGCCGGTGGGCAGATACACGGCCCCGGTGCCGGTGTACAGGGGGAAGCCCTGCCGGTCCAGATACGCCGCCAGGCGGCCCCATTCCGGGTGCTCCCGCCGCAGGTGCTCCGCCTGCAGGCGGCTGTGCTCCTGCCGGGCGTCGGACTCCCGGGGCCGGGGCAGTTTTTGCAGGTCCAGCCGCTTCTGGGGATGATCTCCGTTCCACAGCCAGTACAGGATCAGGCCCACCACCGGCACCGTCAGGATCAGCAGGGTCCAGCCCAGCTTGTACGAGCCGCCGCCGGGGCGGCTGTTGATGCGGAAGACGTAGGCCAGGGCCACCAGCTCCAGCAGGGTATAGGCGATGGCCATTCTCTGCCGCAGCAGGTCATTGAGCACCAGCACCAGCGCGATCTGGGCCAGCAGCAGCACCGCCACCAGCACCAGCCGCAGGGCCGCCGATATGCGCCGCTCGGTTTTTTGCTGTACCTTCGGTTTCTTCAACGGAAATCCTTCCTCCTTTCCCGCTGCCCCCGCCGCTCATCGGCGGTGTATGGGTATCTAAGGGTGTCTGTTTTGCGGCCCGCTGAGGGCAGCGAGCTCTACAGCCTTGGCTCTCCCTCTGGGAGAGCTGTCGGCGCAGCCGACTGAGAGGGCCTGTAGGGGCGGACGACTCTGTCCGCCCTTATCCTCCGTCACCGCTGGGACGAACGCAGAAGCTCCTGCTGGATGTCCCACAGCTTCCGGGACAGGTCCACCACATACTTGTGGGGGTTGTCGAAGCGCTTCACCTCGTCCCACAGGGTGTCCACCTGCTGGCGGCAATAGGCCTGGATCTCCGGCAGGGTGGGGCTGTCATACACCCGCTTGCCCTTCAGGAACACCGGCACCAGCAGCTCCCGGGCGGTGAAATTGTACACGGTTTTCTTCTTCCAGGTGGCCATGGGGTCGAAGATCTCCAGGTCCTGGGTGTCGTCCACCTGCTCGTCGTGGAGGGTGATCAGGTCGGCGATGGCCTTGCCGGTGTCCCGGCCATAGAAGCGGTACACCTTCTTGAAATGGGGAATGGTGATCTTCTCCACGTTTTCGCTGACCTTGATCTTGGGGATGATGTTCCCTTCATCGTCCTCCACCGCCGCCAGCTTGTATACGCCGCCGAACACCGGTTCGGACCGGGCGGTGATCATCCGCTCGCCCACGCCGAACATATCGATCTGTGCCCCCTGCATAAACAGGTCCTGGATCAGATACTCGTCCAGGGAGTTGGACACGCTGATCTTGCACTCGGTCCACCCGGCCTCGTCCAGCATCTTCCGGGCCTTCCGGGTCAGGTAGGCCATGTCGCCGGAGTCCAGCCGGATGCCGCACTTGGTGATGCCCTTGGGCTTGAGCACCTCGTTGAAGGCCCGGATGGCGTTGGGAATGCCGGATTTCAGGGTGTTGTAGGTATCCACCAGCAGGGTGGCGTTGGTGGGATAAATTTCGCAGTACGTCTTGAAGGCATCATACTCCGAGTCGAACATCTGCACCCAGGCGTGGGCCATGGTGCCTCCGGCGGGCACGCCGTACAGCTGGTCGGAGATGGTGCAGGCGGTTCCGGCACAGCCGCCGATATAGGCCGCCCGCGCGCCGGTGATGGCGGCGTCGGAGCCCTGGGCCCGGCGGGAGCCGAATTCCAGCACCGTCCGGCCTCTGGCGGCCCGGGTGATGCGGTTGGCTTTAGTGGCAATGAGGCTCTGGTGGTTCACGGTCAGCAGGGTGAAGGTCTCAATGAGCTGGGCCTCGATGGCCGGGGCCCGGACCACCACCAGCGGCTCCTTGGGGAACACCGGCGTCCCCTCCGGCACGGCGTAGATGTCGCCGGTGAACCGGAATTCGCGCAGATACTCCAGAAACTCCTCGCAGAACAGGTTCCGCCCACGGAGATACTCAATGTCCTCCGGGGTGAAGTGCAGGTCCTCGATGTAACGGATCAGCTGTTCCAGACCGGCGGCAATGGCGAAGCCGCCCTTATCCGGCACCCGGCGGAAGAACACGTCAAAATACGTGATCTTGTCCTTGAAGCCGTTTTCAAAGTATCCGTTGCCCATGGTCAGCTCGTAAAAGTCGCAGAGCATGGTCATGTTCAGCTTTTCTCCAATGTTCATCCTCAAATACCTCAAATTTTCATTATACTTGCGGGGTATCTGTCCATTATAGACCGTTTTCGCAACATATGCAACGTATTATTTTACAATCATTTTACTTTTCCCGGTGAAAATAGTGCTTGGCGCAGAATTCCCGCCGCACCTCCACCTTCCCCTCGTCCGTCAGCCAGTCCACGAAGTTGGCAAAATTCCGCTCCACGATGCTGAACTTGAACTCGTTCCGGGTGCGGACGTTTTCCCGCTGGCAGAAGGCGTAGATCCACTGGTCAAAGGACATGCCGTCCTCCAGGTCCTCCAGCAGCTCCCGGCCCTTGTCATGGATAAAGTCGATGTTCCGATCGATCAGAGGGCCGATATCCGTCAGCACCTGCTTGTGGGCGATGATGTACGCCGGGTGCCGGAGATTCCGCAGGCTCTCCTTGCTCTCCAGGTCCCGGGCGATGAACATGCTGGTGGGGGAGCTTGGCGGCGGCGATCTGCTCCTCGTCGATCAGGCAGTCCCCCAGATAGGCAACCCCGTCCGGGGTGACGACGCCGATGTGCCCGGCGGAGTGGCCCGGCAGCTGCAGGATGCCGAACCTGGCCCCGCAGAAGTCCAGATGCTCCGCATCGGCGGGGATGATCACGTCCGCCGGAAAGCACTCCTCCAGCAGATACTCCCGGCTTTTGCCGTAGGTCAGGGCCACATAGTTGGCCCGGTACGCATCGGGATTCACGGAGATGCCCGCCTCGATGATCTGGGCCGCCGCCTGGCAGCCGTACCGCTGCTGCAGGAACCGGACGTTTCCTGTGTGGTCAAAGTGCGCGTGGGAGCAGATGATTCCCCGCAGATGCAGGCCGTTGTCCTCAACGAGATTCACCAGGGCGCTGCGGTCCAGCCGGGCATAGCCCGTGTCCATCAGCACAATGTCCGTGTCCGTCAGCTTATATACCGGCATCAGCGCCGTGGCCCCCACTGCCGCATAGGTGTTCCCATAAACGTGGCGCAGCTCCATAGCCCCGCCTCCTTTGTATATATTTTGCATTATGACCCGCTTGTCAAAAAAGCCTCGCAGAGTTTGCCGCCCGCAGGCGGCAAATAAAATGGAATCATTTTTTGCCGGGGCTTGTACCTGGCAAAAAATACTTCTCAGTCTGCAAGTGTGGAATTTGTTCGCTTTCAGCGAGCAAATTATGCGCGCGGCAGACTGCAAGCTTTTATTAAAAAAAGGGCTTCGCCCTTTTTGATAATTCTGTATTATATACTTTTTTTCCGGAAAAAACAACCTGGCAAAAATTTGCGTTTACCCCCTATGCAAAACCAGAAAAATAAGGTAAAATACAACCAAGTATGAATAGGGAGGATTCAGTCAATGGACGAACCGAAGTACAAACGGGTGCTGCTGAAGATCAGCGGCGAGGCTCTGGCCGGCGACAAGCACTTCGGCCTGGATTTCCAGGTCATGGGTCGGGTGGCCGACGTCATCAAGGAGTGCGTGACCATGGGCGTGCAGGTGGGCGTTGTCATCGGCGGCGGCAACTTCTGGCGGGGCGTGAAAAACGGCGAGGGCCACATTGAGCGCACCCGTGCCGACCACATGGGCATGCTGGCCACCGCCATGAACTGCATGGCCATGGCCGACGTGCTGGAGCAGAAGGGCGTGGACGTCCGGGTCCAGACGGCGCTGGAGATCAAAGAGGTGGCGGAGCCCTACATCCGGGCCCGTGCCGTCCGGCACCTGGAAAAGGGCCGGGTGGTGATCTTTGGCTGCGGCGTGGGCTGCCCCTTCTTCTCCACGGATACCGCCGCCGTGCTCCGGGCCGCCGAGATCGGGGCTGACGTGATCCTGCTGGCCAAGAACATCGACGGGGTGTACGACTGCGACCCCGCCAAGAACGCCAACGCCGTGAAGTTCGACGCCATCACCTATGACGAGGTGCTCAAGCGGCGCCTGGCCGTCATGGACTCCACCGCCACCAGCCTGTCCATGGACAACCACATTCCCGTGCTGGTGTTCGCCCTGAAGGACCCCTACAACATCGTCCGCGCCCTGCGCGGCGAAAAAATCGGAACAATTGTGAAGGAGGCATAACCCATGCTGAAAGACGAGTACAAGGTTTACGAGGAAAAAATGAGAAAGAGCATCGACTCCGTCGCCGCCGACTTCGCCGCCGTGCGCGCGGGCCGCGCCAACGCCTCCGTGCTCAACCGCATTCAGGTGGACTACTACGGCACCCCCACCCCCATCCAGCAGATCGCATCCGTTGGCTCTCCCGATCCCCGGACCCTGCTGATCACCCCTTGGGACGCCTCGGCCCTGAAGGGCATCGAAAAGGCCATTCTGGAGTCTGACCTGGGCATCAACCCCCAGAACGCGGCAAGGCCATCCGGCTGGCCTTCCCCCAGCTGACGGAGGAGCGCCGCAAGGAACTGGTCAAGCAGATCCGCAAGTACAACGAGGGCGGCAAGGTGGCCATCCGCAACATCCGCCGCGACGCGCTGGATGAGTTCAAGAAGATGCAGAAAGCCTCCGAGATCACCGAGGACGAGCTGAAGCTGGCTGAAGAAGGACCTGCAGAAGCTGACCGACGACAGCTGCAAGGAACTGGACAAGCTCCTGGAAAACAAGGAAAAAGGAGCTCCCCTGTCCGTCTGATGGGCCTGTTTTCCAAGAAAATTCATCATCACGGGGCGGGGCAGGTGGACAAGAGCCGCCTTCCCCGCCATATCGCTATTATCATGGACGGCAACGGTCGTTGGGCGAAGCAGCGGGGTCTGCCTCGCACTGCCGGACATAAAGTAGGGGCCGAGACCTTCCGCAAGATTGCCACCTACTGCAAGGACCTGGGGGTGGAATACCTGACGGTGTACGCCTTCTCTACGGAGAACTGGAAGCGTCCCGCCGACGAGGTCAACACCATCATGGGCCTTCTGAAGCAGTATATGCTGGAGGCCATCGACTCTATGGAGCGCGATCAGATCCGCCTGCGCTTTTTGGGGGACCTGTCCGCCATTTCGCCGGAGCTGCAGGCCCTGGTGGACCGCACCAATGAGATCTCCACCCACATTCACGGGTTCCAGGCCAACGTCTGCCTGAACTACGGCGGCCGGGAGGAGATCCTCCACGCCGCCCGCCGCTTCGCCCGGGACTGCGCCGACGGTACCGCTGACCCGGACAGCCTCACCGAGGCGGGCTTCTCCGACTATCTCTACTCCGCCGGGATTCCGGACCCGGAGCTCATCATCCGCACCAGCGGCGAGGAGCGCCTGTCGGGCTTCCTGCTGTGGCAGTGCGCCTATTCGGAGTTTTACTTCTGCGACACCCTGTGGCCGGACTTCGACGCCCGGGCCTTAGACAAAGCCATCATCGCCTACCAGAGCCGCGACCGGCGGTTCGGCGGCGTGAAATAGAGAGGATACAAACATGAAACAGAGGATATTGGTGGCGGTGGTGGGCATTCCCGCCCTGCTTGCCGTGCTGTGCATCGCTCCCGCCTGGGCCACGGCCCTGCTGCTGGCGGCCCTGTCCGTCATCGCGGCCCACGAGCTGCTGACGGCGGTGTCCGGCCCGGACAAGGCCCGCCGCTGGACGGTGCTGCCCGCCCTGTGCGGCGTGCTGCTGCTGGGGCGGCAGGTATTTTCCTGGCCGGGCCTGGAGTGGCTGCTGCTGGCGGCGGCTTTGGCCCTGCCCCTGTCCGGGGTGCTGACCTATGGAAAGCCTCAGGCCCTGACCTTTACCGACGTCTGCGCCATGGCCGCAGCGGGCTTCGCCATCCCCTGGGCCTTCTCGGGGCTGTACGGCCTGCGGATGCTGGAGGGGGGGTATCTCCTGGTGCTGACGCCCTTGGTGGCGGCCTTCTGCAGCGATGCCCTGGCCCTGTTCACCGGCATGGCCCTGGGCCGTCATAAGCTGGCCCCCCTGGTCAGCCCCCATAAAACCGTGGAGGGCGCGGCAGGCGGCCTGGTGGGCGGCATGGCCGGTATGGCCATTTTCTGCCTGGTGTACCGGGCCATCACCGGTGTGAACCTGGGCCTGCCCCTGTGCGTGGCCCTGGGCCTGCTGGGGGCGCTGCTGGGGGAGCTGGGGGACCTGAGCTTCTCCGCCGTGAAGCGCCAGTACGGCATCAAGGACTATGGGCGGCTGCTGCCGGGTCACGGCGGCGTGCTGGACCGGTTCGACAGCGTGCTTTTTGCCGCCCCGGTGCTGTGCGCCCTGCTGCGGGCGTTGGCGGCGTATACGGCATAAGGAGAATCGCAACATGACAAAAACCATTTCCCTGCTGGGCTCCACCGGCTCCATCGGCCGCCAGACCCTGCAGGTGGCCCGGGAGCTGGGACTGACCGTGGCGGCGCTGACGGCCAACCGCCAGGTGGACCTGCTGGAGCAGCAGGCCCGGGAGTTTCACCCCACCCTGGCGGTGCTGTACGACCGGGACGCCGCCCGGGAGCTGCGCCTGCGCCTGTCGGACACGGACATCCGGGTGGAGGCGGGGCCGGAGGGCCTGCTGCTGGCGGCTCAGCTGCCCCAGGCCGACACCGTGGTCACCGCCGTTATGGGCAGCGTGGGCCTGGAGCCCACTCTGGCCGCCATCCGCCGGAAAAAGCGCATCGCCCTGGCCAATAAGGAGACCCTGGTCTGCGCCGGGGAGCTGGTCATGGCCGAAGCAGAGCGCTGCGGCGCGGACATCGTCCCCGTGGACTCCGAGCACAGCGCCATTTTCCAGAGCCTCCAGGGCTGCCGGGACCGCAATGAGGTCCGGCGGCTGCTGCTGACCTGCTCCGGCGGTCCCTTCTTCGGCCGCACCTATCAGCAGCTGGAGTCCGTCACCCCCGCCGATGCATTGAAACACCCCAACTGGAGCATGGGTGCAAAAATCACCATCGACTCTGCTACCCTGATGAACAAGGGCCTGGAGGTCATCGAGGCCATGCGGCTGTACCGGCTGCCGGTGGAGCAGGTGGAGGCGGTGATCCACCGCCAGAGCATCGTCCATTCGCTGGTGGAGTACCGGGACGGGGCCTTGATCGCCCAGCTGGGCACCCCGGATATGAAGCTCCCCATCCGCTATGCCTTCACCTGGCCCCGCCGGGCCCCCAGCCCGGACCGGCCCCTGGACCTGCTGACCTGCGGCGACCTGACCTTCCGGGCCCCGGACATGGACGCCTTCCCCTGCCTGCGCATTGCCCGCCAGTGCGCCAGAACCGGCGGCACCGCCTGCGCCATCATGAACGGCGCCAACGAGACGGCGGTGGCCCTGTTCCTGCAGGAGCGCATCGGCTTCAACGACATTCCCCGCCTGGTGGAGTCCGCTCTTGACCGGGTGCAGGTGAAATATGCCCCGGACCTTCCGGATATACTGGAAGCAGACAGACTGGCCCGTGCCGCTGTACTGCAACCGGTAGGAGACATGGTATGATCTATATTATTGCAGCGATCCTGATTTTCGGCGTACTCATCGCCGTCCACGAGCTGGGCCACTTTCTGGCGGCCAAGGCCTGCGGCGTGCGGGTCAACGAATTTTCCATCGGCATGGGCCCCGCCCTGCTGAAAAAAACCAAGGGCGACACCCAGTATTCCCTGCGCCTGCTGCCCATCGGCGGCTTCTGTGCCATGGAGGGCGAGGAGGAGGACTCCAACGACCCCGCCGCCCTGAATAACCAGAGCTTCTGGCAGAAGCTGCTGATCTTCGCCGCCGGGGCCCTGATGAACTTCCTGGCGGGGCTTATCATCATCCTGGTGCTGTACGCCGGGGTCAAGGCCGTCAACGTCCCGGTGATCCGGGGCTTTGCCGAGGGCTGCCCCCTGGAATCCGCCGCTGGTCTCCAGGAGGGGGACCGCATCCTGTCCATCGACGGGGGAGCGCATCTACACCTTCAGCGACGTGTCCCTGCTGCTGGGCCGCAACAAAACCGGGGATTTTGACCTGGTCATCCGCCGGGACGGCCAGAAGCTCCGTCTGGAGAACTTCCACATGGAGCGGGGCGAGTATCTGGACCAGTCCGGCGAGAAATTCACCGGCTTCGGCCTGTATTTCGGGGCGGAGGAGCTGACCTTCGGCGGGCGGCTGAAATACTGTTGGAACCAGGCGGTGGACTTTGTCCGCCTGGTGCGCCTGAGCCTCCAGATGCTCATCACCGGCGAGGCGGGCTTTTCCGATATGAGCGGCCCCGTGGGCATCGTGTCCACCATCACCACCGTGGGCGAGCAGTCCGAAAGCGCTGCGGCCGCCGCCGCCAACATCGCCTACCTGGCGGCCCTCATCGCCGTGAACCTGGCGGTGATGAACCTGCTGCCCCTGCCCGCTCTGGACGGCGGCAAGATTTTCTTCCTGGTGGTCAACGCCCTGTGTATGCTCACCATCCGCAAACAGATCCCCGCCAAATTTGAAAATTACGTCCACCTGGCCGGCTTCATCCTGCTGATGGGCCTGATGCTGGTCATCACCTTCCAGGACGTTCTGAAGCTGTTCCACTGAATCCCCTTTGCCTCAAAAAGGGCGCCGCCCTTTGAGGCAAATTATGCCATTTATCACACAATTACAGGAGGATAACACCATGAGCAAACAGATCCATGTGGGCGCCGTGGCCGTGGGCGGCGGCGCGCCGGTCAGCATCCAGTCCATGTGCAATACCCCCACCCAGGACGTGGAGCGCACCGTGTCCCAGATCCTCCGTCTGGAGCAGGCCGGGTGCCAGATCATCCGGGTGGCCGTGCCGGATATGGACGCCGCCCGGGCCATCGGCCCCATCCGCCGCCGCATCCACATCCCCCTGGTGGCGGATATCCACTTTGACTATCGCCTGGCCCTGGAATGCGTCCGCCAGGGGTGGACAAGATCCGCATCAACCCCGGCAACATCGGCTCCGCGGAAAAGGTCCGGGCCGTGGCAGACGCCTGCCGGGACCGGGGCATTCCCATCCGCATCGGCGTCAACGGCGGCTCCCTGGAGCGGGAGCTGCTGCAAAAATACGGCGGCGTCACCGCCCAGGCCCTGGTGGACAGCGCCCTGGGCCACGTCCGCCTGCTGAACGACTGCAATTTTGACGACATCTGCATCTCCGTCAAGTGCTCCCACGTCCCCGTGAACATGGCCGCCTACCGCATGCTTCATGAGCAGACCCACTACCCCCTGCACCTGGGGGTCACCGAGGCTGGCACCCCCCGCCTGGGGGTGCTGAAATCCGCCATCGGCATCGGCGGCCTGCTGTGCCAGGGCATCGGCGACACCATCCGGGTCAGCCTGACGGCGGACCCGGAGGAGGAGGTCCGCGCCGCCCTGGACATCCTGTCCGCCGCCGGTCTGCGGAAAACCGGCCCCGACCTGATCTCCTGCCCCACCTGCGGCCGCACCCGGTACGACATGATCCCCATCGCCCGGGAGGTGGAGCGCCGCCTTCAGGGCTGCACCAAGCCCATCACCGTGGCGGTCATGGGCTGCGTGGTCAACGGCCCCGGCGAGGCCCGGGCCGCCGACGTGGGCATCGCCGGCGGCGACGGCGAGGGCCTGCTGTTCCGCCATGGCGAAATTCTGCGCAAGGTTCCCCAGGACAAGCTGGTGGACGCCCTGATGGACGAGATCGACAAGCTGTAAGGGAGGGCCCCGTATGTGCGATAAAATACCGTTTTTCACCTTTTTCGAGAGCTTTGTGCCGCCCCGGGACCTGGGCCTGCTGCTCCACGACGCCTGTGTGGTGGGCGGCAGCATGGACCGGGCGGAGCGCACCATGGAGCTGGAGCTCACCGCCTCCGCCCCCTGCCGGAGGCTGCCGTCACCGCCCTGCGCCAGCTGCTGATGGACCAGTATCAGCTGCGCCAGCTGCGGCTCCACCATTCACGCCCCCCCGGCCCGCAGAGGACAAGTCCGACATCCTCATGGGCCGGGAGATCAAGGGAAAGCCCGTCCCCATCGACGGCCTGAACCCCAAAATGGGCGCCGTGGTGGTGGAGGGCAAGGTCTTTGCCGCCGAATGCTACGAGACCCGCAAGCCCGGTGTCTGGCGCCTGACCTTCGACATGACGGATTACCGGAATTCCGTCACCGTCACCAAGTACATGGAGGGCAAGGAGGCCCAGTCCATGCAGAACGCCGTGTCCCCGGGCATGTGGCTCCGGGTCCAGGGCAATGTGGAGCTGAGCCGGGACGGCAAGGACATTCAGCTGCGCCCCTTCCACATCATGAAGATCCCCCACAAGCCCCGGGAGGACACCGCCCCGGAGAAGCGGGTGGAGCTGCACCTGCATACGAAGATGTCCAACATGGACGCCCTGACGGACACGGCCTCCGTCATCAAGCAGGCCATCTCCTGGGGGCATCCCGCCATCGCCATCACCGACCACGGCGTAGCCCAGTCCTTCCCGGATGCCTGGCACACCGCCAAGGGCAAGATCAAGATCCTCTACGGCGTGGAGGGGTACTATGTCAATAACCTAGACGACCGCATCGCCGTCCACGGTCCCCAGGACCAGGACTTCGCCGACGAGATCGTCTGCTTCGATATCGAGACCACCGGCCTGAAGGTGGACCGGGAGGCCATCACCGAGATCGGCGCCGTGGTGCTGAAGGACGGCCAGGTCACCGACCGCTTCCAGACCTTCGTGAACCCCGGCCGCCGCCTGACGCCGGAGATCATCGGCCTCACCGGCATCACCGATGCCATGCTTTCCGGTGCCCCCTCCCCCAAGGAGGCCCTGACGGCCTTTCTGGACTTTGTGGGCGGCCGCCCCCTGGCGGCCCACAACGCCGAATTTGACATCAGCTTCATCCGGGCCGGGTGCCGGAGGACCTTCCCTTCGATCCCACCTATGTGGACTCCCTGATCCTGGCGCAGAATCTCCTGCCGGAGCTGCACAAGTATAAGCTGGACATTGTGGCCGAGTATCTGGACCTGCCTGCCTTCAACCACCATCGGGCCTCCGACGATGCGGCCATGGTGGCCTACATGCTGATCCCGTTTTTCCAGAAGATGGAAAAGGAGCTGGGCATCCGCCGCCTACAGCAGATTAACCCCCAGATGCTGAAGCTGCGGCCTCAGGGCAGCAAGACCAGCCGCTTCCCAAGCACATCATCATTCTGGCCAAGAACAAGCTGGGCCTCAAGCACCTGTATCAGCTGATCTCCGCTTCCAACCTGAAATACTTCAAGCGGGTGCCCATCATCCCCAAGACGGAACTCATTACCCACCGGGAGGGGCTGATCATCGGCTCGGCCTGCGAGGCGGCGAGCTGTTCCGGGCGGTGAAGGATCACAAGGACTGGGCCGAGCTCAGGCGCATCGCCTCCTTCTACGACTATCTGGAGATACAGCCCATCTGCAACAACCTCTTCATGCTGCGAAACGGCGACGTGCAGTCGGAGGAGGAGCTGCGGGAGTATAATCGCACCATCGTCCGGCTGGGCCGGAGGAGCTGCATAAGCCCGTCTGCGCCACCGGCGACGTGCATTTTCAGGAGCCGGAGGACGAGATCTATCGCCATGTGCTGCTGGCCAGCAAGAAGTTCCCCGATGCCGACGCGCCCCTGCCCATCTACTTCAAGACCACCGACGAGATGCTGGAGGAATTCTCCTATCTGGGGGAGGAGCTGGCCCATCAGGTGGTCATCGACAACCCCGCCCATCGCCGACCTGGTGGAGGAGATCGAGCTGCTGCCGCCGGGCCAGCTGTTCCCGCCGAGATTGGAAAACTCCGAGGAGGATCTGAACCGTCTGGTGTGGGACAAGTGCCATGAGCTGTACGGCGACCAGCCCCTCAGCTGATCGTGGACCGCCTGAATGTGGAGCTGGGCAGTATTCTGGGCAAGTACGACGTGGTGTATATGTCGGCCCAGAAGCTGGTGCAGCGGCAGCTTGAAAACGGCTATCTGGTTGGCTCACGAGGCTCTGTGGGCTCCTCCCTGGTGGCCTATATGTCGGGCATCACCGAGGTCAACTCCCTGCCGCCCCACTACCGCTGCCCCAAGTGCCGCCATGTGGAATTATCACCATTTGGCAGCTACGGCGTGACATGCCGGACAATAAATACGCAATCAGAAATCTAAAGGCCACTG
>VOFK01003181.1_pt1 | contig 19242 bp, 29 predicted proteins | sample 5384121 | NCBI WGS metagenome assembly VOFK01 (sample SAMN12384730, study PRJNA508395) | human gut metagenome | isolation source: healthy gut J | host: Homo sapiens
AGGATCCGTCCTTGGAACTGGCAATGCATTGGCGAGAAAAGACTGCTAGAATATACGATAACAGATATTAATATGATAAGTCCTGAACAGATATAATTGTTCGGGACTTATTTTTTATAATTTTTGCTTTTGTGCAATATGCACAAAAAATATTTTTGAACATTGTGCAGTTTTCGGTTGAATGTTTTATTAAAATGAGTTAAAATTAAAAAGACAGTTTGGAACGTCATTATGTTCCTAAAAAGTAATAAAATTATAGTAAATATTAAAAATACATATTTTTGGAGGGCTGAATTTTGAAACAATACGAGACATCAAAAAATTTAAAAATTTCTGTTTGCTGGGTCACGGAAACTCAGGAAAGACCAGCCTTGCTGAGGCAATGCTGGACACTGCCGGAAACATTGACAGAATGGGAAAACGCAGGAAGGAACAACGGTCATGGATTTGACCCCTGAGGAGATAAAGCGTAAGTTTTCTATTTCTGCATCTCTCGCTTCGTGTGAGTGGAATGGTACTAAGTTTAATATCTTGGACACGCCGGGATATTTTGATTTTGTCGGAGAGGTTCAGCAGGCTTTGCGGGTATCTGACGCCGCTATTATAGTTCTTTCAGGAAAATCGGGTTTGACAGTCGGAGCTGAAAAAGCCTGGAAGTATTGTGAAGAATATGGTATTCCTAAAATGTTCTTTATAAATAAGGTTGATGACGAACGTTAGTGGATTATCAAAAAGTTTTGCAGCAGCTTAAAGATAAGTATGGCAAAAAGATCGCCCCTTTCCAGCTGCCGCTTAAAAGGGAGATAAAATAACCGGATTTATAAATGTTGTCGAGCAGGAGGCTAGAATATTTGACGGCAACCGTACTATAACCGGAGAAATGCCGGCAGGTATTGAAGGCGAGCTGGAGCCGCTCCGTGAAATGATTAAAGAAGCGGTGGCAGAACAGTCCGAGGAGCTGATGGACAAATATTTTTCAGGTGAAGAATTTACTTTGCCTGAGATGTATTCCGCTCTTCGCGAGGGCGTTGCTGAAGGCGATATAGTTCCGGTTCTTTGCGGAAGCGCTTATCATAATCTTGGTATACCGTCTCTGCTTAATGCAATAAGAGCATACTTCCGTCTCCTAATGCAAAAGAGGGACTTTATAATAGCCAAGAAAAAAGACGGCAGTGAATCCCGTATAAAGGTTGACAGCAACGACCCGCTTAGTGCGTTAGTGTTTAAGACGGTTTGCTGACCCGTATGTCGGCAAAAATGTCATACTTTAAAAAAGTCTTTTCCGGAGTGATGACTCCTGATACTACGGTTTATAATATGAACCGTGATGTAAACGAGAAGATAGGAAAGATTTTTACTATGCAGGGCAAGAAGCAAATTGAGGTAGAGTGCCTTAATGCAGGTGATATAGGTATGGTCTCAAAATTATCCAAAACAAAAACCTGCGACACACTCAGCGGACTTAATCACCCATATCAGCTTGAGGGAATAAAATTTGCAAAAGCCAAAATGGAGCTTGCTGTTGTTGCCAAAAACAAGGGTGATGACGATAAGATAGCCCAGGGATTGATAAAACTGATGGACGAGGATAAAACATTTGCTTTTGAAATTAACAAGGAGACTAGACAGCAGCTTTTAAAAAGGTCTTGGCGACCAGCATATTGATGTTATTGTTTCAAAGCTAAAGAATAAATTTGGTGTTGATATATCATTTGAGAAACCAAAGGTTCCTTACCGCGAAACAATCAGGAAAAAAGTTAAGGTAGAAGGAAAGCATAAGAAGCAGTCGGGCGGTCATGGTCAGTATGGTCATGTATGGATAGAGTTTGAACCTACGGATTCAGAAGGCTTGGTGTTTGAAGAAAAAATATTCGGAGGCAGTGTGCCTAAGGGGATATTTCCCGGCTGTTGAAAAGGGTTTGCAGGATGCAATGGAGCATCGTGTTTTGGCTGGTTACCCAATGGTTGGTTTAAAAAAGCAACGTTGGTTGATGGCTATTCTTATCATGATGTTGACTCCTCTGAAATGGCCTTTAAGATGGCTGCAAACTTGGCGTATAAGGCCGGTATGCCTCAGGCATCTCCGGTAATATTAGAGCCTATCGGTCATTTAAAAGTTTATGCTCCTGATAGTTATACCGGTGATATCATAGGCGATATAAATAAGCGCCGCGGACAAATGCTTGGTATGGAGCCGGTCGGCGATGGTATAACTATGATAGAGGGAGAAATCCCTATGGCTGAAATGCACTCATATGCTTCCGATTTAAGGTCAATGACGCAGGCTAGGGGCGACTTTGAGTTTGAGTTTGACAGATATCAGGAAGCTCCGCAGAATAGTTATAGATAAAATTGTGGAGGAGAGCAAATAAATAACATAATAAATTCAAATGTTATTGCATTGAATCAATGAATGTTATAATAGTCAAAACTTTAAAAGTGGCTGTAATTTAAAGAAGATTGACAATATCAAAAGGCACCTTCTGTGGTAAAATACCATGGAAGGTGTTTTTATATGTCAGGCATAAATGAATAAAAAATTGTTAAGCAGCGTGATATTAAGATGTTTTTATCGTTTTAAATTAAAATAGAAATTAAGGATGAATAATTTATATTCCATGCTCAGATGTTGGTTCACCTAACGCGCGAACTTCGTTTGCCTGCCGATGTTCACCGTTTAACCACTTTAGTATATGTAAGTTAATTATATATTAATTTAACTTTCAAAATTATAATTTATATTATAAATTTAAGTTTATGTTGTTTTTGGTGTTTGTTTAACTGGTTAATTTTATATTGAGCATTTCATGCTCAGATGTTAGTTCACCTAACGCGCGAACTTCGTTCGCCTGCCGATGTTCACCGTTTAACCACTTTTATTATATGAAATTAATTATATATGAATTTGCCTTCAAAACCAAAATATATATTATTCTATTTGACTTGGATTGGATTAATAAATTTTATGTTTTAAATAATATTTTTGAAAACTAAAAATATAAATTAATAAAATTGATGGTCAGATAATTCGCATTTCATGCTCAGATGCTGGTTCACCTAACGCGCGAACTTCGTTCGCCTGCCGATGTTCACCATCTAACGAATTTTATTATATGAAATTAATTATATAGAAATTTATATATAAAAAGTCAAATTTATTTTAATTTCTAGTTTATGGATTAATAATATACACATTTAAACGGTTAAAAATTAAATCTTTATTTTATTAAAAGACATTTTTATAATAGAAAAAATATTACTAATACAAAAAAACAATTTTGTATAAATAAACTTATCAATTGAATATCTCAACAGAATACCTTAACTCTTCAAACATAAAATATAAAACTATCTAAATAAAAGTAAAATAATCAAACCAAACAAAATAAACTCAATTTGTAATATAATCTCTGATTTTGAAAGTAATTTTATATATAACTAATTTACATATAAAAAGTCGTTAGATGGTGAACATCGGCAGGCGAACGAAGTTCGCACGTTAGGTGAACCAGCATCTGAGCATGAAATGCGAATTATCTGACCTTCAATTTTATTAATTTATATTTTTAGTTTTCAAAAATACTAATTAAAACATAAAATTTATTACTCCAATCCAAGTTAAATCGAATAAAATAAATTTTGGTTTTGAAGGCAAATTCATATATAATTAATTTCATATAATAAAAGTGGTTAAACGGTGAACAACGGCAGGCGAACGAAGTTCGCGCGTTAGGTGAACCAACATCTGAGCATGAAATGCTCAATATAAAATTAATTAGTTAAAAGCAATCAACTTTAACATATATTTAATTGTTAGTATATATATTCGTAGTTTAAATATTCATGGTAATAATAATAGACCAATTTAAACATAATTATAAATTTATTCACAAAACAAAATCTTTAAGCAAGACTTTTAACAATTCCTATATAACTAGGAAAAAACTATAGTGCACGAAGTGTTGGCTTGACATTTTCCTGATTGAATATTAAAAATATAAAACACTAAACTTTAATGTGTGTATCTTACAAAATAACCTGTATTTGATAACATGTAAACTGTTAGGAAATAATTATTATAAAAATTTGAATTGGAGATACTATAGTGAAAAAAAAATGCTGGCAGTAACATTAATTTTATTTATAGGGCTATTATTTTCAGGAACAATTTATTATTTTATAAAAAATCCAGCTTTATACTCACTATCAATAACTTTCGGTACTATCTTTTATCATTTGCTATGCGTCTGGCAGTGGGTTTTTTAATAAATAATAAGTTTCACAATCATATTGATTACACGCTAAAATGGTTTAAGGAAAGAGATTTTGAACAAAAATTTTACATATGGATTCAAATAAAAAGAAATGGAAAAGTGGGTTCCTGTTTTTAATCCGAAAGATTACGATTTAAAAAATAATTCCATAGCGGAAATTATACAGGTTACCTGTCAGGCGGAAGTTGTTCATGAAATTATCATGATATTGAGTTTTTGTGCCTGTTATATTTTTCGGTATGGTTCGGAGCTGCAGAGGTGTTTTAATTACATCGTGTGCCGCATTTTTATAGACAGCATTTTGTTGTTCTGCAGAGGTATAACCGGCCAAGATTAATGAGACTGTTAAAAAGATAAACAGTTATCAAATAATTTATAAAAAATCATTAAATTTTATTTTGAATAATATCATCTTAAATCAACAAAACTATAATTGCCGAACTATCTTTTTTAAAATATGTGATGGTAATCATGTGAATATTTGAAAAATTTTCGTTTGGAAAATTGATGTTTACTATTAAGCAAGGGGATGATACAATGAGCGATGAAAGACAAATTTATACCGAATATCTCATAATCGGCGGCAATGGATTTGTGGATGGTATACGTGATTACGCACCTGAGGGAAGCCAAACGTGAGTTTGAAAAGTTTCTCAGAAAGCAAAAAAGAACTGAAAAAAGGATGAACAGTAATAAAAATGGCCGGAAAATAGGTTGATAATGAGATGTTTTGGTTTGTACAAAACGGTGCAAATCGGTTTGATTAATACCAAATTCCGGCCTTTTATTTAATTATTTTTTGATTGTGTCACCGGCTTTGCTGATTGTAAACTGCACGGCTAATCCAATAAATGCTCCTGTTATTATTGCTGCAATTATTAGATATGGCATATACCAAAAATCCCGGGGTTTGTGTAATTAAAGCGGCAACAGCAACTTGTGCTGTATTGTGAATAATCGCTCCGATGATACTTACAGCCCATAAGTTTTTTAAGAGGAAGATATTTTAAAAGTATCATCTCTGTTAAAAGGCATAAGAGACCGCCGGTTAAACTATAGACAAGCGTCATAATCTGACCGCTGAAAACACTTCCCATAGTGACTCTTAAAAATTAGTATAATAAATGCGTCCGTTGGGCTTAAAAATACAAGTGCAAAAAGAGTGTAACAATATTGGCAAGACCAAGTTTTTATGCCGGGTATGGCAACCAACGGCGGAATTTGGGATTCAAGCACAAATATCGTCAGGGCTATTGCTGTGAGAACGCCGATAGAAGTGATTCTGCGGATTGTTTTATGTTCGATTTGTTTTTCAGGAGACTTTTTCATATCGTCCTCCACTAGTATGTTATTTTCCGGTTACAGCGTCTATTACGGAATCATCGTTTTCAGTCTTTATTTTAACAACCAATTTATGAGGCAGGCAGACAATTGGATAAACGCTGTTTTTAATTTTACCTTGTTTGACGCAAAGCCTGTCCGGGCAGTTAGCATCGGATATAGAAATCTCATCTTTTTTTCTATATGAACGGTATTAAAAACCACCGTTGCCGTCGTCAATGTTTATATCATATGGATTATCTACATCGTTTAAATCTATTGTTTCAATGCCTTTACCGTTTTGCACAATTTCAGCTGTTTTTATAGGAACGTTTTGTTTGCTTGCTATAAAGATTATAAAAACTGATATAATTGTAAAACAGCAAAAATAATTATGAAAAAATTTATTTTTCATTTTATCACCTAAGATTAAAATTATTTATATCATCTTCTGTACTATTTCTCGGATTAAAAAAAACTATTTAATCTCTTTTTCATTATTAGCTTAGGTTATATTTTTTATAAGAGAGTTTTTTTTTCTCATCCATCAGCTGTTTACTTCACTTGTAAAAATTTGTAGTTTATAAAATATAAAACTCTCGGCAGGGCAGGCTAAGACCGCCGCGAGAGGTGCGCAGCCGCGGAGCGGCAAAGGAACGGCATGTCATATTATCTCGTATTGCCGATCTAGTGAGCCGCATAAGAGCGAATTGTCGTTGTTCACTATAAAATGTTTATAAAGTTAATGATTTATATAACGCAAACTTCGGCAGGGCGGTCTAAGACCGCCGCGAGAGGTGCGCAGTCACGGATAATCAAAAGAACAGATTTTATATTATCTCGTATTACTGACCTTGTGAGCCGCATAAAAAGCGAATTGTCGTTGTTCACTATAAAATGTTTATAGTGTTAATTATTTATTATGTCTTATGTATTCTATTTGTTTTTGGCGTATTTGTCAAGTTTTTGTCTGTGCTGTCGAAATCTTTTGTTATATTTCTATTTAAATTGGGTCTTGTCTAAAATTGACGTAAATGGTATACTGGTATTCAATTAGAAGTATGTAAAGTTTTATTGTTGTCAAAAAATTAAGACATACTTTTTTGTGTGCCTGTTATTTTGGAGTGAAATTTTTTTATGAATTATACCTATGCTTACTGATTTTTATGAAATCACAATGGCAAACGGATATTTGGAATGCGGTATGGCAGACAGGATTCGCATATTTTGATATGTTTCCGTCAGGCTCCCGACGGCGCCGGTTTTGCTATAATGGCCGGTGTTAAGCAGCTGATTGATTATCTCAGCAGTCTTGAATTTTCGAAGAAGATATTGAGTTTCTGCGTTCTAAAAAATATGTTTTGTGAAAAGTTCTTAGACTATCTTTCGGATTTTTAAATTTGAATGCGATGTCTGGGCCATATCGGAGGGAACTCCTATTTTCCCAAATGAACCTATAGTGACGGTAAGCCTATTATACAGGCGCAGTTTGTTGAGACGATGGTATTGTCTTACTATAAACCATCAAAGTTTAATAGCGACAAAGAGCAATCGTAGTTCGCGCAGCGAATGGCATTCCTGTAATGGAATTTGGCTCGAGACGGGCACAGGGTTATGACGGCGCTATATATGGCGCTAGAGCTGCGTATATTGGCGGAGTTGCAGGAACAGCCTGCACAATTTCAGACCAAATGTTTGGCGTGCCTGCTTTGGGGAACAATGGCTCACAGCTGGGTGCAAAGTTTTGATACTGAATACGACGCTTTTTAAGGCGTATGCAAAATGTTATCCTGATAACTGTACTTTGCTTGTGGATACATGGACAATGTTTTAAAGAGCGGTATTCCCAATGCAATTCGTGTTTTTGATGAAGTTTTGAAACCGATGGGGATTAAAAAAATGCGGTATAAGAATAGACAGCGGCGATATAACTTATCTTTCAAAAAAAGCTAGGAAGATGGTGGACGACGCCGGCTGGACAGAGGCGTCTGTATGCGCTTCAAATTCTTTGGACAGTATATCATACGTGATATTTTGCTCCAGGGAGCTAAGATTGATTCATTTGGCGTTGGCGAGCGGTTAATTACTTCAAAGTCGGAACCTGTGTTCGGTGGTGTTTATAAACTTGTAGCTGTTGAACACCAGGGGCGAAATAATTCCGAGAATTAAGATAAGCGAGAATGTTCAGAAGATTACTAATCCGTATTTTAAAAAGGTTGTAAGACTTTATTCAATGAAACCGGAATGGCTATAGCCGATGTCTTAACCACATACGATGAAGTGATTGACGACGCGCTGCCGTATGAGATATTTGACCCGCAAAACACGTGGAAAAGAAAGGTTATAACTGACTTTAAGGCTGTTGAACTGCAAGTTCCGATTTTTAAAAAGCGGAAGAAGTTAGTTTATGAGTCTCCCAATCTTGAGGAAATAAAGGCATATGCAGAAGAGGAGCTTTCTTTGATTTGGGATGAAGTTAAGCGTTTTGAGAATCCGCATACTTACTATGTTGATTTGTCTCAGAAGCTTTGGGATATCAGGTATGATTTGCTGAAAGCTTACAATGCGTAAATTGGCTTAATTTCAGGAAAGCTAAAATTAATTTGAGAGTTATTAATTATTAAATTTTATAAAGGAAAGGTACTTTATGATGCAGCAAAATCCGGTAGAATTTTATAACTTAGGAAAGCTTGGAATAATTGGTATGAAAAGGGTGCGAAGACATCGCTAAGAAACTAGATATGCACCTTAAAAAGTTTAATGAGAACAGCATGCCTAATATTGAAAGTTTTCTTATTCCTACAAATTGTCCCAGATTTGGAACGGGCGAGGCGAAAGCAGTTATATCGCATTCGGTTAGAACATATGATATTTATATTATAGTTGACCCGTTTAATTATGGAGTGACTTACAACATGTATGGCGCCGAGCATCCAATGAGCCCTGATGACCATTATCAGGATTTAAAGAGAGTTATATCTGCTCTTGGCGGCAAGCCGAAACGTATCACAGTCATTATGCCTATGATGTATGAGGGGCAGACAGCATAGAAGAATTGCCAGAGAGTCTCTTGACTGTGCTATGATGCTTCAGGAGCTTTTCAAATATGGGGGTTGATAATTTCCTGACGTTTGACGCACATGATTCGAGAGTACAGAATGCTATACCGCTGAAAAGTTTTGAGAATGTTCGTCCTACTTATCAGATGATAAAAGCCTGCCTCAAGTATAATTCAGACATAATTCTGGACGCGGAGGATACTCTCATAGTATCTCCCTGATGAAGGAGCAATGGGCAGATGTATGTATTATTCTTCCGTGCTTGGTATGGATTTGGGTATGTTCTATAAGAGAAGAGACTATTCAAAAATTATAAATGGAAAAAATCCAATAGTCGCACACATGAGTTTTTGGGCAAAGACATAACCGATAAGAACGTTATAGTTGTAGATGATATGATTGCTTCAGGCGAGTCTATGATCGATGTTGCCAGAGAACTTAAAAGCTAGAAATGCCAAGAGAGTTATAGTATTTTCATCTTTTGGTCTGTTTACCGAGGGTGTTGACAAATTTAACAAAGGCTCATGAAAATGGTCTGATTGATGCTGTGTTTACAACAAATCTTGTGTATAGAAGACCCGAGCTTAAAGACTGTGATTGGTATCATGAAGTTGATATGTCTAAATTCATTGCTCTTATTATCAAGCAAATAAATGAGGACAAGTCTATAAGTGAGCTTCTGACTCCTATTTGCAGAATAAATAATATTCTTGAGAAAATATAAAAATTTAAGAAATCAAGATTCACAGAATTAAGTTTATACTTAAATAAGATTATAGAAAAAGTGATATAAGATGACTGATAAGACTATTAATAAAGCGGGTTCTGTACGCCGCGTCACTGAGGCAGAGATGGCGGAGCAGAGGGATTACATATCCAGAATACGCGCAATATTAGCACAGAGAAATGATAAACCAAAAGCTTTTTTGTTGAAACTTTATGGTTGTCAGCAGAATTCAAGTGATTCTGAGAAAATCAAAGGTATGCTCGGATATGGGATATGAAATCACTGATGAAATTGACGGAGCGGTTTGGTTCTTTATAACACCTGCGCCGTTAGGGAGAATGCTGAACTTAGAGTTTTCGGAAATTTGGGAGCTTTAAAGCATAAAAAACGCAGGAATCCGGATATGATAATAGGAGTATGCGGCTGTATGATGCAGCAGGAGCATATTGCAAATACTATAAAGACAAAAATATAAACATGTCGATATGGTTTTTGGAACTCACGCTTTTATATCGTTTTCCGCAGATATTAGATGAAGCATTAAAACATACCCGGGTTTTTGATATTGAGAATGAAGACGGAGCAATTTTTGAAGAAATAAGCGTTAAACGTGACGCTCCGCCGCTTGCTAAAGTTCCGATAATGTATGGCTGCAATAATTTTTGCAGTTATTGCGTGGTTCCTTATGTGCGCGGCCGGGGAACGCAGCAGAAGCGCAGAGGGATATTCTTGCGGAGTGCAGAAGAGTTGCTGATGAGGGTTATAAAGAAAATAATGCTGCTTGGTCAAAACGTCAATTCTTATGGTAACGATTTGCCGAGCGGAACTAGTTTCAGTGAGCTGTTAAAGCTGGTATGCCGGACGGAGGAATTGAAAGAATACGTTTTATGACTAGTCATCCCAAAGATCTTTCGGGATGATTTGATAGAGGTTATGGCAAGCGAGCCGAAGATTTTTGCAATCAGCTGCACCTTCCAATTCAGTCAGGTTCAAACAAGGTGTTAAAAGAAATGAACCGGGGATATACGCGTGAGCAGTATATGGAAAGACTGAAAAAGTTCGCAGAGCTATTCCGGATATAGTTTTTAACGACTGATATTATTGTTGGGTTTCCAACAGAGACAAATGAAGATTTTTAATGAAACGCTGAGCGTACTCAAAGAAGTTGAATATGATATGATTTTTTTTCATTCATATATTCAAAGCGCGTCGGCACTCCGGCTGCAAAAATGCCGGATGTTCTGACAGATGAGGAAAAAGCATAGAAATTTTGATGAAATGCTGAAAGTGCAGAATGAAATCTCAAAACGGAAAAATGAGACTTATGCAGGAAACCGTTCAGAAAGTTTTGGTTGAGGGATTAAGCAAGACGAATGATAAAACTCTAACAGGCAGGACAGAGGGCGGCAAGGTTGTGAATTTCAGCTGTTCTGATAATAACGATTTAAGTTTATCCGACTATGTGGGTAAAATAGTTGATGTAAAAATAACGTCAGTGCAGACGTGGTCTTTATTCGGCGAAACAGAGAATTAGAAATTATATGGTAATACCTTAAAAAATCAAATGATTTTAGGATTATATAAAATCAAAGGAGAAAAACATGAACAATAATGACGCAATATTTGAAAAGGCAAGAGAGTTAGGCGAGCTTATAAAGGCAAGCGACGTTAGACAAAGGTCAGAGGAAGCCAGCAAGGCTTTGCTTTCTGATGAAACTGCAAAAGGGCTTATAGATTCATATAATAAGCTTAGAGAAGATAAAATGGCGGAGTTTACTGAAAAGCAGCCTACACAGGAAGAAGCTCAGGAAGTAAATAACGTACTTCAAGCAGAGTTTGAGAAAATGGCTGAAAATGATATAATAAAAGAATATCTTGAAGCGGCAAGAAGTTACGAAATGGTTTTGGGACAAATGGACAGCATTTTGAAACACTTTATAGTTGGAGAAAGAAAACCAATGCGGCGAGGGGCGGATGTGCTACCTGCGGAGGCTGCCACTAAAATATGGCTTATCCGGTTGGTCGGCCGGCTGGCGGCGTGTTTTGCGTTTGTCAGCCGGTATTGTCATTTATGACTAAACTTATGTTTCTATTTCCAGGCTGTGACTTAATTTTTGTTAGATAGCATATTTGCCTTTTAAATAGAGAATGGCAAGGTTAATGTTTTCTATCATAAAGTATATATATTTTTGATTCAGTAATATTTCGGAAGGGAGCGGTATTTTTATATGATAATTGACAGAAATAATCTGACGCCGATGATGCAGCAGTATTTTTGAGGTAAAAGACCAATATAATGACTGTATATTGCTTTATAGGCTTGGTGATTTTTATGAGATGTTTTTGACGACGCTGTAATTGCGTCTAAAGTATTGGAAATCGCTCTCACAGGAAGGGCGTGCGGTCTTGAAGAACGCGCTCCGATGTGCGGAGTTCCGTTTCATTCTGTTGACAGCTATATTGTTAAGCTGGTAAATGCTGGTCACAATGTGGCGGTATGTGAACAGGCTGAAGACCCGGCCGAAGCAAAGGGATTGGTTAAGCGTGAGGTTGTTAGAGTTATCACCCCGGGAACTATAATGGATACCTCGGCGCTTGACGACCAAAAAAGAATAATTATCTGTGTTCATTTTTTAGAAGCGATGGCGGTATAGGTCTGGCTTTTGTGGATATTACAACGGGTGATGTTTATGTCGGTGAATATTCCGGCAAAAACATGATGAACCTTGTAATGAACGTTATAACAAGATTTGCTCCCACAGAATTCATTATGAATATGCGCGCGTATGAAAATACGGATTTAGTGAAAACATTAACTGATAAGTTCAGCTGTTTTGTGAGAAATTATTATGACTGGTCTTTTTGCTGAGGAAGAGTCTAAAAAAGCTGTCAGCGACCAGTTTAATGCCGTGCGCGAAGGTGACGGCGATATACTTGAAGAGCTTGGAATTAACGAGATGAGTATGGCTGTTTCAGCATTGGGCGGGAAATTTTGGCGTTTCTGAAAGAAACTCAGAAGGCTGAGCTTACCAATATTAAATCTGTTGAGGTTCTTAACGACGACGGCGAGATGCAGATTGATATGTACAGTATGAGGAATCTTGAGATAACCGAAACTATCAGAGAACGTTCTCAGAGAGGCAGTCTGATTAACGTTCTGAATAAGAAAAAGACGTCGATGGGCGGAAGAATGTTCAGAAAGATGATAACCGCTCCTTTGACAAATAGAATAGCCATACAAAACAGGCTGATTGCAGTGGACGAGTTTTATAAAAATCAATTGTTTAGAGAAGAGATTATAGATATTCTGAAAAATATTTCGGATATAGAGAGAATAATCACAAAATTGGCATATAAAACTGCGAATTGTCAAGATTTAATTTGTTTAAGAAATTCTTTTAAAAGGCTTCCCTGAACTTAAAAAATATCTTGAGCAGAGTTCGAGCAAATTGGTGAGGGAACAGCTGAAGAGATTTGATGATTTGAGCGATTTATATGAGCTGATTTATAAAACGATAGATGATGAAGCTCCGGCAGTGCTGAGGAACGGAAAAACTCATAAAAAAGGGAGCCGACCCTGAACTGGACAAAATTAGGGAAATAAAAAGCAAAACGGTCAGGATTGGCTTACAGGTATTGTTGAAGAGGAGAAAAGAAAAAAGCGGAATAAAAAAATATGAAGCTTGGATTTAATAAGGTTTTTGGCTATTATATTGAAGTCAGCAAGCAGAGCAACGAAAATATTCGGATTACTTTATCAGAAAGCAGACTTTGGTTAATGCTGAAAGATACATAACTCCTCAAATTAAAAGAGCTTGAGGAAGAAATTCTTGAAGCCGGCGAGAAGGTCAATGATTTGGAGTATAATATTTTTTGCAGAATACGCGACCATGTTGCGGCGAGTTACGGCAGGATACGCGAGACTTCAGACGTTATAGCTCTGATAGATGTTTTGTGTTCTTTGGCTGTTGTTGCGGAATCAAACGGTTATGTTATGCCGACTGTAAATAATTCCGATAAAATAATTATAAAAGACGGACGTCATCCGGTTGTGGAATCAATAAGCAAGGCGAACGTGTTTATTCCAAACGACACAAGTATGGATAATGAGAGCAATCAGATATCTATAATTACAGGGCCGAATATGGCTGGTAAGTCTACATATATGCGTCAGGTGGCAGTTATAGTTTTAATGGCGCAAATGGGAAGTTTTGTTCCGGCTTCATCAGCAGAAATAGGTATTGTGGATAGAATATTTACGAGGGTAGGAGCGAGCGATGACCTGAGTTCGGGAGAAAGCACGTTTATGGTTGAAATGAAAGAGGTTGCTTATATACTCAATAACGCCACAAAAGAAGCCTTATAATCCTTGATGAAATAGGTCGCGGAACAAGCACATATGACGGTTTGAGCATTGCCTGGGCTGTTGTTGAACATATAGCCGACGCGAAAAAGTGCGGGGCTAAAACATTGTTTGCCACTCATTATCATGAACTGACCGAGCTTGAAGACAAAATAAACAATGTTAAAAAAATTATTGTATAGCTGTTAAGAAAAAGGGAGACGACATAACGTTTCTCAGAAAAAATCATCCGCGGCGGAGCGGGATGAGAGCTACGGCGTTGAAGTTGCGCTCTTGCCGGGGTAAAGAAATCGGTAATCATCCGCGCAAAAGAAATTGCCGGTATATTAGAGAGCAGGGAACAGAAAACTGTCAATACGGCCGATATTAAAACCGGAACCAAGAAAGAAAAGAAAACTCCGTTTAAGGATGAACAGATAGACTTTTTGCCCAGGCTGATAATCCTGTAATAACTCAGCTTAAAGAGTTGGCTCTTAATACAATAACGCCTGTAGAGGCTTTGACTAAACTTTTTGACCTCCAGGCAAAAGCTAAAAATATGTGATTTAAAGCCGCTGTGCGTGTGCGGCGGTTTTTGGTATACGCTGTAAAAAGTTGACATCATTAAATTTTGATGATATACTTCAAAATAATTAGAGTTTTGGGAAGTGTTTATATGGAAGAAAAAAAATACATGTTTTATCTCCTGATGTGGCGGATAAGATTGCGGCAGGAGAGGTGGCGGAGAGACCCAGCTCGGTTGTTAAAGAGCTGGTTGAAAATGCTGTTGACGCAGGAGCGGATAAGATAACAGTTGAAATAAAAAAAACGGCGGTATAAAATTAATAAGGGTTGCAGATAACGGTAAAGGCATTCCGTCAGAACAGGTGCCTACAGCCTTCCTGCGTCACGCTACAAGCAAATTAAACACTGCCGATGACTTATATAATATCTCTACAATGGGATTTAGGGGCGAAGCGCTTTCGAGTATCTGCGCTGTTGCCAAAGTTGAGATTATCACTAAAACTGCCGAAGCCGAAACAGGGGTTCACTATATTGTCGACCACGGTATTTGCGGAGAAGCTGATGAAATCGCTTGTGCGGACGGAACTATTATGGTAGTTGAAGATTTGTTTGCTAATGTTCCTGCCAGAATGAAGTTTTAAAAAAGACAGCACAGAGGCAGGATATATATCTGACCTTATGACGCGGCTGGCTTTGTCAAAACCGAATATTTCATTTGATTATATATGTGACGGAAGCCTGTGTTTAAGACGTCGGGGAGACGGGATTTGACTAATGTTATTTTAAAGGTATACGGGCTTAAGTTTGCAAAGGCTGTTATGCCGGTTGATTATTTTGAAAACGGAGTTAAAATATCCGGGGTTATCGGTAAACCGGAACTGTCCTTTGGTAATCGTACCAAACAGACGATTTTTTGTTAATGGCAGATATATAAAAAAATCATGTGATAGCCAAAAGTTGCGGAAGAAGCGTTCAGAAACGCTGTAATGATAGGAAAGTTTCCGTTTTTGTATTAAATATAGAGGTTCCGCCGGAAATGGTAGACGTCAATGTGCACCGGCTAAAACTGAGGTAAAGTTTGCAAATGAAAAACAGCTGTATGATATAGTGTATCATGCGGTTAAAAACGCAATGTATGGCATTAAAGGTTAGTGAAGAAAAGGCTGACCAGAGCGCTAAAACTATACAAACAAATAAAACTTTTCAAAAAGCAAAGAAACGCCTAAGCTGAAAAAGATTCAGCGGTCTTAAATGAAAAGGTAATACATGATTATCTTGAGTATACCAAACCTGTTATAAATAAATCTGAAATTTTAGATACTGCTCCTTTAGAAAAAACGCCTGATGAAAATATGGATGAAAATGCTGCTGAAAGTTCCGATAATGGCGGAGTTTTTAGACAAAGTTGTGGATATAATAGATAATTTTTTGGAACCCGACAAAGAAGAAGTATCTGATAATATCTCAAATGATGTAAATGAAGCAACTCCCAAACTAAAAAAGAGTTTAAGCAAACCGAGTTCGGAGATGTTGATAAGATATTTGATAATTCAGACAGTATTTTTAAAGATTATAAAATAATAGGACAAGTTTTTGACACTTATGTTCTGCTGTCAGCGGCGGACAGATTTTATATGATAGACCAGCATGCTGCTCATGAGAGAGACGGTTTTGAAAAGCTGAAAAAAAGCGTATTTTAATAATGAACGATTATCTCAGGTTTTAATGTCGCCTATTGTTATAAATTTAAGCCATGTTGAGTATGACGCGGTTATGTCCAATCTTGATGAGTTTGAACGGTTTGGTTTTGATGTCGGCGAGTTTGGCTTTAATACGGTTGGTAAACGAGACGCCTATAATAGCCGGCGATGAGCAGATAAAGGATTTGTTTTTGGAAATAACAGACGCGCTTGTGGATAATATTAAACATCCGATAGCGGATTTTGAAGAAAAAGCGCTTGATATGATTTCATGCAAAAAAAGCTATTAAGGAAATGATAAGCTGTCGCTGCCGGAAATGACTGAAGTCATTAAAATAGTTGAAAATTTGTATTCTAAAGGTATAAAAACCTGTCCTCACGGAAGACCAATCATGGTTGAGTTTACAAAAAAAAGAGATAGAGAAGATGTTTAAGCGTATCGTATAAAATGATACAAGGATTATATGAGGTGGCGTAGATGAATAAACCTAAAAATATTGTGCGTTGTAGGCCCTACCGCTTCAGGAAAGACAGACTATGCTGTTGAGCTTGCTTTAAAAATGTGGTGGAGAAGTGGTTTCGTGTGATTCTATGCAGATATATAGCACATGGATATTGGAACCGCAAAGCCGACTGCTGATGAGATGAAAGGCGTCAAGCATCACATGATAGATATAATCGAGCCAAACGAGAGTTTTAGTGTAGCGCGTTTTTCTGAGATGGCAAGGGAATGTATAGACGATATACTTTTAAGAGGAAAGATGCCTGTTTTATGCGGCGGCACAGGACTATATTTTGACAGCACAATAAATAATATAAATTTTATACAAATGGACACGGATGAAGAGTATAGAAAATATTTGGAATCGGCTGCAAAGGAATTTGGAAATGAATACGTATATAAAATTTTAAAAAGGGTTGACGAAGAATCTGCCGAATCCATTCATCCTAATAATTTAAAACGTGTGATTAGAGCGTTGGAGATATATAAGACTACCGGGAAGAAAAATCGGAACTGGATAAGGAACAGCTGTCAGAACCATTGTATGAGCCTGAAATCACAGGGCTTATGCGTGACAGGGAAGTCCTCTATGACAGAATAAATAAACGCGTTGATATAATGATGGAAAAAGGGGCTTGTAAGAGGAAGTTTCAGAACTTCTATTAAAATGGGTATAGATACAGAAGCTTCACATCTATGCAGGCTATTGGATATAAGGAGATAATAGAATATTTGGACGGAAAGACAAGTCTCAGCGACGCTGTTGATAAAATAAAAAGAGAAAGCCGAAGATATGCCAAACGTCAGCTGACATGGTTTAAACGGAATGAAAAAATTCATTGGATAAATATTTAAATATAAAATTAATGCGGTGTATGAACTCTAAGTTTGTATGCCGCATTTTATTTTTGGAATAATTTTACAGGCAGCGACATTTTTTTTTCTGTTACAATTAAGTTACATTTGTTCTACAACTCGTGGATTGCGGTTTACATACTTTTTGACAGAGATTATAATAGTTATTATGTAGAATGGATGTATGTATGTTTAGCGCTATAAAGAGATGGACTGTTGATTGGAGGTAGTCTTGTGGCAAACACTACTGACAATTCAAATATAAGATTACAGAAAAGACGCAAAAAGAGATATAAAAAGAGGCTTTTTTAATTCCCAAATTGATTTTTGTGTTTTTGGTGGTCTTTTTGCTTATCAGTATATTTTTCAGATCAGGTAATAGTGTAAGCACTTTATACTGCTCTGAATGGTAAATTGAGAAGAATATGTCCTGGCTGACGAGTTACATTTTCTAGAAGTCAAAGCCCGCCGATCAGCGAGCCGGTACCGGCGAACATCAGGCCAAAGCCGAAAAAGAACCAGAAGATGGGGGTACCGATGGCAAAAGATCATCAGGTTTTTTCATAATGATGTTGCCTGCGTTTTTTGGCCCGTGTAAACTGGATCCTCCACCATGGGCGAAGCCTCGCCTCGCATGAAAAGGCGAAGCCCGCGCCAGGGGACCCAAATGACGTCAGCGGATACATAGCTCAGTCCCATTGAAATCCCCCTCCTGAATTTATAGAAGTGTCAACGCATGGCCATGCATTCAAAAAAAAGAAGGGTGCTGCGGTTTCTTTCCCGCAGCACCGCTTTGCTTCCATGATGTATTATAGCTCGCGCGGCTCAAAAAGTCAATCACATTTTGCAATTTTATAAATTGAATATTGCAAAAACAAATCTTCACAAATTGTTTTTCACCTGTGCAATCTAACAGTTTTTTAGATTATATCTGAAAAAACCCCTCCTTGCTCTTGCCAAGCAGGGAGGTTTTGAGTTCATGCAGTAATAATTTAAAAAATGTAGTCAAATCACTGTGGTGCTCACGGGGCGATCAGCCAAAAGCTTTCAGGCGTTCCATAGCCTCTGTGTTGCCTCAGGAGATCCGAAGCGGCTGTCGAGACGGAAAGCTCTCCCGTTCTGCCGAAGCCGCTGCCGGGCGTGCCGACGATGTGCGCCTTTTCCAGCAGAAGATCAAAGAAATCCCACGAGCTCATAGCATTCGACACTGCATCCAGATATGCCGGAGTAATCGCCGCCGACGTGCCAGATCCTGGAGCCTGCGGAGCGTATTTCCGAGATGAGCAGGGTTCCCGCGGTAGACGGCAAGGTTTTCTCCGGCAGCCCTCGCGCCTCGGGCGAGAATAGCGGCTGCCGCGGCGCGCTGCACCGGATAGGAAGCGCCGTTGAACTTCGTTGTTCGGCGGCGCAGCCACATGGCGCGAAGGGGAGGCTCCGCCGCGCGTGAGGGAGCCGGAATGACCGTAGTAGCCGCAGCGCATGCCTGTAAAGCCCGCCGTCTTCGAAAGAGAACAAAAATTCAATCGCGCAGTTGCGCCTTCAATCTCGAAGATGCTTCGCGGCAGAGAGGATCCTGCAACAAACGCCTCGTAGGCCGCGTCGAAGAGGAGGACGGCGTCCTGCGCGTTGGCACATACCGCACCCATTCGGTCAGCTGCTCGCGGCTGTATACCATCACCGCTCCTGTCGGGTTGTTGGGGAGCACAGATAGATGATGTCAGCTTTTTGCTCTGGATTCGGCATGGGAAGAAAGCCGTTCTCACGGTGGTTTGCGTCAAGATAGACGATGCGGCGGCCCGCCATCAGATTGGTTAGACCGGATAGACCGGATCGGGGAATGAGACGCGTTAGTCCGTCAAAGAATCAAAGAATGTTGCCGACGTCGCTCTTGGCCCCGTCGCCGACAAAAATATCTCGCGGCGTCCACCTCACGCCAGC
>VOFK01003981.1_pt1 | contig 19239 bp, 35 predicted proteins | sample 5384121 | NCBI WGS metagenome assembly VOFK01 (sample SAMN12384730, study PRJNA508395) | human gut metagenome | isolation source: healthy gut J | host: Homo sapiens
TCATTGTACTTCGTTCAGTTACGTATTGCTGCAAAGAATATGACAAACCCATCTCTCAGATCATGATGGATCGTGAATGTGAGATGACAGAAAAGCCTCTGGATGAAATCAGATCCAGAATGGCTGTCTCCCTTCAAATCATGAAGGATGCCACCAAAAAGCCATCAACCAGCCTTCCCAGTCCATGGGCGGTCTGATTGGCGGTGAAAGCAGAAAACTGTCTGACTTGCAGTCCTCCGGGAAAAATATTGCCGGCAATCTGCTTTCAAAGCGATTGCCTACTCTATGGGTGTGCTGGAAGTCAATGCTTCCATGGGGCTCATCGTTCGCACCGACAGCCGGCTCATCCGGTGTTATTCCAGGTGTCCTTCTGGCACTTCAGGAAGAATATGATTTCACCGATGACCAGATCATCGACGCACTCTTCACATGTTCTGCCATTGGCTGGCCATCTTGCCATGCTCAATGCAACCGTTGCCGGTGCCGTCGGCGGATGTCAGGCCGAAATCGGCGTTTCTTTGCAATGGCCGCCGCTTTGTTGTCCGAGTTGATGGGCGGAACACCGGAACAATGTACAGATGCCGCCTCAACAGTGCTTTATGAACATGTTGGGTCTTGTCTGCGACCCGGTGGGTGGCCTGGTAGAATATCCATGCCAGAACCGAAATGCATCCGGTGCATCCAACGCCATTGTGGCCGCTGAAATTTCCCTTGCAGGTATTCACCAGCTGATCCCGCTGGATGAAATGATGGATATCATGTATACCGTCGGAAAAAACGCCTACTGAACTGCGCGAAACGGCCCTTGGCGGATGTGCGTATCCACAAGTGCCTGCGCAAAAGTGCAAAATTAAACATTAAATACAGATAGTCTAAAAGACGGTCCATCAAAAGCGGAACTGGCCTTTTATATATTAAGCTTGCTTATTCATGATCAGATAAATAACTTTCTTTGCTGAAATCATGATCTGAATGATGGCAAATCTGAACACAGCCTGTGTGTTGGACCATCCCATCACCTTACGGACATGATCATGCGGCGGTGTTCTTTGTATTCACAAGAATCCTGATCTTCAGGAAGCGAAGCAACGATACCTTCAGAAGACCGAGACCGCCGTCCAGAATCAGTACAATCGCTACGAGGGATATAAATAAATGGGCTTCCGTCTTCAGGGCTGCAATACTGATGAAAAAGCCCATGGCTCTTGAACCTGCATCGCCCATCATCAGCTTACTCGGTGTTGCATTAAACCAGAATAAAAAGCCAGAATACAGATGACAAACAGCAAAATCGTATGGGAGAAGACCGGATCCATTCCCCTTTGATCTGATCCCACCATATACAAACGATCAATGTGATGATCGTCAGCGTACCGGACAGACCATCCACACCATCACTGCAGTTTGTCACATTGATGGATACCCATACAAGAACAACGGTCAGAATACCGAAGATCACCGGAGGGATCGTGATACTGCCGCCGAAGATCGCAAACTCTACAACGTTGCTGTTAAAGTTCAAAAATGTAATGGCAACCATGACCGCAATAGCGAAATCCAGAAGCCCCTTTTCTTGAGTTCTCCCAAGGGGCTCTGGAACAATCGTCCAGAAATCCTGTCATCATTGCATTTGCCAATAATACAAGGTAAATAATAATCTCTGTATTCAGCTCGCAGAATAAAACAACATTTGATACGATAAATACAAAGGATAAATATAAATCCTGCACCTCTCGGCTTTCCCCAGACAGGGCACCGTTCACAGCGAACTCTCTTCCCTGATCCTTCGGCAGTCTATCATTGCACTTGACAAGGAGCAGACAGGTCATTATAAAAGCAAATACCAGACCGGCCAGTGCCATTATATTCGCCGGCACACCATTAAACAAACATGTTTATCATTAGCTCTTTCCTCTCTCTCATTTCTAAATCAGGCCTCTCCGGCAAAATACATGTCTGCCCGGCAGTCATGCGTCTTATCCGACAGCATATTTCAAAGGCTTCCTTGGGTTTCTAGCCAATCAATGCGCCAAAGCGCGCCAAAAAGTCCACCTGCGGCTCCATGATAATACCTGCCAGGGTACACCGCACATAACAGCCACCACACTGGACTTGAAATCCATATCCAGAAGACTGGCTGCCAGAGTTCCCGTCCAGGCACCTGTTGAAGGAAGCGGAATGCCCACGAATAATAAAAAGCGCCACAAACAAACCTCTGCCTGCCTTCGCCTGAAGCTTCTTGCCGCCCTTCTCGCCTTTCTCAAGGCAAAAACTGAAAAATCTGCCGATGACCGGCTTATCAGCTCCCAGACCAGTATCTTTCTCGCAAACAGAAAGATAAAAAGGGACCAGCAGCATATTGCCGATAATGGCTGTGATATAGGCCGGCAAAAAACGGAAGGCCTATTCCGGTGGCATAAAGAATGGAGCCGCGAGTTCAATCAGCGGCACCATTGAAATTAAAAAAAATACAATATAATTCATCATCTTTTCCTGCACCTCTGCAATTCTACTATAATACCCATCCTACTCAAATCGAACATAAGCTATTCTATCACAAATATGCAGGAAATCAAACCTTTTCATTTAAAGAATCCGCTCTTTAGCTAAATATAAGCCAAAATGAAGCTTAGCTGACCACATTCTGAGGTCTGCCCCTCGTCAAACGCCTGAATATTGGCAGCCAGGATAGACACCAGTCTCTGACGCGTCTCAAGGCCCTTCCAGCCCATATGCGGCGTCAGAATCAACATTCTCGGCATATCATAAAGCGGATTATCCTGTACCGGCGGCTCTGTCTCCTGTACATCAGACCTCGCACCGGCAATTCTTCCCTCTTTTTCAGCGCTTCGATCAGCGCCGGTTCATCAATAAAGGGCACCGCGTCCGGTATTAATAATGTAAGCTGTCGGTTTCATCATAAGTAATGGTCTCTTTGTTGATCATATGTCTTGTCTGCGGTGTCAGCGGACAATGCAGACTGATATAATCACTCTGTTTCAACAGTTCTTCAAAGGGAAACGGTACTTGAGATTATCCTCATGGCTCTCGGTGTCCTTACATAACAAGTACTTTCATGCCAAAGGGGGCTCCCACCTTGATCACTTCACGTCCAATGTTTCCGGCTCCCACAATACCCAGGACCTTGCCATTGACTTCCACATGGCTGACCTGCATACATTTCGTAAAATTGCTTCGGTCTCCCCTTGCCAGCATTGCCTGCTGGATCTTGCATGGAGGAACTGAGATTCAGAATCATCATAATCGCTGTATGGGCCACAACGTTCTGTGCTGCTAAGCCGGAATATTGCATACCGTAATACCTCTGGGCCCTTGCAGCTTCAATATCGATATTGTTGTATCCTGTTCCGGCCTCACAGATCAACTGAACAGAATCCGGAAAAACCGGGCAATTGTATCGCCGTCAACGGGCATCTCCTTCGTCACAACAACATCCATCCCCTGCACGTTCAAGAATCTGATCCTGCTCTGTAGAAGCATATTCCTTGACCTCAGATGACAAAACGGACAGATCCAGCTTGCCATCGTAATTCATCCTCTGAATTCAAAACAACCGTCTTTAATCCCATAAAAAATCCCCCTTTCTGTAAAAATTTCAGATGGTGCAAAAATGCTTCCTTGTTCTTCGAAAACATCTAAATTAACAGTTCACCGCAGGTACGCTTCCGCGCATCAACTTTATCCGCAACGGGGCTAAAGGCGCAAAAAGCAGCGCCCATGACCGGCGATGTTGAACCACCTGTCGCGAACTGTTGAGTGTTTCATATTGCAATAACAAGCTTTTTTATTTTTCTGAATATCCATAAATCAAGTCATCTCATGAAAATGATTTTCCATATACTTTATTTTTAGCAGATTTTATATAAGATTGCTTAGAAAGTTTACCGCATAAATAATAAATCGATTGCGGTTCGTGTTGTAAATGGATTCCAAAGAGCACCTGTGCTGAATTGCCTTTTTGAAAATCCCAAATACTTATGACCGCAATCATTTCATTATTCAGTACGCTTATTTCACGCCGTGACTCAGGATAAATTGCTTCCACGGCTCAATCTTATCCGCCTGCAAATGAACACCATCAAAGGTGGAATCGGCTTTTTAATGCACCGTTCTCATCATCCAGAACTTCATTATAATCCAGATAAAAAAATGTCTTGTTGTCCGCCAGTTTTTAAGCCACTTATTGCGGGCGTTGATTTCTGTATTGTTGATCACTGTACCCTCTGCATCCTTCTCGGCGGATACATGAATAATAGACTCCAATGAAGATCAACGCATTCGGCTGAAGTTCCTGATACGCGCCACAACCTTTTTGAACTGCTGGTAATAGGTTTCCGCTGTACCGGTTCCCCCAGTTCATTCACTCCCAACATGATATAAACTTTTGCCGAACTGTTTATTCTGAAGTTCCCTCTCATCAATGGTCTGTCTTCATCATCCGGCACCACATCCATGATATCCCAGATGTTAGTTCCAGTCTTAATAGTACGTCGTATTCTCCCATCCCGCATACATTTTCAATGTATCCGTTCTGGAATCACCGATAAACACCGCATCATCCAGATAACTCTGATCCCATCCGTAAACGGTCCGCCTTTTTTGGCGGCCTGCTGTTCCTTCGTTCCCTGGGCATCCGCTTTCAGCAGTGTCGAATGCTCTCTTTGCCTTCTGGGTCCATGTACCAAGGACATCCGCCCCGTTGCCTTCCCTGTATAATTCTTATAGGCCTCGATCGCACGCGCCCCGCCAAAGTAAGGGCCGCCAATAAGGCAACAGATGATCAAAAAGCATCGTCATCGGTACTTTCTGGCCCAATCGATCCATCCACGCATCCTCTGCACCTCCTAAAAATCTGAAATATAAAAACGGATTGCTGGCTGCTGTCTGCATCTTATAGACACACAGACCAAACAGGACAAGGAGAATCAAAATTGTCAGCGACCTGTTCTTATTCTCACGGTATTTCCCATAAGGCCACGCCGTCGAAAAGATAAAGGCCAACACCAGATAAATACCATACTGCCGTACAGTCTGCCCAAACAGATCCAGATTCATTGTCCAGTAACCGGCATCACTCAAATGTCCGAACATCTGCATCAGATAGGTTTTGACTGCACTCAGATTATCCGATGCAAAAATTACCCATCCGGTCACCACTGCCGGAAATGTGAAACACCATCCGACAACAGGATATTTCTCAAAAAATCTCAGCAAAAACAGCTTTTCTATCATCAACAGGGCAAAAATAATACATGCCCCACAGAATAAAAAGTTCCATCCGGCGCCATGCCGCCAACCCGGTCAAAGACCAGACCACAAACATATTGAACAGCATTCTGACTTTGCCGTGACGGCTGCCGCCGAGAGGAATATAGACATAATTCTTTAAACCATCCGCTGAGAGTCATATGCCAGCGACGCCAGAAATCTGTAACAGAAGTCGACTTATATACGGATGCCGAAAGTTTCTGGGGAATTCGAAATCCCAGCATTTCTCCAAGCCCCATAGCCATCATAGAATAGCCCTGAAGTCAAAATAAATCTGAAAGGTATATCCCAGTGCTCCCAGCCAAACCATTGGAACAGATGCTGCACTGACACCTGCCGTCTGAACCTGATTCCACAAAGTCCCAAAGGTATTCGCCAACAGCATCTTCAGGCTCAAACCAATGATAAAGGTCTTAATACCATTTTCCATATGGCGCCAGCTCAAACACGTTTTTCAGCTGCGCTGACACATCATGATACAATACAATCGGACCGGCGATCAACTGAGGAAACATACTCAGAAAAGCGCCCAGATCAACAAAAACGTTCCTCCGGCTTCACCTGACCTCTGTAAACATCAATGGCATATGCTGCAATCTGGAAAGTATAGAAACTGATGCCTAAAGCGGCAGATACCTCCGGTGCATTCACATGGGGCGCTTCACACTGCTTCCCCTGTCCGCCAGCCAGACGGCCAGATGATTCCAGTTGGCTGCAAAAAATCCATATATTTAAATATAAACAGCATGCCAAAGCCATACACAAGCATGACCGCTCAGACAAATCCTCTGACATTTCCGGCTTTTTCCCTGGGAATACCTGGTCAATGCGTAATGGATCACCAGCGAAACAAGAATCAGCCAGAAAACCGATGTTCACCATAGGCATAAAAAAACAGGCTTCCCAGAAACAGTATCAGGTTGCCATATTTTTCAGGAACTGTATAATAAATCAGCAAAAAAATCGGCATAAACAGAAATATGAATTCTATACTGCAAAATAACATCGTCTTACAAATCCTTTCTGTAACTGTTATTTCAAGCCGGACACATGCACGACTTGTATCAGCATTGACTATCATACCACTGAATACGCCTAAAAAAAACTTTTTTACGCTATTTTTGGATTTACTCTTCAAATTTGCCAAGGAATTCCTTCATTCGAGGATTTTCTGAATTAAACACATCTTCCGGTTTGCCTTCCTCAACGATCACACCCTTTGTCCATGAAAAACAACATAATCCGACACATTTTTTGGCAAAATTCATCTCATGAGTAACAATGACCATTGTCATCTTTTCCGCTGCCAGATTCTTAATAATCTTCAGGATCTCACCTGTCAGCCCGGATCCAGCGCAGAAGTCGGTTCATCAAAGAACAAAAATCTTTCGGTTTCATCGCCAACGCTCTTGCAATGGAGACTCGCTGCTGCTGTCCGCCGGACAACTGATACGGATAGGCCTTCTCCTTTGTCCTCAAGGCCCATTTTTCTTCAAAAGTTCTCTTGCCTCTGCATAAACTTCGGATTTATTTCTTTTTCTGCACTCTCAATGGGGCATCCGTAATGTTTTTTATGACGGAATAATGCGGAAACAGATTGAAATTCTGAAAACAAGTCCATAGTAACTATGGATCTTCTTCAAATCCGCCGCCTTTGGCATACACTGCATGTCCGTCCTTGCTGAAAGCCGCCTTATCCCCAAGATAAATAATCTCTCCGTCATCAATGGTCTCAAGCATCGTCGCGCACCGCAGCATGGTAGACTTACCGGAACCGGAGGGCCCGATAATACTCAAAACTTCACCTTCATCCACATGAATAGATATATCTTTCAGGACTTCCTGCCCATCAAAGCTTTTTCTTAATATGGTTCATTTCCAGTAAACGCATGGGCTCTCCTCCTATCTGTAATAATCCATTTTTTTTTCAAGATAATCAAAAAATACCGCCACAATCAGATTGAAAATGTAATAAAAAATACCCGCCACAATAAACGGAACAACGGATGACTGGGGAAGCCACCAGCTGTTTCGTCACGGTAAATACTTCTGCTACCGTCAATGTAAAAAGCCAGAGATGTATCCTTGACCAGGGTAATGGTTTCATTGGCTACCGGCGGAATAATCCCGCTGATGACCTGAGGCATCACAATATAGGCAAATGTCTGTGTTTTGCTGTATCCCAGCATTCTGGCCGCCTCATACTGTCCAACAGGAATAGCCGCAATACCAGATCTGTAAATTTCAGCAAAATATGCTGCATAATTTAAAAGCAAAGCCGATCAGGACAGCTTTCAGGCGGTAAGATGGCGTGATCTGCATCCCGAAAATAAAAAAGGGCCAAAATATACAACAAGCAACTGCAGCATCAATGGTGTACCACGCATGACAGAAATATAAAAATTTGGCAATCACTGACAATATCGGATCTTTGACATACGAATCAGGGCCAAAGACCAAGGCCGAGAATCAGCGATGTAATCAGTGTAACAAAAAGATTTCCATCGTGATACCCATACTGCCAAATAACTTTGTTGGACAATCTGCATGACCGTCATTCTCATTTCCTCCTTTATAAGAGCAAAAGAACTGCCACAAAATCAATTGATGAATTTTGCAGCAGCCAAAAGATACTCTATTCAATTCTTATTCATTGTCACTAATACAGATATTGGCTGTATTGATGGATGATACTTCGCTTTAAATCTTATCTACAATTGCCGTCTTTCTCCATTTCAAAGTAATGTAGACCATACCTGATCTCTCAATTCATCATTGCCTTTCTTAAAAAGCAATGCCATACTGTTCCTTGAAATCACATCATCAAGGATCACAATATTGTCATTCTGGGCCTGCTTCGTCAGCGCAACACCTTCATCCATGGCAACGGCATCTGCGGAACCTGCTTCAAAGGGCTCCATCAACGCGCTCTCATAATCCGGTACCTGTGTCCAGGCTGCCGAAAGAATCTGCCAAAGCTAGCGATATCTGTGTTTTCCAACTTCATCCTGAAAGTCTGTGCGCCAGTGCTGAAGAATCCGCTAATTTCAGGTTCTTGCCTGCAAAGATCAGGCGCACGATCTTATGTTCTTACATTTACTACAAATACCTGTGTATTGTTATTATGAAGCCGGTGTCCATGTATAATCATCTTCACGAAATTAATCGTAAAATACCGTTCAGATACAGTCAATGGAGCCTCCATTTTAATTCAAATATTCTGGCATCCCAGTCGATTTACGGTGTCTTCACAATTTCCCAACCATTTCTGTCACAGACTTCCTGCGCCGAAGATCGAATCAAAAACCAACATACTCGCCATTCTCCTGATAACCATGTGGGAAGCTGTGGCATCAAGCCAACGATAAATGTCTTGCCGTACAGCCGTCTCGAAGCCTGCAGGCGCCTCGGTTCCGGCAGTTTCCGTTCCCACTGTCTCCGGTAACTGCTTGCCATTTTTCTGTTGTTGACTTCGCGCCTGTATCACTGCTTCCAGCCTGTTAACAAGCATCCCATGGCTAATCTGCAGCCATGCATAAAGCCTAAACCCTTTTCATAAATCGCCTCCATCTTACGTTTCACGATTTAAATTTCTCTTTACTTGCGTGCTATCATGATAACATACAGATGTGTTTTTGTCAAAGAAAAGCAAAACGCATTTCTACCCGTTCTGAAAAAAGCACCAATTGTCTTTTCAATCAAAGTGAACTACCCATTGTCTAAAGCCAATAGGCTTCCTGCTTCATCGACCTCGCAACCTACTATCTCCACAGGCGTTCATTTGGGCAGTCCCTGCCCTATATATTTTTATGCTATTTGTCTTAATCCTTCTGCCAGTATATTCTTTGCCGCGTTGATATCTCTGTCATGCGTTGTACCACAGACAGGACATGCCCATTCCCTTACGGATAGATTTTTCGTCTCTGTATTTTGGTATCCACAAACGGAACACAACTGACTGCTGGCATAGAATGTATCTATTTTGACATATTTTCTGCCATTCCACTTTGCCTTATATTCTAACTGTCTTGTCAGCTCATACCATGATACATCACTTATGGACTTTGCCAAACGGTGATTTTTTACCATGTTTTTTATCTGCAAATTTTCCGAAACTATCACTTGGTTTTCGCTGATAATCTCATGTGATATCTTGTGCAGATAATCTTTTCTACTATTTGTTATTTTTTCATGACATAATGCTATCTTTTTCTTTGTTTTGCAGTAGTTTTGGCTCCTTTTTCTTTGTGCGCTAACTGTCTTTGCAGTTTTCCAGTTTCTTTTCGTATTTTCTGATATTTTTGGATTTTCGTATTTCTTTCCATCAGAAGTAATACATAACTCCTTAACGCCCAAATCTATTCCTGTATTTTGATTTGTATGTGGCAGTTCCACGTGTTCTGTTTCCACTAAAATTGATACATAATACTTTCCACTCGGAACTTGTGATATCGTTGCCGATTTTATCTGCCCGATAAAATTTCTATGCAGTTTTGCTTTACATTCCTTTTAATTTAGGCAGTTTTACTCTATTGCACCCGAAATCTACTGCTATATTGCAATTCGTAAAATTTGTTGTATATGACTTATGATTATCGTGTTTACTCTTAAACTTCGGATAACCTGCGTGTTCCTTGAAAAACTTCTGGTATGCAGCATCCATGTTGTAAACCGCATTTGTCAGAGCAAATTTATCCACTTCTTTCAGCCATTCATACTCTTTCTTTAATTGTCTATTGCAATAATTGTTACAGTCAGTTTTACTAACCGATTTTTTCTCTTTCTCATATACTTCTTTCCGGTATGCCAGTGTCTGATTATACACAAAACGGCAACAGCCAAATGTTTTTGCAATCTGTATTTTCTGTTCACTATTTGGGTATATCCTGTATTTATATGCTTTTTAACATCTCTTTGCCACTGCCTTAACCTTGATTTTCTATATACCTTTTAGCCTTTTTCTGATACATGTGATATTGTAATAAGTCTTTATGTCTGTTTTTATATTTCCATGGCCCCGTACCATGAGCATACAATAATATCTCTTTTGGCTACCTTAACCCACCGTCTAAAGCCAGTGGGATTGCGGTAGCTCCCATTTCAAAATACATTGCTGATGAAGATTTCCAGACCTATACCTATCAAGAATCACACCGCCCAATATCTGCGCTTTGCCTGCCAGCTTTATTCTGAATTTACGGCCAATGAACAGCCCTCCAATACAGATAAGAAATGTGACAGCTGCAATGATCAGGGAACAGACCAGAGCCATCAGCCAGTCATATTCAGCAATGGTAAATCCTACGGACAGTGCGTCAATGGATGTGGCTACCCCCTGACCATCAATGCCCCAGAATCCGACACCTGTTTCCTCTTCCTCACTGTCCCTGGGACGACACTCTCATAGATCATATGTCCGGCCGATATATCCCAACAAGATAAGTGCCGATCCACGGAATAAATTTTTTCAAATGCTGAAAAATATTCTACGATCATATGGACACATATCCACCCGACCATCGGCATCAACGCCTCGAAATACACCGAAAGTCCCAGCAATCCCCAGCATCTTTCTCTTCTTCATATGCGGCTCATTCAAAACCATTCGCCATGGACACAGAAAAGCATCCATCGCAAAGTCCCACACCCAGCAAAAATACTATTGACTACAAAAAACCAAACTCCCAGCTCATACTAACCTCCCCAATTTCTCTTAATTAATCCTATGACGACGAAAAAAAAAAGTATAGTCCATCGACTATACCTGTCATTTATTCTGTATTCACACAAGACGCACGTATAGCCTGTCAGTTATACATGAGTCTCGCTATTTAAAAACAAGCCAGGCCAATGGCCAGTATGTTGACTTGTTACGCTGAAAAACGCGCCTGCTACTCCCTCATCTCTTATAAAACTAAAAAACACAATCCTGCACCGACCGGAGCAGAGCGGAGACCTCGAACGTTCGAGTCCGGCGGAGTCCTTTCATTGCGCGAGACGGGGTGCTGGAAGTCCATTGGACTTCCGTTAGCACCGACCGGATGTAGGACGGATTTTGCGGACATTCAAAATAAAAAAGAATGTGGAGGTAACAGACAATGGCAAAATCATTATTTGAGGAACTGGGCGGCAAAATACGAAAGGCAAGGGGATTATTTGATACCGTGCTTAACTGTACCCGCCGAAGAAGAACAGGCAATAGGCATCTGGGGGCAACGGCATTTAGATTATCTAAAACAGTACCGTAAAGTTACATACACCAATCTTCTTACAAGCGGCAGGCTAAACGCCTACCTTGCCGACATCAACAGACAGGCACAGGAACGCTTTGAAAGGCTCATAGAGGGTATGAAACAGGCACAGGGCATAACGGAACAGCTAAAGGCAGAAAACGCCTTAGAATGGACAGGATGCCTCAATAACATAAGGGCTTGTGCGAGGGAGATTGTGGAAAAGGAAATTATTTTTGCATAAACAGATGATTAGTGGCAGGGGGAAATCCTGCCGCTTTTTTTCTGCTTTAGTTTGTCAGCTTGACAAATAAAGGGTTAAGGAATATAATTAGATTCAGTATTATACAAGGAGTTAATAAATATGCGGCAAGGTATTCTTAAATAAACTGTCAATTTGATAGTGGGAACAAAAAGTAGCAGTCCCGTTTTTTTTTAATATGGGGCTTAGTTTTTTGTACCCAGTTTAAGAATACTTTTATCATGTAATTTTATATGCCCGAAAACATATAAGTGTTTTGGGGCTATTGAGTTATTTGCCCAGTGATAGGAGTATTTATCACTGGGTATTTTTATGCCCTTTTTTGGGTGTTGATAGGAGGAAAATCACATGAAAATAATTAACTTAGGCATTCTGGCTCACGTTGACGCAGGAAAGACAACATTAACGGAGAGTTTATTGTATACCAGTGGTGCAATTGCAGAACTAGGGAGCGTAGATAAAGGCACAACAAGGACAGATACAATGAATTTGGAGCGTCAAAGGGGAATCACTATCCAGACAGCAGTGACATCTTTTCAGTGGGAGGATGTAAAAAGTCAACATTATAGATACGCCAGGCCATATGGATTTTTTGGCGGAAGTATACCGTTTCCTTATACAGTTCCACAAGTGAGCGCATCCGCGCTGACATCCAGCCCGGTCAGTTGGATATCGCCCCATGACTTCGTAACGTACTTCTGGCGAGTGCGGTGCACCCGCTAACATCAGGAAACCACAACCAATTCTAATGGGAGAGCATCATTGCCAATACCATGAAAATATTATAAAGGCGGTACTCGCCAGCAACATTATCTGCACGACAATCCCTCGGCAATAATCACCATCATATCTCTCACCAAGTTTCGGGATCCGTAGGATCATAATCCTCACTCAGCTTCTCGCCGTTCTAACACCAATTTTCGTCCGTCTGTTCCAAGGAAACGCAACCATTTTTTGATAATCTGAGATTGGATTTGTGCCGTCCGGTGTTGCGAATTGCAGTGGGGAGGGGGTCATGGCCTCGGCGGCCAGCTGTATTGGCATGGCCGAGGCCAAGCATGACAATGCCAACAAAACAGCAGCAATCTGCTTAAAGCATGTTTCATAAAGAAACTCCCTTTCAAAGATGAATTTGCAGTTTAGCCTCCTTCTCAAGAGGTTATAGAATTTTCGGACAACACATTCTCTACGGAGCAGTGGAACCGGCTTAAATAGCAAAGGGGCTGTCCTAAACCAACGCTATTGAATTTGCATTGCGAAATGTGAGTATGCATTGAAAGGCACCGGTTTCTAACAACAAATTCCCACTTCTCTTCTCATTTACCTGGCCAGTGCATTTGATTCGGATAACCCTGTCAACCGCTACGTGCTGTGTCACTTCGTTACTGTGCGCCATCGATAATCACTGAAAACAGCAACAGGATGCTCCTGCTTGCGCAGGCTACAAATATTCTTCCACTCTGTGGAGCGTTGATTATGTCAAGGAACATGCTGGCTTCGCCGGTCAATATCATAATTCTTGTGCTTTCACAGTGCTTACAGTTGCAACGATTATTTCGGCAGTCAAATTCAGGCAGGAAGTCTTCAAGGAGCATATAAAGCTTTTCACAGCGTTTAAGGAGGGATTTAACTCATGTACCAATTATGCTTGACAAGGTAAGCAAAAAGCTATCAAACCAATAGTATGTGTGGTAAAAGCTGTAAATCAGGCTGATTTCGCAGCGGATAGCAGCACTTCGTTGCGATAATCGGACCTTCCGGGTCGGGGAAGTCTACCCACCGAATATGATGGGCTTGATTATCTATCCCGACTTTGAAGACATTTCTTATCAATGGCGAGGATGTCACCAATTTGCCCAACACTGCTCTCTGCCATTTTCCGGAACTCCTACTTCGGCTATGTCGTTCAGGACTTTGCCCTTATTGAACGGGAAAAAGCGTTTTCAACAACATCCGAATTCCTCTGTTATACAACAAGAAAATCAAGCGCGGAGAACACAAAGAACGTATCCATCGGGCAGCAGAAAGCCTTCTCATTCAGGATAAGCTGGCATCGCAAGGTCGAACAGCTTTCCGGCGGCGAACGTCAAAGAGTTGCCATTGCAAGAGCCATTGTCTGTGACCAACCGATAATCCTTGCGGACGAACCGACAGGGTTCGCTCGACGCTGTAAATCGCGACAGAGTTATGGATATTCTAATGGATTTATGCAACGAAGGGGAAAACTGATCATCGTCACCATGACACCTCCGTTGCCGAACGATGCGACAGGATTATCAGGGATGAAGGATGGGCAGATTACAGACCGGGCAGGCGAATAAACTCACCAGCTGTCCACGTATGGTATATTAAATCGCATGGGAAACCTGAATCTATAAAACGGGAAGGAGGTCGAAAAATGATTGACATTGAAGCAGCCTTTGAAGAACATTTCAGCTACGTTCTATTTGTAACATACAGCAAGCTGTCACATAACGAGGCCATTGCCGAAGAGATTACGAGCGAGACCTTCTTCAAAGGCACTCCGCAATCGACAGCTTCAGGGAGGACTGCGATATACGTGTGTGGCTGTGTCAAAATCGCAAAAGAACTGTTACTTCACCCACGTTAAAAAACTCCAACGGGAACAGCCCCTTGAAAGTTCCGACGCCGATGTTCCCGACAGCCTTCTATCATCCGGGCCTATGGAAGCCGTGCTTTCAAAGAAGGAAACCGCTACGGAAATACAGCGGTCGCTCCATGGGCTGGATGAACCGTACAAAGGGAGGTCTTTATGTGGAGGACACTTGGAGAGCTAAGCTTTAAACAAATCGGGCATTGTTCGGCAAAACGGAAAACTGGGCGTGCGTTACCTATCACAGGGGCGCGAAAAAAAGATACAGGAAGGAATGGAGGTTTCAATAATGAAAAATGAATGCAGCATTGTCCAAGACATCCTGCCACTCTACGTGGAGAAACATGGTGTCCGAGGGGATACCTGGGTTTTGTGAAGGAGCATTTAAGGGGAGGCTGCCCGGAGTGCCGTGATGCCAGAATTGAAAAAACTGCAGGGAGCCGGTGACAGTTCAGCTGGAGCCGGATATCAACGCCGCACCGCTGAAACGGCTCGAAAGACGTTATTGATGAAAAAATGCAAACCATCTTATGCACGGTTGCCGTACTGCTGCTTTTCTGCTGTCCGGCATTTCGCTTCTTATCACTGGAATATTTTTGAGTATACATCGGATTTGGTGACTGCTTCGGAGACCAGGAGCCGGCGAGGTAACGCTCTCTTTCAGTGGCAAGGTAACGGGCTATAATCTTCAACAGATCGACGATCCTGACGGGACGCAATACAGTTTACCATTTGGAAGCATGGACTTCTCGCATGGGACAGAATGAGCAGCATGGGCTGTGACCGTATCATCGGAGAACGATAAGCCGTGACAAATTGCTGATGGCGACTCGGTGAATCTCTATGGTGAGGCAGATCGGATGACAGTGGCTGGGTCGCTCTGCCCGGGCTTACCACTGCTATTGGCTGCTGGGCAACATAATGCTGTTCATCATCATTGCTGTGATTTGGTTTGCGTGCGGAAAAGGAAACGGCATCCGCCGTCGAGCGGAGCACCTGATGCTAATTCCGTTGCTGCGTTATCCTGCGTCTGCTCCCGAACTTTTCGCCCTATTCGGAATGGCAGATTGCGCTACTCTTCTATTGGCGAACATCTCTTTTACGCTGGTCAGCGCACTATGCAAAAGGCCGCGATGAAAAGAGACGCAACTAAGATACAAACCGACTTAATCGAGCAGCGGGAAGTCACGATTTGTGTCTGAGAGACTGCCCAAGCAGTACTTCGAGACTGAATGACCGGTAAATGGGTCTGCTCACTGACGGAAACGTCCGCTTTACGAGTATCAACACTCCATTACCGTGAGCTCAATTTTTGATTTCACCCGAAATTCAAAAATTCAAAGGGAGATCACGGCATGCGACTAAAGGAGTTCGATTACGACCTTTGGGCAATCGAGGAAAAACGGAAGAAAGAGTATTTCGCCAGAGATCGAGGCCACCGGCGAGAAACGGAGGTCAGTCTTTCGAGATGATGCGGCTGCTGCGAGTCAGGAAAAGCAGATGCGCCGGGAGTAGCAAAACAGCAGACCATCGGGTGGGTTCTGAGCCTTGACGCCATCCGCGACGGCGGAAGCATGGACGGTCCGCATGGGCTGCTGGATACGCAGCGACGCATCGACTCGAGGTGCTGCGGCAGAACTCCAGACGGCATTCTGCAAAAAGCGACAGCCAGCCAGCGTTCGATCTTTCGGGAATGCCTCATCGAGGGGAAAAGCCAGTCACATGCGCGAAGCACGGCATGACCAGGCAAAGCGTGCATGACGCAATCGCACTGATCCGCAAAAAGCAAAAATATATTTTGCGTGATACCTGAGCAAGGCAAAAATGTCCATTGAAAGGTGAGATATCAACCACCGCAAGGATACGGAGAGTTCAGTTTTTTCAGAGCCGCAAGGCTCGGCAAGAACCTTTTGAAAACCGGAATATCCAGGCATCAGGCATTCCCAACGCTATGGGCTGAACCTGAGCCGCTTTCGGTAGGTGCGCCGACCTCGTCGGAGGCAATGCGTATCCCTTCATACGAAACATGAAAGCTCAATCACTGCAGCTGCTCACTCCTCTCCCATCAAAGTCCCTGACTTTGATGGAGCTTATGAGCGAGACGATACAACTTACACGATAAAAAGCCGGGCGCTCCCGGTGGAGGCGACGACAGGTGTTGGGGACAATGATACTTCCGTAATTCGCGGCCCGGCCACAATGAAGGCGGGAGGTTCGATTCCTATGGAGCGGTGCAGACACCGCCGTCTGATGCTCTCCCTGCTCTCGGGGCGTCGAGGACAAATTGAGAGCGTACATGCCCGAAAAACCAAAATGACAAAGACAAAGGAGACGCAATATGAACGTACGGACAGATACAACAGCGAGATATCCGGACATGACCTGCTTTCTCGCTTTGAGGAATATCGAAAGAAACGAAAGAAAGGAACGGAGAAACCGCATGAAGGAAAACTGGATTTACCGCAGGGGCGACGTGTACTTGCCAGCCTCGACCCCACTAGGCTCCGAGCAGGGGCGGCACCCGCCCTGTGGATGGTTCACAAGCACCGGCAACTACTACTGCCCCACGCTGATCATCGCCCATCACGTCCAAAAGTCCGACGGCAAGCCGTCCCAGCCTACCACTACTACGCCGAGCGCATCCACGGGCTGGAGCTTCCCGGTATGGTGCTGCTGGAGCAGATCAACACCATCGACAAGCGGCGTGTGAAGAAGTACCTGGGCAGGATGACCCGGCGGCAGATGGATGAGGGGAGGCCATCGAGGAAGCCCTCGGCTGTATGTCCCCGAAAAATGGAGGCCATGTGAATCCCGTACGCGACCATCGACCCGGAGTTCGAGGCAGAAATGCCGCCATGACCGAGGACGAACTTTGCCAGCTCGAAAACATCTTGGAGGAAGGGCTGGTGCTCATGCCCCTGTCGTCTGGAACGATACGATTGTGGACGGTGCAACCGCTATCGCATCGCGCGAGCATGCCCGGGCATCGGGTTTCCGCACCCAGGCAGTTCAACTTAACCGCTACGAAGCCCTTTCCTGGTTTGCAGGGACCAGCTCGGACGGCGAAATCTGACGCAGCAGAAGAAATATCTGATCGGGCAGCGTTACGATGTAGAGACACATGGAGGGAGATCGGAAAAGCAATCTGCCAGAATCAAAGTGGTCAAAGAGACCACGGTTGCAACTAGAAAAACAAAGAGAGCAGGTGCTTCAGACAGGAACAGAGGAGAGGCTATGTTAAACGAGGCGGATCAGTATGCAAAAGGTGTGGACGCCGCTGAAGAAGCGCTTCCGGGCATCAAGAATGACCTGTTGCTCCGGAAGGAAAGTTTAAGCCCAGAAAACCGATGTGGCGGCTGTTGCCGCACCGGGAAAAGCGCGGAACAGCTCGGGGAAAGAAGCCCCAAGGCAGATAAAGGGAATCTGCCCGGAGCGGCTTACAAAAAGCGCCAACAAAAGAGGGTTTGTGGAAACTATCGACAAAGGCTACGAGGATATGAAGGACTCAAGCGCGTCACGGAGGATTCGGCACTGGTAAGCCTGCGCCTATACGGCGCGGAACATGGTCGAGACATGATGCGCTTTTTTATGAAACTTCCCCGGTCTATTGGAAAAGCCGGACTACAAAGATCAGGTCATTGAAATCATGCAGGAGCCAAAAACAACCATTCTCAAGTGGAAGGAGAAACAGGCAATAGAAGACAGCATTAAAATTCCACCAACTGATGGAGTCAACGCCAGGACTGGGGAGGTGATACATACAACGCAAAGCTGAACACCAGGCGAAGATCGTGGCCGGGTTCAATGAAAGGCGTATCGCCAACAATGAACCAGGGTTAGCTTTCGTGACGGTCACTATTATGTGTTTGACGGGCAACATACTATTGTGGCGCGCAAAGCACGCGAAGATGGCACAACAACGACCTGCCGATCCTCTGCAAAAGGTGTAGCCACTATGGCATGACAGGATGAAAGCTCTGCTGTTTGCCATGCAGACAGGCGTTTCTGCAGCCTCTTACGCCCAGCGCCAGGCTCCGCGCCAATCTTCGCGGAGAGGATAAGGCATCAGGCGGGGTTCTATAAGCGACCGGGACGGCGTTTCATGTGGGCTTTGAGCGGTCGCATCCTCTGCATCAACACCACCTTTGCGGAGTTCAGGCTTTCCGGGCGGAGCTCTATAAGGAAGCGCTCACCATCCTGCTGGAAGCCTGGGGCGGCGATCCCGATTCCCTGAGAGAGCCCGAGGTGATTCAGGGCATCGTCCACTTCGTGGAGCTGTACCACGGCGAGTGACCGGGAGCGGCTCATTTACAGTCTCCGCGCCTACGAGCCCAAGCTTATTTGTTTACGCGGCGGGTAAGGCGGAAAAGGAGCTGGGCGTAAAGCGCTACGTCAACCTGTTCTACCGCATCTACAACGGCAGGCGCAAGCACGAGATTCTTCCCATGAAGTTCTGAGGGAAGGCAGACCGCAAGAGAAATCGTGCGGTCATTACATACAAAACAAACGCATAGAATGAGGTGCGAAACATGAACTCTGAAACCACTACCACGCTATCCCAGCGTGATGCTGCTAATGCTGAAAGAGTATCCGGATATGTCATGGATATCGCTCAGATATTGCCGAATACTTGATGTCAGCACGAAAGCAGGGTATCGACTGATACGAGAAGGCAAAAATCTGCTGCATAAGCAGGTCGCTACCGCATCCCCAAAAGCACATCTTTTTTTACCTACTTATGCATCGGCTGTTGACTGCATGGAAATAAATCCGATTGGCGGCATCACTTTCGCATCAGTTCAGAATGATTTGCCCATACTGTTCTCAGGTCAACGGCAGGTGTT
>VOFK01003967.1_pt1 | contig 19230 bp, 24 predicted proteins | sample 5384121 | NCBI WGS metagenome assembly VOFK01 (sample SAMN12384730, study PRJNA508395) | human gut metagenome | isolation source: healthy gut J | host: Homo sapiens
CCTTGTCCCGAACTGAAGATGACGGGCAAATATGTTCTCCGGTTTTAGTGTTGCTGCTTGTCTGCTTTTGCTTCCAACTTCCTGCTGATGGAGATTTATCTAAGGGAGTGCTGGCTCACGAACTGAAGAATCATATATTGCTGACTGCCCTTACATGGTATATCTTGCCGGTATTTCCGGATACCTGCTCGTCGCATGGATCTGTCTCTCGAGCCGGCATGACGCAGAATCATCAATCTCATTATCGCCGTGCTATTACTGCGAATCTTCTTTCTGTCGCCCACACCGGAAGCTTACAACAAGTTCCTCCCGTATCTCCATTGGTTTATACTTTGCTGACCGCTTCTTTCTCATGGCTTTCCATAGTGCGGTTCAAAGCGGGGAAAAACAGGACTGAAGAGAATGAAAAGAATGAAGAACTAAAAAAAAAAAGAATTAAATAAAGATGAAACGTTTCAGTAAACCATACTATTATATGTCACCATCGCGTTCTCTGCTTCTCTGGCAGTTGCCTTGGTGTTACAACTTTGTCGTAAAAAGACTTTACGATAGTTTCGTGATCGGCGACTTTGCCTTAATGGGACAGGAAGAAGGAAAAGGAACCGTACGTCGCGATGCTGCCGGAAATATTTATTCCGGAAGCGGCCTTCGACAGTATCTTCCCCATGTTTTTATTTCCGCCAACTGATGTCCGACGAACGCTTCCCGGATACAATTAACGGGATAGCCGTCACTCCGAAAATCGTACAGACGGAAAACTTCAATTTCGCAGTGTACCTACGGATATCAATGCTCCTTCTATCGGCCTTTATCCTTTGTTGGAGTCCATGTCCGGACGTGTGGACCTGAAGATGCCGGATGATGTATTCCGCATTACGTCCAAAGGTATTGAGTTTATCGATATGGCTTCGAACAGTGTAAATGCAGAAAAAAGCCTTCAGTTCACAAGAAGCGATGGCAAAGAAAGATTTTCATTTTCCTGCCATTGAGATTGTAGGAAATCCTACGGTGAAGAAGAAGGAATACGATGAAGGATATCTTCTGCTGGATGCCGACCGTCGTCTGTTCCATCTGAAACAGGTGAAAAGGACGCCCTTATGTCCGCGCTATTCCGTTACCCGAAGGACTGACATTAGAGCACCTGTATCTGACGGAATTCAGAAACAAAAAGACGCTTGCCTTTCTGACAGATGTCAATAATGCCTTTTACGTGCTGAGAAGCCGCACATACGATATAGTGAAAACAGGCATTCCTGCATTCAACCCGAAACGGATGCACTGACTATCATAGGCAATATGTTCGACTGGACAGTTCGGGTGACCAGCCCGGCCTCTGATAATTATTATGCTTTTGAATGCGGATGATTATTCACTGATAAAGAAATTGGAAAATGAATCGAATACGCATTATATGCCCGGTATTACTTTCACTTCTTATACAGATAAATATGTGATGCCGCGTTTTGAGTAATCGATAAAGGGTTGCCCCAAGTCTTGTTACAACAGATCTGCGGCAACTCTTTTCATTAAACGACATATGTATGCAAAACTAAAGTAGCTATCTTTTTATTTATTCAACATTATACCTTATCTTTGCCTCATCAAACAATTATCCACACCGCAATTGCCTCTGCGTAACACACAAACAAATACGGTAAAAAAAAGATAACAACTATAATTATAACCGTATGAAAGTTTGTAAAAGCCCTGATTCTTTTGAGTCTTTTCATGGTTGCATTCTACAATTGTGCACCTCCGCCCGATGAAGACACAAAGGAAGAAACAGGAGAAAGACACCACTACAGCCGAACTTCCCTGGACAGGAGAAACGGATAAATTTACCATTAATACCAAAGAAGGGAGTACATCTCAATGATCCGGAAGAAGATGCCGGCACAGCCTACATCACATTTCCGTCTTCTTCCGTCCATAATACCCCGGTGGGAGTTTGAGTACGTCTGACATTTAATCCTTCTGCCAACAATATGCCCGTTTTTACCTTTACTTCCTCTTCAAACGTCCTTTCCGGTGAATTAACCGGATATTTTATTCAGATAGGAGGAGCCAAAGACAACGTGGCACTTTACCGGCAGAACGGGGCAGAATTAAAAACTGTTAGCTTCCGGCAGAGCTTTATGAAGGGGAACAACTCACCTAAACTTTACATGTCAAAGTAGAATGCCACAACAATGGATACTGGACTTTCTGGACACGGTTGTTGTCAGAGGAAGAATATACGAAAGAAAAACAGGTCAAAGACAGCAGTATACAAAATTCCGTCTGTTGTGGCATATACTGTGTTTTACACAAAGACTCGCTGCATGACGGCTTTACTTTCCATCATACAATTGTCCAATGATGTGGACAACTACGGAACCGGGGGAAACACCGGATCATCCGGAAGAACCAGAAACACCGGAAAAGCCCGTTCTCCCCGATTACCCGGAGGAAGTAAAAAATCTACTATTGCTAAAAATGAAATCATGTATGATAACGCAACATATGGTGCAGAGTATATAGAGCTTTACAATCCATCCAACTCCACTGTTTCGGTCCCGTCATTAAAACTATTGAGGTACATTGACAATGGTTCCGGTACAACGCAAACCACGACAACTGCCATCTTGAAGCATCCGGACAAGAATCAAAGGCTGGACTTTCCTCCTCATGGGTATATCTGTCTGACAAAATCTGCTGCCACTCTTATCAACAAGCACAAAGCTGACAAAAATAATATCATACAAATATCCACTTTCCCACGAATAAACAATGATGGAGGCTATCTGGCCATAACCACCAATGAAGAAAAACCAAGAATCATAGACAAATGCATTTACTCCGACAAGATGCATAACGAAGGAGTAAGAAACCAGGGTGTATCTCTTGAAAAGAAATCACCGGAGCTAAAGTCGGCTCTAAAAATCGAACTGGAGTTCCTCAAAAAAACGCAACAGGAGGCACTCCGGGAAGAAAAAACGAACAAGAATAAAAGTTTATAGATTAAAATCCCTACATTTGTCAGCAAAGAAGTAAAAAGAGTTTCGGATGATTTCATCCACAAACGAATTTAAACAGCAGCTATGAGTCCAATCATCTTATCTGTTACGATTATAGCCTATTTTGTGATCTTGTTTACCATCTCCTACATAGCAGCACACAAAGCAGACAATGAAGGATTCTTTGCCGGGAATCGTAAATCAGCATGGTATATCGTTGCTTTTGCCATGATTGGTTCTACTATTTCGGGAGTCACCTTTGTATCGGTGCCGGGTATGGTACAAGCCAGCAGCTTTTCCTATTTACAGATGGTGTTGGGATTCATCGTCGGACAGTTCATCATTGCCTTTGTACTTGTCCCTTTATTCTATCGGATGAAATTGGTTTCCATCTATGAATATCTGGAGAACCGATTCGGAACTTCCTCCTACAAAACCGGTGCGTGGTTCTTTTTCATCTCCAAAAATGTTAGGAGCAGCCGTACGGTTATTTCTGGTATGCATGACCTTACAACTGCTTATTTTCGAACCCTTCGGCATTCCTTTCCTGGCAAATGTGATTCTTACCGTATTTATCGTCTGGCTTTTACACATTCCGGGAGGAGTAAAATCATTGATCTGGACTGATGTGCTGAAAACATTTTGCCTGGTCGTCTCTGTTGTACTTTGTATTTATTATATTTCTTCGAGCCTGCATTTGAATTTCGGCGGTTTAATCAGTACCATTTCGGATAGCGATTTATCCAAAATGTTTTTCTTCGACGATGTAAATGATAAACGATATTTCTTCAAACAGTTTCTGGCAGGCGTATTCACAGTGATTGCCATGAATGGGCTCGATCAGGACATGATGCAACGAAACCTTAGTTGCAAGAACTTTCGGGATTCGCAAAAGAATATGATCACCAGTGGCATTTCACAGTTTTTTCGTGATATTGCTTTTCCTGATGTTGGGAGTATTGCTTTTTATACATTCACAGCCCGGCAAGGCATAGAAAATCCGGCTAAAAGCGACGAATTATTTCCCATGATTGCTACCGGAAACTATTTTCCCGGAATGGTGGGCATCTTGTTTATTATCGGGTTAATAGCCTCTGCCTATTCTGCTGCCGGTTCGGCACTAACCGCTCTGACAACTTCTTTCACAGTAGATATCCTCAATGCCCATAAGAAAGAGGATGCGATTCTCAGCAAAAATACGAAAACATGTTCATATCGGTATGGCCGTTATTATGGGAATTGTTATTTTTGTATTCAATCTCCTGAATAATACCAGTGTCATTGATGCTATTTATACATTGGCAAGCTATACGTATGGTCCTATTCTCGGGTTATTCGCTTTTTGGCATATTTACCAGGAAACAAGTTTATGATAAATATATTCCGTTGGTAGCTATTCTTTTCTCCTGCACTTTGCTACATATTGCAAAGTCACTCGGAAGCCTGGTTCAACGGATATCAGATTAGTTACGAGTTGCTTATACTTAATGCTCTCTTCACCTTTTCAGGACTTTGCATACTAATAAAAAGGAAAGACAAAGTAAAAAAAAGTATCTGCAAACTCTCCCGATTAAATAAAAAATTAAAGATGAAAATTACAATCAACTGTTTCCTGCCTTTTTGCAGACAGGAAGAAACGATACAGACAGTTAAAGAATTACGCACATCGGAATTGGTAGATAAAATCTATTTGCTGGTACCGGAAGCTACCGATATCTGTCTACCCGGATGTGAACTGATTTCTATAGCGAATATCCAGTCGACTGATGAGAGCGATCGCTTCCCATTCCAATGGAACATATACCTTACTTGACACCAAGCATACTGAACTAAAGCTGGGATTATTCGCTCTCGAACGAATGGTTCAAATAATGGAAATGACGCAGGCAGGCATGGTATATGCCGACCATTATCAGCAAGTGAATGGTATACGGAAAGCGGCTCCCCGTTATCGACTATCAATTCGGCAGCTTGCGTGATGACTTTGACTTCGGTTCTGTCATGCTTTTTCCAAAGCGAGGTTTTCAGAAAAATGGTAAAGGCTACCAAAGAAGACTATCAGTATGCAGGATTATATGATTTACGCCTCAAAATCTCTCAAAAGAAAAAACTGGTACATATCAACGAATATCTATATACCGAAGTAGAAAGTGACAAGCGGAAAAGCGGGTGAGAAGCAGTTCGATTATGTAGACCCGAATAAAAACCGTCAGGTACAGATTGAAATGGAACAGGCATGCGCGAACATCTGAAAGCTATCGGCGGATATCTGGAACCCCTGTTTTCAGTCAGTCAACTTTTCAGCCTCTACTTTCGAATATGAAGCATCTGTCATTATTCCCGTACGCAACCGTATCCGTACTATCAAAGATGCGGTCCGCTCCGCTTTGAACCAGCAAACCTCTTTTCCATTCAATGTCATCGTAATCGATAATCATTCTACAGACGGAACCACGGAAGCCCTTCGGGAGTTATGTACTGATTATCGGCTGGTTCATATAATCCCCGAAAGAAATGATCTCGGTATCGGAGGATGCTGGAACACAGGTATCCATCACGAGAAATGCGGCAAAGTTCGCTATCCAACTCGACAGTGACGACGTATACAAAGACGAGCATACTTTGCAAATCATGGTAAACGCTTTCATGAACAAAACTGCGCCATGGTAATCGGTACCTATATGATGACAGACTTCAACATGAAAGAAATGGCGCCCGGCATCATAGACCACAAAGAATGGACTCCCGAGAATGGCCGCAATAACGCTTTACGCATCAACGGACTGGGAGCTCCCCCGTGCCTTCTATACTCCTTCTTCGGGAAATCAAAGTCCCGAACACAAGCTATGGAGAAGATTATGCACTCGGACTATGCATTTCAAGCAATTATCAGATAGGCAGGGTATATGATGTCGTTTATCTCTGTCGCCGCTGGGAAGGTAATTCGGACGCTGCATTAGCCATCGAAAAGGTTAACCAGAATAATGTATACAAAGACCGTATCCGCACATGGGAATTGCAACGGAGGATTCAAGTAAATAAAATAAAGCTGAAACCTCAAAAGCAATCCTACAATTAATTGAAGAACAGACCCAATCATGGGAACTTGCCAAACAGAACTATCAGGCATTGGAAGAGTACCGAAAGCAAATGAAAAAAAATGAGTCTGGCCGGAAAGGATTTCGGATATGCTTGTATATACCTTTCCTAATCCCAAACGCATACTTTCGGCTACTGCGCAGACAGACACCTCCTCCATTCATGCACGCCCCTGCTTTCTATGCCAGGAAAAACCGTCCGCAGGAACAAAATTTTTGTCAGCTATAAAAATTATCAGATATTGGTAAATCCTTACCCCATATTCAAACAACAGCATCGACAATTATCGACAGAAAACATACACCACAATCCATCGCCCAACGTTTCGATGATATGATAGATTTCTCCAGTTTGCTGCAAGAGAACTTCATTTATACAATGGTCCCGAATGAGCATCTGCTCCGGACCATGCTCATTTTCAGGCTTGCGGAAAAGAGGAGGAACTGGAAGGTGCACTAAGTGCGGATTGGCACAAAGAATTGTTGATTGAGAAGAGTAATGTAGAAATACATTCGATTGACAATCCAGTCACTGCAATTCTTATCCAGACAAAGGACAAAAGCAACAATGTCACGTACATTCAAGCAGCTTTTACGATATACTCGCTGCTGATAAAAACGGAAAAGAACCAATGATGAATATCCTTACCTGGTACGGTTTGGAAAACATAAAGATTTTTTTCCAAGGATACTACGAATCTGAATTGAAAGATTTGACACTGCGTTATCACTGCATGATCTTCCTGCGTAGCAAACACCGTCCGGACTGTTATTATGCAGAAGGAGATGAACAAAATTCTTATCAGCCCGGCTATTGCCGAAATGAATGGCATATTTCCTGTTGTCCGGGAAGAAGATTTTTCCCAAACTGACTCCCTTGAGAAGAATATATGAAATCCGTCGGAAGTTTCTATGCCTCAGGATGAGTTTATAAAAATTACAGAACGCATAAAGGCAGCATTATGAAAAGAACCTCAGATAACAGTCGGTATCCTTTCCGGAAAAGAAATCGAGTTCTTTCTCCCGGAAAGCTGTTACCCCCGATGGCACGATGGCATCAGGGATACAAAAGGCTGTTTTTCAAAAAGGAAAGATATACTGGCAAGGGAAAGCATATAATGAATTATCATTCTCTCCCATACAGGATACTGATACTTTCTTTGAGCTAAAAGATGTTACCATCGGCATCAATTTCCATTGGGAACGCAAAAAGAAACACAAAAGATTCAAAGGGAGTCTGAAAATAATCGTTGAAGAGGAGAGGCTAACAGCTATCAATGTAATTTCCATTGAAGAATATCTGACTAGTGATTTCATCGGAAATGAGTGCCACTGCTTCTTTAAGTCTCTTAAAAGCACATGCAGTCATTTCCAAGTTGGCTGGTTCATAAATTAAGAACGAGAAACATTCTAAATGAAGAATTAAGAATGAAGGATGAAACATTAGGGATGGCTACACGAAAAGAAAACACAGTCGGTTCTTCCTCCTCTACTTCTGATGCTTCACTCATCAAATGGTACGATCATGAAGCACATACACACTTTGATGTTTGTGCCGATGATCATTGTCAACGTTATCAGGGAATTACCCGTACTTCCACCCCACAAGCTATCGAAGCCGTATCTTCTACCAGGGAGAGGTGCTTGTATACGAAGGAGAAATCTGTGACACACGTTTTTCCAAATGTTGCGGCGGCGCTTTTGAAGAGTTCCAAAATTGCTGGGAAAATGTCAGGCATCCATACCTGACCGGTCAACGTGATGCCTCTGCAATCCACCTGCCCGACCTGACGATAGAAAAAAGAAGCAGAAAAATGGATACGTACATCACCTTCCCGCTTTCTGCAATACGCAAGATAAAAAGAGTGCTGAGCCAGGTTCTCAACAACTATGATCAGGAAACAATAGACTTCTATCGTTGGAAAGTCAGTTATACCCAACAAGAACTTTCAGCACTGGTCCATAAACGTTCGGGAATCAATTTCGGAGAAATCATAGACTTGATTCCTGTCGAACGGGGAACTTCCGGACGTCTTGTACGATTAAAGATTGTAGGTACTTTTACAAACGCTTATTATCGGAAAGAACTGGAAATACACGCCGTACCTTATCCCCTTCCCATCTTTATAGTTCCGCATTCGTGGTTGACAAAGAAGGGGAAGGGTCAGTACCCACCCGCTTCACTTTCACCGGAGCAGGTTGGGGGCACGGAGTAGGACTTTGCCAGATAGGTGCGGCAGTTATGGGTGAACAGGGATACAACTATAAAGACATTTTATCCCACTATTATCCTGGTAGTGTGCTTGAAAAAACAATACGAATAATTCCTAAGGTCAATACCATGATGACAATAAGAGATACCAATCACAGTATAAGTCGGTAAAGCGTAGAAATCCCTGGAACTGGATTCCTACACTCTACTTTGCGGAAGGACTGCCCTATGTAGCCGTGTAATGACAATCGCCGTCATTATGTATAAACGGCTGGGATTGTCAAACACAGAAATTACGCTTTATACCTCCTGGCTCTATCTGCCATGGACCATTAAACCGTTATGGAGTCCTTTCGTTGATTTGGTAAAAAACAAAACGTTCCTGGATCATTGCGATGCAAGGTTTAATCGCTGCAGGATTTGCAGGCATCGCCTTTTTTATTCCGACAACACATTTTGTACAACTAACTCTGGCTTTTTCTGGCTGACGGCATTCAGTTCGGCTACTCATGACATAGCGGCTGACGGATTCTATATGCTTGGACTAAATAACAAAGAACAATCTTTTTCGTAGGTATCCGAAATACATTCTATCGTTTTGCCAATATCTTCGGACAAGGTATTCTCGTCATGCTCGCCGGATGGCTCGAAACCTCACAAGGCAACATTCCTTTGGCTTGAGTATCACTTTTATCTGATGGCAGGATTATTTCTTGCTCTCACCCTATACCACCGGTTCATTCTTCCACATCCTGATACCGATATCAAACGAGAAGGGCTCACGGCCAGTAAGTTGCTCGAAGATTTCTTAAAGACATTTTATATCTTTCTTCCAAAAGAAGCATCTGGGACTCATGTTTTTTCTTCTTGCTTACCTACCGGCTCGGAGAATCACAACTAGCTAAAAATAGCCTCCCCCTTCTTACTGGATGATGCAGAACAGGGAGGCTTGGCGCTTTTCTACCGCCACTGTCGGAATGATCTATGGCACAATCGGTGTCATCGCTCTGCTTCTCGGAGGAATTGTCAGCGGTTTTCTGGTTTCACGTGATGGCTTTAAGAAATGGATATTACCCATGGCACTGGCTATTAACCTCCCCGACCTTCTATATGTATGGATGGCAGCAGCTACACCGGATAACCCCTATTTATCTCCATTTGTGTAGCTATCGAGCAGCTAGGATATGGATTTGGATTCACCGCCTATATGCTTTATCTGATTTACATTGCAGAAGGAGAACACAAGACAGCTCACTATGCCATAGGTACCGGTTTTGGCACTGGGCATGATGATTCGGGAATGCCTGCAGGATGGATACAGGAGCATATCGGATACACGAATTTCTTTATCTGGGTATGTATATGTACGATTCCCGGTATCATAGCGTCATTAATGATCCGCAATCGACTGGACGATTCATTCGGAAAAAAAAATATAGAACAGAATTACTTATAACTTAACACATTAAAAAGTAACAGTCATGAATGTAACAAGTAACAAACGCCTATTGGCACTCGATGTAATGCGAGGCATTACCATCGCCGGAATGATTTTAGTGAACACCCCCCGGCTCCTGGCAACATACGTATGCCCCTCTCAAGCACGCTGAATGGATCGGCTTGACTCCTACTGACCTCGTATTTCCCTTCTTCATGTTTATCATGGGGATTTCGACGTACATCTCTTTACGGAAGTATGATTTTACCTTCAGTATACCTGCCGGTTTAAAGATACTCAAACGAACGGTCATCATCTTCTTAATCGGCATCGGTATCAGCTGGCTTTCCATTCTCTGTTTCCAGCATGATCCTTTTTCCAATAGATCAGATTCGCATTCTTGGGGTCATGCAACGGCTTGCTTTGGGATATGGAATTACTGCATTGGCCGCTCTTCTTATCAAACATAAATATATTCCGTATCTGATAGCAGTTCTTCTGATCGGTTATTTCATGATTCTTGCCGTTGGTAACGGATACGTCTACGACGAAACAAATGTCCTTTCTATAGTGGATCGTGCTGTATTGGGGCAGGCGCATATTTACGGTGGTGCCATTCTGGACCCGGAGGGGTTATTAAGTACGATTTCTGCCGTCGCTCATGTGATGATCGGTTTCTGTGCAGGCAAACTATTAATGGAGGTAAAGGATATCCATGAGAAACTGGAACGTTTATTCTGATAGGCACTATCCTCACTTTTGCTGGTTTTTCTACTAGCTACGGTTCGCCAATCTGCAAAAAGATATGGTCTCCTTCTTTTTGTTCTGATCACTTGTGGTATGGGCTCCAGTTTTTTGGCACTACTTGTCTGGATCATCGACATCAAAAGGCTACAAAGGCTGGAGTAGATTCTTCGAATCATTCGGAGTCAATCCACTTTTTTTTATGTATGCTCGCTGACATTCTGGCAATTCTTTTTGCTATGATTCCAATGACTTATGCCGGCGAACCAACTTCTTTACACGGATACATATACAGTGCCCTTTTGCAACCGGTTTTCGGAGACAAAGGAGGCCTCTCTCATATTTGCCCCTGCTCTTTGTCCTCCTCAACTGGGCAATCGGCTATATACTATATAAAAAGAAAATATACATTAAGATATGATACTTATTGCAGAACAGTGGCTCTACTAAAACCGATTGGTGTGTCGTACTCAACGGCACGCTGATCAAACGAATCGGAACGAAAGGGATCAACCCTTTCTTCCAATCGGAAGCAGATATTCAACGAGAACTGACCATTTCTCTCCTTCCTCAGCTACCGGAAGGAAAGCTAAATGCAGTCTATTTCTACGGAGCAGGTTGTACAGCTGAAAAAGGCTCCGGTTCTCCGGCGTGCCATCGCTGACAGTTTACCAGTCATCGGTAATATAAAAGCAAACTCGGATATGCTAGGGGCAGCCGTGGATTATGCGGACATGAGAAGGGAATTGTCTGTATTCTGGGTACCGGCTCCAATTCCTGTTTTTATGATGGAGAAGAAATCGTAAGTAATGTCTCACCACTAGGTTTCATCTTAGGCGATGAAGGAAGTGGGGCGGTTTTAGGAAAGCTATTGGTCGGAGATATTTTAAAGAATCAGCTCCCTGCCCAATTAAAAAGAAGAGTTTCTAAAGCAGTTTGATCTGACAGCACCTGAAATTATCGACCGGGTTTACCGTCAGCCATACCCCAATCGCTTTTTAGCAAGCCTTTCTCCTTTTCTTGCACAGCATCTGGAGGAACCGGGCATCCGCACAATAGTGCTTAACAGCTTTATCGCTTTCATCCGCAGAAATGTGATGCAATATGATTATACACAGTATCCTGTACGTTTTATCGGCTCCGTTGCTTATTGCCACAAAGAAATACTCCAGGAGGCGGCAAAAAAGAAACCGGTCTCGGAATAGGAAAGATACTTCAAAGTCCGATGGAGGGATTGATAGAATATCATACTTCTGCCAACTACTTGCTATAGGCTACATTTGCAGGCAGGCAGAAAAGAATGTGCTAAAATTTCAAGCACGGATCACACGGATTTCACGGTTTTAAGAGATTAGATGGACTATTAAACCGTGTTAATTCCGTGAAATCCGTGCCTATATAATAACATTATAAAATGTTACTTTTCACATCCGGCTTATCATCTTTAGAATTCCACCAATATACGAAATACTTTTCCCGGATTAGCTCACCCACTCCTGCCTTGCTTCCAAAGCTCCTTCAGGTTTTGCAATCTTGGTTATCAACTCTTCCACCGGACAATTTCCCGCCTTCATATAATTGATCACCGCACGGAAATCCGCAGGTAATGCATTTCTGGAACCACGAATATCCAGTTCTTTCTGCACAAAGTATTTCGTCCTGAAAAGCGACTTCGCTCTTGGCATAACCAATGCAAACAACACGCCCCGTAAAACCGACTTCATCCACAGCCATCACATAAGTAACCGGACTACCGACCGCTTCAACAACCACATCAGCACCCAATCCTTCTGTAATCTCCTGCATCCGTATATGCACATCCTCTGTTTTGGAGTTAATCACATAAGAAGCTCCGACTTTCTTCAAGCTCCAGTTTCTCATCATCCAAATCGACAGCAATCACTGTTGCCCCCCTTAATGCAGCACGTACAATAGCACCAATACCAATCATACCGCAACCAATCACCATCACATACTCATTATCAATAACCCGGGCACGGGAAACAGCATGGAATCCTACACTCATCGGCTCTATCAAGGCACAATCCCGGGAAGAAATGTCACCGGCAGGAAGCAATCTTAGTCCAAGGTAAAACGGCATATTCGCACATTACCCCCATTCCGCTGTACACCCAACGTTTCATTATGTTCGCAGGCATTGACACGACCGTTACGACATGAAGCACATTTACCACAGTTGGTATATGGATTCAAAGTCACATTCATACCCTTCTCGAAACCTGCCGGAACATCTGGTCCGATTTCTTCGATCACTGCTCCCACTTCATGTCCCGGTATTACGGGTAACTTCTTACCATCGGATTACGTCCCAGAAATGTATTCAGGTCGGAGCCGCAAAAACCGACATATTTGATTTTACCAATACTTCACCGGTACCAGCAACCGGTTTTTTCCAGTTCAACCACCTTCATTTCGAAGGGATTGACAATTTGAACTGCTTTCATCTTCATCTTATATATTTGAAATCAAATTTATTAATCGATTACCTTATAACCTTTCCAACCGTAATAGGCACAGAAGACGAAACAAATCATCGGTACACAGTATGCTACATAATAGATATGTTCGTGAGCGTGCATGAAATATGCCGTCAACTGAGGAAGGCAGGCATTGCCGACAATAGCCATCACCAAAAAGGCAGAGCCACTCTTTGTCTGATCTCCCAACCCTTTCAAAGCCAAAGAGAACTGAGTGGGATACATGATAGACATGAAGAAGGAAATAGCCAGCATAGCATACAACCCGATCATCCCTCCGTATATCATTACTACCCACAAAGAAGAATATTCATCAAAGCATAGAGGGTAACATGTCCTGCGGACGGAATTTCACCATCAAACCCGTACCGATCCAACGTCCCAGAAGGAAAGCAAGCATATACAGTCCGAAGAAAGTGGTCGCAGTATCTTCCGGAAGTCCTGCATAGGTACAGCAATAAACAAGAAACAGGCTATTGATCGCCGTTTGTCCACCATTATAGAAGAATTGCGCAATCACACCCCAACGTAAATGCGAGTGTTTTCAACACTCCAAAGTCTATCAGTTTTTTTCCTTTTTATCAATGGGTGCTTTCTCATCCTCATCTCCGATCTTCGGCAGTTTTGAGAATATAAATACGACAGCAATGGCCAGAAGCAACAAAGCCAATATCAAATAAGGAAGTTTCATTGCATCCGTTTCCAACTGTATATAAGCCTGCCAACCACCCGGATAATCTACAGGAAGCGTCTCTCGCGTATAATGCGATCCACTCAAAATCAGTTTGCTGAGAAACATGGCGGCAATGAAAGCGCCAAGCCCGTTAAAAGACTGTGCCAGATTCAATCGCCGGGGAGCCGTTTCGGGTGCTCCCAACACTGTCACATACGGATTGGCAGCCGTCTCCAGAAAACACATGCCTGTAGCTATGATAAAGAAGATACAGAGATAAGCCCAGTACTCTTTCAAGATAGCAGCAGGAAAGAAGAGCAAGCCTCCGACTGCCGCCAGCACCAGACCAAAGATAATCCCTGCCTTATAACTATAACGTTTCATAAACATAGCAATAGGGATAGGGAAAATAAAATAAGCCAGCCAATAGGCAGTTTCTGTAAAAAGAAGCTTCAAATGTGTTTAGTTCGCAGGTTTTCATCAACTGTCTGATCATGGTAGGAAGCAAATTACTGCTGATCGCCCACAAAAAGAAAAGACTGAAAACAAGTGCGAGAGAGGAATGGTATATGTATTTTTCTTCATTTGTACAATTATTGTTTCATGGTATAGTTATTCTTCTTACTCGGACATATTTTTGATATAGGGAAGCGTAGGAAGATCGGCAAATCCATAGAACTCCCTCGCATTTTTCTCCTAGAAACAAAGTTTTCTCGCCTTCAGATAATTCCGGAGACTTCACCCACAAAGTCATAAGACATCTTGTAGGTAATAGCGGTAATGGTGCGCGGATAATCCGATCCCCACATCAATTTCTCTATTCCAACCAGACCGGCAGCTTCACGAATCGCTTTCACCGCTCCCTTTGAATGGATAAAACTCATCATTGAAAAGCCAGGTAATTCCACCGGCTTCAATCATTACATTCGGATGGCGTGCCAGTTTAATCTGCTCCTTCCAGTCAGGCAGCGTAACCATCCCGAAATGGCCGATAGCAATCTTCAGCCGGGGGCATTCCTGAATTATCTCTTCCATTTCGGGAACCTGTGTTGCCCCGTCCGCCAAATCGATAGACAGTATTACATTCCGCTCTTCCATATAATGAAACATTGCCATCATCTCCTCGTTGTTCAACATCACCCGTCCTTCTTTTAGCAATAAGCGTTGAGCAGGAATCTTTATGGCTTTAAAACCTTCGGCCATAAGAGCTTTGGCTTGTTCTAAGAATCCCGGTTTACGAAACTCACACATACCGCAAACAAAAAAACGGTTAGGATAACGGGAAACAACTTCTGCCAAATACTCATTCTGAATCCCATCGATAAATTCCTGCGTGATGACAGCCGCAGCTACCTGCGCATAGTCCATGTTCGAAAGGAAAACCTCTGCACTATTGACCCCATCCACCATAAAAGGAGGAACCATCTGACGGATCTCTCCCATAAATAGCGAGCGTCCGTTTTCCAGTGTCCGGATGGGAAGATCATTCACCACAGTATCCTGTCGCAGCCATAAATGGGCATGTGCATCAATAATCGTATCATTCATAAGATTGGTCTGCTTTTTTAAGAGTTTGCCCAACTCACACGTTTCTGATCTCCGATAATGTCCTGTACTTCACGGACGAGTTCCCAGTCAACGGGCTCTTCGATAAAAGCGATGTTCTTTTTACATTCTCCGGATTAGTGGTGCTGAACAGTGTAGTCGCAACCTTCGGATTACTCACAGAGAACTGCATGGCAAGCTTTTCTATCGGATAGTTTTTAGCTTTACAATGTTCCATCGCTTTCCGACAAGCATCTACCAGTGGCTTAGGAGCCGGATGCCAAGCCGGAACGCCCCGTTCGCTTAATAGGCCCATCGACAAAGGGGAAGCATTGATCACACCGATTCCTTTCAATTCGAAATAATCGAGAAAATCAGCCAGTTTATCATCGCAAAGACAATAGTGACAAAAACTGAGAACAGATTCAATAGTTCCGCTTGGTGAATGATCTATCACCCATTTCAGATTTTCAAGTTGCAAGTCAGTGATTCCGACATGGCCTACCACCCCTTTCTCACGCAGCTCGACTAAAGCAGGTAATGTTTCATTCACGACCTGATTCAAATCTGCAAATTCAACATCATGCACATTAATCAAATCGATAAAATCAATGTTCAAACGCTCCATACTTTCGTATACACTCTCCGTTGCACGCTTTGCCGAGTAGTCCCACATATTGACTCCATCCTTGCCATAGCGTCCTACTTTCGTAGAAAGATAGTAACGGTCACGAGGAATATCCTTCAGTGCCTTGCCAAGAACAGTCTCCGCCTTATAATGCCCATAATAAGGGGATACATCTATAAAGTTCATTCCTGCTTCGATGGTTAAAACACAGCTTGAATGCCTTCCTTTTTCTTTTAGATCATGGAAAACTCCTCCCAAAGAGGAAGCTCGAAACTGAGAGATGATACCTTCATCCCTGTCTTTCCGATTTCATGGTATTGCATACGTATAGGGTTTTAAATTACTTTGTTTGCGACAAAAGTAGGTCAGAACACCTCTCAATGGACAAGAGAAGGGCGAAAAAGCAACGTAACGGTTTACGTAAAAATCTTTCTTTAAATGCAGCTACTTATCGGGGAATATGCTTTCTTTGTAAACGAATCAAAGTTGGAAACCTTTAATAAACCGGAGACCTTTCAATGGAATACCGAAAACATACCTCACTCAAGGATCTCGCTCAAGCATTGGGTGTCTCGATTCCTACCGTATCCCGGGCACTGAAGGACAGCCCGGAAATCAGTCGCGAGCTTTGTGCTAAAGCCAAGCCAACTGGCCAAAGATATGAATTATCGTCCTAATCCTTTCGCCATGAGCCTGCGCAAAAAATGCGCCGCGCATTATCGGGGGTAGTAGTTCCGGACATAGTCACCACTTTTTGCCTCTATCCTGAACGGAATAGAGAATATGGCAATTGCCAACGGATACTTTGTAATTATCACAACTTCACATGAATCCTTCGGGAGCATGAGAAAAGGAATATAGAAAACCTGGTTAATATGCGGGTAGAAGGAATCATTGCCTGCCTGTCTCAGGAAACAACTGACTTTTGCTCATTTTGTCGCATTAAAGGAGATCAACATGCCACTAATTCTGTTCGACCGTGTTTGCCTGACCGACCAGTTTTTCTTCGGTAGTAGCAGATGGAGTGCAATCAGCACAAATAACTGCATTTATTGGATACCAGTAGTAAACGAGTGGCTTTCATGGGAGAAAGGCTAACCATTTGGGACAACTGTGACAAGAGAAAGAAACACATTACACCTAAACTCTCCACGTGACAATCATATTTACATTGAAAAAAGAACTGGTAATCTATGGAAAATGAATTATGAAAGAGGCAAAATAGCAACGGAAGCTTTGTTGTCGCTTCCTCAACCTCACGTGCCATTCTTGCCATGAATGACACATTTAGCCTTTGCCATAGAAGTTATTAAAAGTCGGCGCTGCATTCCGGAAGATATAAGCTATCATCGGTTATACAGACGAACAACATGCCAATGTAGAACCGAAACTATCCGGCAGTATCACATCAGACCTATAAAAATGGGAGAAACGGCTTGTCATGTTTATTAATAGACAAATCAAAGGGGATAGAACAGTCAGACAAATAATCATTCCGACCAATCTTAAAATCAGGAAAGTAGTAGAAAGAAATAGCCAAAACGGTTTATCAACCTGCGGAGGAAAACCTTGAGATATTCGAACTGGATACCCTTTAGGGTATACACACGCTCCAGTGCCTCTTCAACCACTCGAGCATCTCTCCTTATATATATTCCGGTAAGTATTTTTCAATAAAGCAGCCATTATTTGCTGCTTTAGCGGAGCTCTCGAACCTACACATTCAAAAAATATCATAAAATTGCAAATTTTGAAGTAATCACACACAATTTGGAATACATAATGAAATCTAAATCTTTCTGAATATCTTTTATTCCAAATATTGGGTGTATATTTGGGTGTAGAATTTTCAAACGGCACCCACTATGAATATCAAAAACATCATTTTTGCATTGGCTGAAAAAGAACGTGTGCCACCAGTCCCCATCCAGCAACGGTTATCATCGCATCGATGAAGCCAAATGGGTTCCCATCAAGCAGCGAAAGAACGGTGTACCAACAAATTAAAGCAAAGCATCTGGGAAATCACCGATCTGCTGAAATACCATGCCGAAATTCAAAAATGTGTTCATGAGTTTGAGGCATTATGGAAAAACCGCCAAAATCAATTCAACAACTCAAAGATGTATCAGTGGGATGTAAAATGAAGTCATATGCAGCGCCAGACAAGTTTCTGAGGGTGTTCAATGAATGTTAAAAGAAACGTGCATATCCTGACCGATAACTGCTGATCTGCCATGCCAAAGTCTGCAGCCGTTAAAATCAATTTCAAGAGTTCTGCGAAGACGCAACTTCGATGAGCCTCGATTGAACGAGTATCACTCTCCTGCGACAAAAAGACAAAGTGAGAAACAGTACCATCGGTAAACAAATGGGATTCCTTTCAAATGGTTCCCTGATGGAGCTCAAGAAAAGACTATCACCAGAATATAGCATACATGTTCAAACCGAAATTGAAAAACCACTCCCCAAGAAGCGGTAGTCTTCCTTAATATGGAAGAGTTGAACAGACTTAAAAGATCATCAGATACCAAAGACAAACAGTATTCCTGGAACGTGCCCCGATGTTTTTCCCTGTTCTTGTTGTTTTTTCTACCAGTCTGCGTTACCAGCCTGTAACCTTGTCAAGTCCGCACCACCGTTAAACGGCAGATGTCGAAAGCGGAACCTGAACAAGGCCAGTAAAGCCATTACTTGAAAAACATATGACATCCATTTGAAAACCAATATTGGTATTAAGTTCGTTATCATAAATCAGAAAAATGAATTATCAATTTGAAAGAAACGTGGAGAACTGGCGAGAAATTAACGAACCCATACGTGAAACCCAAGATTATCCATTATTAGAGTTATCTTTGTTAAGTAATAGTTAGTGATATGGAAAATAACTGTTGCCCTTATATGAAAGTCATTTTGTGCATCCATGCTTCGGTTCGGAAATAGAACTTGACACAAGTCCGACTGCAGCCAATGCCCACTTTTGTTGCGAGACAAAAACATTTCGAGTGGGGACAGTGACTTTTTCGCCGACTAATATCAACTCCATACCCTATGTTGTCGTGGAATTGAAAAGCAACGCCATTCAAACCGGAATATGCAGGGCAAAGTTAAATTTCTATATATCAATGTTGTAGATGATAAAACTGAGGGGAGAAAATGATAACAAGACCATCGGGTCTTTTTGCTGTGCAGGGGGTAAGGATGAGGTCGTGGCACACATGCCTTGGCTGGATATGACCAGCCGATAGGTATCAGCGACTATCAATTGAGCAAAGGCAGCATCTGAAAATTGAAATCTGCCCTACCGAGTATAAGAAAGAAGTGGAAGAAGAACTGACCTTGCTCCTGACAAGGACAAGAACCCATAATATAAAAGTATATGGCAGGAAAGATACAGA
>VOFK01004019.1_pt1 | contig 19230 bp, 32 predicted proteins | sample 5384121 | NCBI WGS metagenome assembly VOFK01 (sample SAMN12384730, study PRJNA508395) | human gut metagenome | isolation source: healthy gut J | host: Homo sapiens
CGGTATGCTAAGTTACGTATTGCTTGAGGATGGGCGTCACCTTTTTTTCTTGATCAGGCGTCCTCGCAGATGGGGGAAGAAGGAATCCCTTGCCGACACGGCGAAGGTTCTCGGCCGCATGTCGACGGCATCGAGTACCGCGGATACAGTCAGGCCGTGGTGGAGGCGCTTGCAAAATATTCCGGCGTGCCCGTGTGGAACGGGCTGACGGATGACTTCCACCCGACGCAGATGCTGGCGGATATGCTGACCGTGCGCGAGGAGTTCGGCAGTGTGAGGGGCGCAAGCTCACCTTCTTCGGTGACGCCCGGAACAACGTTGCAAACTCCCTCATGGTCGTCTGCGCAAAGCTCGGCATGCACTTCTGCGCCTGCGGCCCGGCGGAGCTTATGCCCGCGGCGGCGTTGTGGCAAAGTGCCGCGCTGTCGCGGCGGAAACTGGCGCTGTGCTGGAATTTACGGACGACATCCGGCAGGGGGCGGCGGACTGTGACGCCGTTAGTATACGGGGATATATGGCTTTCCATGGGCGAGCCCGCAGAACTGTGGATGCGCGCATAAAGCTTCTGCGGCCGTATCAGGTCAACAAAGGAGCTTATGGCCATGGCGAAGCCAGAGGCCATCTTTTTCTGCACTGTCTGCCGTCCTTCCACGACCGGGAGACGACGGTGGGCGAGGAGAGATATACGAAAAAAATACGGCCTTGCGGCGATGGAGGTCACGGACGATGTTCCTCGGCCGCAGGCGCGGCAGTTTGACGAGGGCGGAGAACAGGATGCACACCATCAAGGCCGTTATGTATGCCACGCTGAAATAAGCAAGAGATATCAAAAAGCACATATGAAACGGAGGTAAAGCAGAAGTTACAACAAAATATAGGGAATAGGAGCGCGAAAAATGGCTGTGTCAAGGAAGAAACGTTCACTCAGTACGTTTGCGATTCTGTTGGCGGTCCTGCTTCTTGTGGCTGTGGCGACATGGCTTGCGGACGGACAGAGCTATACCGACCCCCCTGACACGGGGAGAAGGCCGAGGTTTCCGGCGCGGCACTCAGTGATATTATTATGGCGCCCATTGCCGGCTGGCACGACGCGGGCGACGTTATCGGCTTTGTGTTCTGCCTCGGTGCGTTTCTGGCGATAATAAACGAGACCGGCGCGCTTGAGACCGGGGTTAAGGTGCTTGTGAAAAAGCTGCGCGGCAGAGAGCTTGCGCTTGTGTGGGTGCTTATGTTCGTGTTCTCCGTCGGCGGCACGACCTACGGCATGGGTGAGGAAACAGTCGGCTTTACATCCTCCTTGCCGCGACGATGCTGACGGCCGGGTTTACCCCATCGTGGGCGCGGCCACGGTGCTGCTGGGCGCGGGCTGCGGCGTTCTCGGCTCCACGATAAACCCGTTTGCCACCGGTGCGGCCATTGCCGCGGCGGCTGACGCGGGGGTCTCGGTCAACATGGGCATCGTGTACGCGGAGGCCGTCATCCTCTGGCTTGCTACATATTTCATATCCGCGCTCTTTGTGACGCGGTACGCAAACGCGTCCGGGCGGGCGGCGGCTCTATCCTCACGGGTGAACAGCGCGGCGTATGCCGCGCGGCTTACGGCGCTTCGGGCGGCGCGGAGGAATACGTCCGGCTGACGGTCCCGCAGAAAAGGGTGCTTTGGCTGTTTGCGCTGTCCTTTGTGGTGATGATACTCGGGTTTATCCCGTGGGGCAGTCTCAGCGAGGACCGGTGACTCCCTCGGCTGGAGCGCGTTCTTCTCCGGCAGCCGCCTTGGCGACTGGTGGTTTGACGACGCGGCGTCGTGGTTCCTCATCATGGGCATAATAATCGGTGTCGTCGGCCTGAAGGATCGGAGCCGGATCATCCAGTGCATTATCAGCGGCTTTGGAGACATGATAGCAGTAAACCTTGTCATTGCCCTCGCCCGCGCGGCGACGGTGATAATGAACACGACCGGCTTGGCACATGGATAGTTGAGGCTTCTGTCAGCGCCCCTGTCGGCCTCCGGGCTTCCCGCGGCGCTGTTCGGCGCGCTGGATTACCTGCTGCATATCGCTCTGAGCTTCCTTTTGTGCCGTCCTCCTCCGGGCTTGCAAGCCTGTCGGCCCCGATCGTCTCGCCGATAGTTGCGGGGCTTGGCTGGTCCGTGGAGACGTCCATAATGATAAACGTCGCGGCGAACGGGTTCGTCAATCTCTTTACGCCCACCTGCGGGTTCATCATGGGCGGGCTTGCGCTGGCGCGTATTCCCTATGAAAGCTGGCTTAAATGGGCGGGGCGGCTGCTGGCCATTCTCGGCCTCACAGTCGGCGTTATACTCAGCTTTGCCATGCTGATACTGAGCTGAGCGGAGAAAAAGAAGTATTTTTGTTGACGAAGGCCGCGCAGTCGGCTACAATATATATATTTGATTGCATAATATCTGATCTGCCGGCATATTGCCTGCCGCAGTATGCCGGCGGATGCTTTTTGGGGCGGCGCATGAACACAAAAAAGGCAGCAGCTTATACTGAATTGCTTACGACTCAGGATGTCGCACGCAGAAGCAGCTTCTGGACCTGCTTGAGGCGCACGGGATGAAGTGCACACAGTCCACTGTTTCGCGCGATATCCGCGCTTAGATAAATCAAGGGGCGGACGGCTCCGCGTCGTATGCTGTGGATCCCGGCGCCGGCAGCGACAGCAAGGGTGTGGAGCAGATGCAGTATATCGCGCAGATGTCCGCCTTCCATTGAAGCGGTCGGCAACGGTCATTGTCGTGGACCATACACAGTATGGCGCAGGCCGTCTGTGCATATGAACAAGCTTAACCAGATGGTTTTTGTTGGTTCTATTGCCGGTGTTGACACTATCCTGCTCATCCTGCGGACGGAGGCGGCCAAAGACCTTCTGCCGCACGCTGAGCGATTACCTGTGCAGCGGCAGGAATTTTCTTGAGCATGAAAACGGAGGAGAAAATGCATGAGTGACCTTGAGCAGAAAAATATATGCGGCCCCTGGCTGATGCCGTCAAGTCGGTTTACGGGATAGATGCGGATGAGGACACGCTGCTCGTCGAAAGCGCCGCGCGACCCGAAGCTGGGCGACTATGCAACGAGCACGGCGATGCGCCTTGCGCGCACTTTGCATAAATCGCCGATGGAGATCGGCGAGGCGCTTGCCGAGAAGCTGCGCGAAGCGATACCGGAGGCGGAGTCCGTCACCGTGGCCAAGCCCGGCTTTATAAACTTCCGCCTCAAGAGCAATGCGCTCAGCAGTATAATAAAAAGAATACTTGAAGCCGGTGCGGATTACGGCAGGGAACGACTCCGGCAAAGGGCGAACGCGTCCCTTGTCGAGTGGGTCTCCGCCAACCCGACCGGCGACCTGCACTGCGGCCACGCCCGCAACGCCGCGTGGGGCGACTGCATCTGCCGCCTGATGGAAGCCAGCGGCTGGGACGTGCTGCGTGAGTTCTATGTCAACGACGCCGGCAACCAGATCGTCATGCTCGGCGAATCGCTCACCGCCCGCTATTTTGAGCATTTCGGCAAAGGAATACCCCCTGCCTGAAAACGGCTATCACGCCGAGGATGTCAAGCACATTGCGGAGGATATCGCCGCGCAGGACGGCGACAAGTGGCTGACGGCAGACCCGGCGGAGCGGCTTGAGTATTTCATGAACGAGGGCAAGACGCGTGAGCTTGAAAAGATAGACAGAGACCTCAAGCTGTACCGCGTCACGATGCAGAGCTGGATGCATGAGACGTTCTTCTATGAGAACAACGCCAAGCGCATCAACGACTGCCTCAAAATGATGGACGAGAAGGGGCTGCTCTACGAAAAAGGACGGCGCGCTGTGGTTCAAAAAGCACCGATTACGGCGACGATAAGGACCGCGTGCTGCGCAAGAGCGACGGAACGCTTTTTCATATCTCACGCCGGATATCGCAAACCACGTTTACAAAGTGTGAGCGCGGATATAAAAAGCTGATAAACCTCTGGGGCGCGGATCACCATTCCTATGTGACGCGTATGCAGGCGGCGCTGAATGCGCTGGGCTATCCGGAGGGAACGCTCACCATCGACCTTATCCAGATGGTGCGGATGGTCGAGAATGGCGTCGAGGTCAAGATGTCCAAGCGCACAGGCAATGCCATCACTATCCGTGAGCTCTGTGAGGACGTCGGCGTTGACGCGGCGCGCTGGTATTTCAGCTCGAAGGATATCTCTTCGCAGATGGACTTCGACCTCAAAAAGCAGGCCGTGGCGAAGGACAACAATAACCCTCGTGTATTATGCGCAGTATGCCCATTCCCGCATGTGCTCTATAATGCGCAACCCCGCGATCCCCGAGTTCCATAAGGTGGACAGCTATGACCGCCTGACGGACGAAAAGGAGCTTCTGCTCATGAAGATGATGGGCGAGTTCACCTCCACTGTTGCAAAGGCGGCAAAAGCTCCGCAAGCCCAATCTTATCTCCGAATCATTTCATTTCGTCAAGTTGTATCACAAAGCTATTATAACGTCGCCCGCGTCAATAACCCAGACGACCCTGAGCTTACGAATCAGCGCATCGGCCTTGTAAAGGCGCTTCAGATCACGCTGAGCAACGCGCTCAACCTCCTCGGCGTGTCCGCGCCGGAGTCGATGTGACACTGCGGCAAAATATTCGAAGACCGGCAAAGCGTTCTGCTTTGCCGGTCTGAGCATTATGCGGTGAAAAACAGCGCACGGCGGTCATATTTCCGCTGTGCGTTGTATCTGTGAAAACGGTATTATTCTGCATCCAAGCGCGTCCGCTTCCTCCGGGCTGTGCGTCACAAGTGACCGCGCAGTCCGCGCGCTCGTTCACGGCGTCTATGGCCAGCGCCTTTGACGCGGCGTCCAGCGCCCTGAACGGCTCGTCCAGCAAAAAAGCAGATCCGGCGCGTATGCCAGCGCCCTTGCCAGTGCGGCGCTGCTGCATCCCGCCGGAAAGCTCGCATGGATGCTTTCTCCGCGCTGTCTGCCAGACCGAGTTTTTTCAGCAGCATGAGCGCGTCCTGCCCGTGCGTGCCGTGCGGCATGACGATGGATACATTCTCCTCCGCGCTCAGCCACGGAAGCAGCCGCGGCTCCTGAAATACGCAGGCCGTGCGCGCGGCGGACAAGGCCGGAATCCGGATGCAGCAATCCGGCGATGACGTGCAGAAGGCTGGTCTTTCCGCAGCCGGACGGCCCGGTTATGGCAATGCGTTCGCCCTGCTCCAGCGCGAGGGATGCGCCGCGCAGGACCTCAAGCGCGCCGAAGGAGAGAAACGTCCTTTAATTCAAGCATTTTTTCCCCTCCCCGCCGCAAGGCGCATTACAATGCGCTCAAGGCACACAGGCTATAAGAATGACTGCGGCCGTCCACGCGAAAAAGGTCCGTCGTCTGCAAGTAAAGCTTGGACTCATATATCATGCGCCCGACGGAGTCGCGCGGAACTGTCAGCACCTCGGCGGCGACGCCGGACTTCCACCCGAAGCCAAGCGCGCTTGTACATGCCGCGCGGAAATGCGGCACAACGGACGGAACGGCAATGTATTTTAAGCCTTTTCCCCGCGCGGCAGACGGAAAACATGTGCCATTTCGAGAAGCTTCGGGTCAATGCCCCTTATGCCCTCGGTCACGTTCGCCCATATGATTGGCAGGACGGTCAGCGCAGAAATGAGGACCGGCACAAAGTCGCGCTTCACCCAGATAAGCACCAGCACGGCGAAGGATGCAACGGGTGTGGTCTTTATCACGGTCAGAAGAGGGGAGAACAGCGCCTCCAGCGCGCTGCGGCGGCAGGTCAGCACGGCAAGGGCGACGCCCGCGGCGATGGCCGCGGCTATTCCCGCGCTGATCCTCAAGAGGGAAACGCCGACCGACTGCCAGAAAGAAACGGTCTGCACCAGCTCGAATAATCTGCGCAGCACGTCCACCGGCGCGGGCAGCAGCAGGGGCTTGCCGGTGAGCATGGCCGCCGCCTGCCACAGCGCCGCCCAGAAAAAGCACCGCAAGCAGCCTCTTCAGTTTTTCCGGCTGCACGGCTACTCATTCAAGAACGCAGTAGAAGTCGTCACCGGGGATCGCGCCGCCTATGGACGCCGGGGCAACGGCGAACATTATCTCATAGAAGGACGAGGGCGTCGCGCATATCGCTTCCCGCGATGAAGCACACGTTGCAGTTCGGTATGGCCTTCGCGGCGACTGCGGCCTTTGCAAATATCCCCGTCTCCTGTATCTTTTCTGCGGTGCCCTGAACGTCGGCACTCAGCGCCTCGACGGAGGCTCTGTATTCGTCAAGGAAGCATTTGAGCTCCGCCGCGTGCTCCCCTTGGCAAATTCCGTCCTCACCACCACACAGCCCTGAACGAGGCTTCCGGCAGGGGGAGACCTTATCCCATTCCACGGTGAGTCCATCGCCACGGAAAGCGCGCTATTTGCGGCGCAGGCTATCGTGACCATCGGCTCCGGCAGAACGGCAAGGGAGACCTCGCCGCCGGATGAAACCGCGGCATTGAGGTCGGCCGGCTGGGCATAGGTCGTGTCGATGATTATATCCTCGTCAGGCTTAAGGCCGTTCTTCTCGCAGAGGGACTGAAAGATAAAGCTGGGATTCTGGGCGGGCGCATACACCGTCTGACCCCTTGAGGTCGTCAAAGCTGGCGGCGGCGCACGTGCCGTCGGAGACCAGATACAGCACGCCCAGCGTGTTCAGCGCCAGCACCTGCACCGCGCCGCCGGTCTTGCTGTAAAGCGCGGTGGCGGCATTCGTCGGCAGAGCCGCAATGTCGGCGCTGCCGTTTATGAGCGCCGCGGTAATGTTGCTGGCGTCCGTCTCAACGGTGAAGCTGTAGTTCAGCGCCGCGCCGCCGTTCTGCGCGGCGTACATCAGGTTCGCCATGCCGAAGCCCGTCGTTCCGTTCAGCGTCATTACATTTACGGGAAGCGTGCTGTCATACTCCGCCTGCGCGTTATCCGGCACGGCCGCGGCTTCCTCGCTTGCGGTTGGGGCGGCGCTTTCTACAGGCGCGCTCTGTGCGCCGCATGCAGCGAAGCGTCAGCATGGAAAGCGTCAAAACAAGTGAAAGTATCTTTTTTGCAAATGAACTCATAGTATTTCTCCTGCTTTCTTATCTTTTTGCGGGGATTATCTCTATCCAGTATCCGTCGGGGTCCTCTATGAAATAGATGCCCATGGTTGGATTTTCAAAACAGATGCAGCCCATCTCGTCGTGCTTTGCGTGCGCCGCGTCATAATCCTCCGCGGTGAAGGCAAGGTGGAACTCCTGCTCGCCAAGGTCGTAAGGCTCACTGTGATCCTTGAGATAGGTAAGCTCAAGCCGGAAGTCACTCTGCCCGTCGTCGAGGAATATTATCTGATAACTGCCGTCGGCGGCATTCTTTTTCGCGCACAGGCTCAAGTCCGAGCGCGTCCTTATAAAACTTCAGAACTGCGCTGCATATCCAGCACGTTAAAAATTGAAATGGTTGAATCTGAACATGACCGTTTCTCCTTTGACACATAAATCACACACGCATTATAATGCCCGGCACCGGCACGGTCAAGAATAAATTGCGGCAGCTATTGACCGGGGCAATATAAAATGCTAAGCTTATTAATATAAAGACAGGTTATCATGATATGGAGGCAGTATGCGAATATATACAAAAAATGGACAGGTCGACAGCCGGACTACGCCGGAGATATCTTTCTGCTTGAATGCTCACAGGAGGAGCAGTTCACGCAGATGTATCCGCTCATCGGGCAGCCTGCGCTGCACGCCACGAGCGGCCGGGACGTTATATACAGGCTTTACCTCATCTGTGAAGATGGGCGGCGCATACTCCCGATAGACAAGCCGTCGGTCATTATGGGCGCTTTCAACGGCGGCCATTCGCCGCTTTCAGACTGTGCTGAAATAACGGCGGCACGGATAGAAGAGCTTGTCCGCGCGGATGAGCTTCTGCCGTCTATAGAGGCAAGCAAATATCTTTTTGAGTGAGATAGAGAGATTTTCCCAATGGTTTATGCAATTTTTATTCTTATAAGCTTTCTGGCTTCCGTCATCGGCTGCATCTGCGGCATTGGCGGCGGCGTGGTCGGGCGGAAAATAAACAAGAAGATCGACAACGCGGGATGTAGACAAGCTGTTTATAGGGCTTCTGACGGTCATAATGTTTGTGTGCGTGTATAATTATATGCAGTTCAGCCGTTGAGGCCGGACTGCATATATAACGCGGGTCAATCCTTTTCCGGAACGAGCCGGAGGACGACGCCGTCCGGGTATTCTATTATCAGCGCATTTCCGTCAAGGGAATAATCGAGAAGAAGCTGTCCATAGATAAGGCCGCTTTCCTTGAAGCTTGCGCTTTGCGCCTCTGCGGCGAAAAGCCGTGCCTCGGCGCTGCCGTCGTCATTTATCAGAACGTACCATTCTCCTGCTCCGGCCTCGTCAACGGTGCTTTTGGCATAGCTTTCCCCATCGGCCGATATTTCTGAAACGACGTATTTTCCGCTGGATGGCGGCGTATATCCGTCGCCGCCGCGCGAAAGCGAGACGGCCGTGCCGCTGCCGAAGACGTTTTTCAAGCGTCAGCACATCTCCGTCAAGAGTGCCGCGCATGTACGCCGTGCCGCACCATATCCGCAGCCCGCCGCCGCGAAGCGTCCACCGCCCGGAATAGCTGCGCTCTCCCAAGCTGAGCGTGCATTTCCCGCCCGCGTCGAGCACGGCGGTAAGCGGCATACCCTCACTGAGGCGGATATTGCCGGTCTGCGTGTACGCCGCGCTGTATTCCCCGGCATATCCGGCCATTTCGGCACGGCCCTGAATGAGAAGAGAAGATACCCGCACCAGAACACGGCAAGCGCTGCAAGCCCCGCCAGTACGGACAGGAGAACGCGCCTTGCCTGAACCGCAATGCGGCTTTCTTTCGAGGCCTCGGGTGTGCTTTTCTGTATAGATTCGGAATTCCCGTTCATAGCAATAAAAACCTCGCAGATAAATTCATCTATGATTTTACCACAAGCGGCGCAAATATAAAAGCATGACATATCGGTAATATCCGTCGAAAAAAATATATCCCGACAGGAAGAAAACTTTTGGCATGACGCGCTGTGTATGATATAATCTAAAAAAAAGACAGGGGGACGGGCATATGGCATCATCAACAAAAGAAGCTTTCGCTGCGGCATTGAAGCAAATGATGGCGGTCAAGCCGATGGATAAGATCACGGTCAAGGATCTGGTCGAGATCTGCGGCGTCAACAGGCAGACGTTCTACTATCATTTCGATGATGTGTACGATCTTCTTGAGTGGGTCTTTGAGGAGGATGCAAGCAGGGTCCCTGCCAAAGGAGATAGTTTATGACCATTGGCGTGAGGACGTCATGGTTTTCTTTGAGTATTCTGTATGAAAAACCGCACCTTTGCTACGAACGTCTATAACTCCAACAGCCGCCTTTACATGCTGCGCTTTCTGAAAGATAGACTGCAAAACTGCATCCGCGGCTTTGCCGAGATCGTCTGCGACGGGCGCAATGTGGACAGGCAGGATTTTGAATTCGTTGTTGAGTTTTACGCGAACGGCATCATCGGGCTTATCTCCCAGTGGCTCGACCTCGGCATGAAGCTGCCGCCGAGTGTGACGAAGGAAAGGTTCCTGCTCGTGCTCGACAACAGCGTGGAAAACATGCTGTACCGTTTCCAGAGCAATAAGTGATATTTAGAAACATTTTTATATTATCAGGACTGCCGGAGTGTTCCCCGGCAGTTCTGATTTTAAATTTGATTATTTCATTTGTTCCTGTTGAAAGAAAGCGAGAAATAGGTTATAATATTCTGAAAAACTTTGAAAGCGTGGCGGACTATGGCAGAGAAAACGAATGTAATGCGCATGCTGGAGCAGAAAAAGATAGCGCGTATATCCCGCATGAGTATCCGCACGGCGATGAGGCCGTTGACGGCGTCACTGTCGCCGGGCTTATCGGCGCAGACCCCGCCGCCGTGTTCAAGACACTGGTGCTGCGCGGGGCGAGCAAGGCTGTGTACGTCTTTGTCATTCCTGTCGCCGCGGAGCTTGACCTTAAAAAAGCGGCAAAGGCCGTGAAGGAGAAGTCTGTGGCGATGCTGCACGTCAGCGAAATAAATGATATCACCGGCTACGTCCGCGGCGGCTGCTCGCCTGTCGGGATGAAGAAGCTTTCCCGACGACGTATCACAGCAGCATTGAGGCGCTGGACGCTGTCATCGTCAGCGCCGGGAAGATAGGCTGTCAGGTGGAGCTTGCGCCGGAGGCGCTGATAAAGCTCACACGCGGCAGAATCGCGGACATAACCGCAGAATAAGCGCATCATCATACACGCGGCATGGCCGTACAGGGAAAACACTATGCAGAACAATATTTACATCAAAGGCGCAAGAGAAAACAATCTTAAAAACATCGATCTTGAAATTCCGCGCGACAAGCTTGTCGTCATAACCGGGCTTTCCGGCAGCGGCAAGTCCAGTCTCGCGTTTGACACAATTTATGCCGAGGGGCAGCGCAGATACGTTGAAAGTCTCAGCTCATACGCAAGGATGTTCCTCGGCCAGATGGACAAGCCCGATGTCGATTATATCGACGGGCTTTCCCCGGCAATATCCATCGACCAGAAAACGACGTCAAAGAACCCGCGCTCCACGGTCGGCACGGTCACGGAGGTATACGACTATCTCCGCCTTCTCTGGGCGCGCGTGGGCGTGCCGCATTGCCCGAAGTGCGGAAAGGAGATAAAGCAGCAGACGATAGACCAGATAGTCGACAGGATAATGGAGCTGCCCGAGGGCACAAGAATACAGATACTTGCCCCTGTCGTGCGCGCCCGGAAGGGTGAGTACGTCAAGGTGTTCGAGGACGCGAAGAAGTCCGGTTATGTCCGCGCCCGCGTGGACGGCAATATCTATGACCTCTCGGAAGAGATAAAGCTGGGGAAAAAAACAAAAAGCATAATATTGAGATAATCGTTGACCGCCTTGTCATCAAAAGGACATTGTGCGCCGCCTGACGGACTCGGCGGAGACGGCGCTTGCGCTTTCCGGCGGGCTGCTGTTTGTGGACATCCCGAACGAGGAAAGGCAGATCGCTTTCTCGCAGAACTATGCCTGCGAGGACTGCGGCGTGTCCATCGAGGAGCTGACGCCGCGGATGTTCTCGTTCAACAATCCCTACGGCGCGTGCCCGACGCACCGGCCTCGGCGTGCAGCTTCTGGTCGATCCGGCGCTCATCATGCCAAACCCGAATCTCAGCATTATGGACGGCGGCATCACCGCCTCCGGCTGGGGCAACGTCAAGGGCGACTCTATTTCACGTATGTACTTTGAGGCGCTTTCGCGCCGCTATCACTTCAAGCTGACAGACCCCATAAAGGACCTGCCGCAGGAGGCGGTGGACGCGATACTCTACGGCACGAAGGGGGAGGCGCTCCAGCTCCATTATGAAAAGGCGGAGGGCTTCGGCGTAATAAAGCGCGAGATTTGAGGGGATCAACAACCTTGACCGCCGCTATCGGGGAAGCAGGAATCATCCATGCGCGCGGATATAGAGGAATGCATGTCGAGACGCCGTGCCCCGCGTGCAAGGGGAAGCGGCTGAAGGATTCCGCGCTTGCGGTCACTGTCGGCGGGATGAATATCGCGCAGTTTTACGGAGGCTTTCCGTCGTAAAGGCGCTTGATTTTATCGGCGAGCTTGACTCACGCCGAAGGAACAGCTCATCGCGGAGAGAATAATAAAAAGAGATAAAGATCCCGGCTGGGCTTCCTGCAGGATGTCGGGCTTGGTTACCTTACGCTCTCCCGCTCCGCCGCGACGCTTTCCGGCGGCGAGGCGCATCCGCGCTTGCAACGCAGATAGGCTCCAGCCTCATGGGCGTGCTGTATATCTGGATGAGCCGAGCATCGGCCTGCACCAGCGGGACTAACGCAAAGCTTCTGGCCACGCTCAAGCAGCTGCGCGACCTCGGCAATACGCTCATCGTTGTCGAGCATGACGAGGAGACGATGCGCGCGGCGGACTATGTCGTTGATATCGGCCCCGGTGCCGGTGTGAACGGCGGACGCGTCGTATGCGCGGGCTCGATAGAGGATATCTGTGCATGTCCGGAGTCTGTGACGGGGCAGTACCTCAGCGGGAAAAAGCACATCCCGGTTCCGGCAGCGCCGCGCCGGAAACGGAAGAGCCTTGTTATACGCGGCGCGCGTGAAAATAACCTGAAAAATATCGACGTGGAGCTGCCGCTTGGCAAGATAATCTGCGTCACGGGCGTTTCCGGCAGCGGCAAATCGTCGCTCATAAACGAGATACTTTTATAAGACCCTTGCCGCGGAGAAAAACCGCACAAAGGTCAGGCCCGGCCTGTGCGACGGGATAGACGGCCTTGAATATGTGGACAAGGTCATCGCGCTTGACCAGAGTCCGATAGGCCGCAGCCCGCGCTCGAACCCGGCGACCTACCGGCGTGTTCAATGATATACGCGACCTGTTTGCCTTCAACGCAGGACGCAAAGCTGCGCGGCTATTCGCAGGGGCGCTTCTCCTTCAACGTCAAGGGCGGGCGCTGCGAGGCGTGCACCGGCGACGGGCTGATAAAGATAGAGATGCATTTCCTGCCTGATGTGTACGTCCCGTGCGACGTCTGCGGCGGCAAGCGCTATAACCGCGAGACGCTCGAGGTGAAGTACAAGGGCAAGAACATTGCGGACGTGCTGGACATGACCGTTGAGGAAGCGTGTTCCTTCTTTGCAAGCCAGCCCCGTATACTCGGCAAGATACAGACGCTTTTATGACGTCGGTCTGGGTTACGTCAAGCGGCGCAATCCAGCACGACGCTCTCTGGCGGCAGGCGCAGCGCGTGAAGCTTGCAACGGAGCTTTCAAGCGCAGCACCGGCAGCACCGTTTATGTCTTGATGAGCCGACGACCGGACTGCACATTGCCGATGTGCACAGGCTCATAAACATCCTTGACCGCCTTTGCCGACGCGGGCAACACCGTCGTCGTTATTGAGCATAACCTGGACGTGATAAAAATCGCGGATCATATAATCGACCTCGGCCCGGAGGGCGGCGACGCGGCAGGGGAGCTGGTATTTGCCGGCACGCCGGAGGACTGCGCACGCTGCGAGGCAAGCTATACAGGGCAGTATCTCAGGCCGCTGCTGGACATCGGCTGATCTTGAATTGAACAGGCATCCCTCAATGGAACAGGACTATGAGCTTCTTGAGCTTTCCGGCACGGTAGACTCTGTAATATATAAAAAACGAGGAGAACGGCTATACCGTTCTGCGTCTGCGTGACGGAAACGGCGAGGCCGTCACTGTCGTGGGCTGCTTCCGTATGCCGCGCCCGGCGAGTCGATGATAATCAGCGGCACGTGGATGAATCACAGCGTCCACGGGCGACAGTTCAAGGCAGGTTGCGCAGCGGCTTCTGCCGACGAGCGCCTCCGCGATATATGATTATCTGGCTGGGGGGCACGGTGAAGGGCATCGGCCCTGCTACTGCCGCGCTCATAGTTGACCGCTTCGGCGATAAAACGCTTGACGTGCTGGAGACCGCGCCGGAAAAACTGGCGGAGCTGAAGGGCATAAAGCCTTGCCAAGGCAAAGCAGATGTCAAAGGATTTCCGCCGTCAGGCCGGTGTGCGCAGGATAATGGGTTCGTCTGTTCCTTCGGGATAAGGCCGATACTGCCATGCGCATGTATAAATTCTACGGCGACGACGCGCTGGAGCTTCTGCGTGAAAACCCGTACATACTTGCGACCAGCCATATCGGCGGCCGCTTTTCCGAAGCGGACTCGCTCGCGCTGGAAATGGGGCTGGACGGAAACAGCCGCAACAGAATAAACGCCGCCGCGCTTTTTTTGAGCTTCGGCATAATCTCAATAACGGCCATTGCTTTTATCCCGCGCGAAAAGCTTGCCGCCGTCACGGCGGACTTATATGCGTTGAGCCGGATGAGGTCAACGACAGCATGACGAAGCTTATCGAGACCGGACAGATATGCTATGAGGAGATAGCAAAAGTGCAAGGCCTGCTATCTGCCGGAGATATACGAGGCGGAGACAGACGCCGCGGCGCATATGGCGAAAATGTGCGCCAGAAAATATAAAGAGGATGTGGACATCCCCGCGCTGATCGCCAGAATAGAAAAGCGGCAGGGGATAGAATATGCGCCCCAGCGGCAGACGCTGCAGCTTGCGCGAAAAGAAACCAGCTCGTCGTGATTACCGGCGGGCCGGGCACAGGCAAAACGACGTCTATCGCGCCATAATCGCAATGTTTGACGCGCTTGGGCTGAAAACACTGCTGACCGCGCCGACAGGGCGCGCCGCCAACATGGTGAGCTCAGCGGAGAGGGGATGCCGTCATCGTGCACAGGCTGCTTGGGGCGAAGTTCGCGGAGGACGGCGAAGCGCGTCGTGTTCGCAAAGAACGAAGGCGACAGGCTCGACTGCGGCGCAGTCATACTCGACGAATGCTCCATGGTCGATATCACGCTTATCGACGCGCTTCTGCGCGCACTGCCGGATGACGCGCGCCTTGTGATGGTCGGCGATGCGGATCAGCTTCCCGTCCGTCGGCCCCGGCAATGTGTTCTCCGCCGTTATCCGCAGCGGCGTCGTTCCGACTGTGAAGCTCACGGAGATATTCCGGCAGAACGAGGGCAGCAGGATCGTCAGAAACGCGCACCTTATAAACAAGGGGGAGCACCCGAACCTTGCGGAGAATACGGGCGACTTTTTCCGCCTGAAAAGGCTTCAGGCCGCAAGCTCCGTTGAAACCATCGTGGAGCTGTGCGCCGTGCGCCTGCCGGGAAAATGCACATCCCGCCAAGCGACATTCAGGTGCTGTCGCCGACGCGCAAAGGGCGAGCTTGGCACGAAGAACCTGAACCGCCGTTTACAGGAAGCGCTGAACCCCGCCTCTCCTGAGAAGAAGGAAAAGCTTTTCAGCGATGTTGTGTTCCGCGAGGGCGACAGGGTCATGCAGATAAAGAATAATTATGATATCCTCTGGCGCAGTGCGGACGGGTCAAGCGCCGGCAGCGGGATATATAACGGCGATATCGGCCGCATTGTGTCAATTGATACGGACGCGGAGAGCGTGACCGTCGATTTTGACGGGCGGCTTGCCGCATACGCTTTCGACTCCCTGCTTGAGCTGGAGCATGCGTGGGCCATGACGGTCCACAAGTCGCAGGGCAGCGAGTACAGGGCTGTCATACTTGCGCTCAGCGCTTCTTCACAGATGCTGCTGACGCGCGATGCTATACCGCGGTCACCCGCGCGAAGGAGATACTCATCATGGTCGGAGACGACCAGACGGCCTATCACATGATAGACAACTACCGCCAGTCCAAGCGCTATACGGCGCTGCGCGTCAGACTGCGCAGGCTGTGCGGGGTCGAATGAGGCGCCATGCGTGTAAGCGATGTTCTGAACGCGGTGCTGGATGTGCTTTTTCCGCGCCGCTGTCCGTTCTGCCGGAAGTTGCTGGACGGCAAGCGCCTCATCTGCCGCGACTGCGCAAAGTCTCTGCCGCGCGTGCATGAAAACCGTGCAGAGCCGCCGCTACGCCAACATTGCGGAATGCCATTCCGTGCTCTATTATGAGGGCGCAGTGCGCGAATCGCTCCCCTGCGCTATAAATTCGGCGGCGCGGCGGCTTACGCGGACGCTTATGCCGCCCTTATGGAAGCGTACCTCGACGACGCACCCCCTTGATTGCGATGTTGTCACTGGGCGCCGCTCAGCAGGAAAAGACTGCGCCGCCGGGGTTACGATCAGGCGCGCCTGCTTTGCCGAACCCTGTGGCGGTGCACCTCGGCGTTCCGTGCGCGCAGCTTCTTGTGAAAACGCGCAATAATCCGGCGCAGTCCGGCACAAAAGGGCCGGGATAAGCGCGCGGCGAACGTCTCCGGCGTGTACAGCCCGGCACCGGGCACATCCGCCGCGGGGCTTCGCGTCCTGCTGGTGGACGATATCGTCACCACCGGCGCGACGCTTTCTGAGTGTGCACGCGTATTGAAGGCGGCGGGCGCAGATGAAATATTTGCATTGACGCTGGCTATGACAAAGGGATTAATATATACTTGGGTATATTGATATATAAACACAGATTTTTAGGAGAAGCCGCATGAATATATTTGAAAGAGATATCGCCATTGATATGGGCACGTCGTCCACGCTGATGTTCGAACAGGGCAAGGGCGTCGTTACGCGCGAACCCACCGTGGTGGCTGTGGACAAGTTTTCCGGCAAGATCCTCAAGGTCGGGCAGGACGCTCAGAAAATGCTTTTTTGGCCGCACGCCGGCCAATATCGTCGCCATTCATCCCGTAAATGCCGGCGTCATATCGGATTACGAGATAACGGCGCAGATGCTGCGTGAGCTTATAAGCCGCATCACCTCGTTCAGCCTTTTTCAAGCCCTGCATCCTCGCCTGCGTTCCCAGCAGCATAAACGGCGTTGAGGAGCGCGCGGTCATTGACGCGGCGATCGAGGCCGGCGCGAGAAAGGTTTATCTGCTTGAGACCGCCGTCGCGACGCGCTCGGCGCGGGCGTCGATATCCAAGGCGGACGGCCACATGGTCATCGATATCGGCGGCGGCACGACGGAGGTCGCCATTATCTCCGCCGGGGCGTGGTCGAGTGCGAGTCAATCAGGTCGCGGGCTCCAGCTTTGACGAGGCCATAGGTGAAATTTATACGCGAAAAATACAACGTCCGTATCGGCCTTTCCGCGGCGGAGGAGCTCAAGCGCAGCATCGGCTGCATAATCCAGCGCCCAGACGTCGGCATAGAGGGGAGGTCAAGGGCAGAACCTCAAGAACGGCCTGCCCAAATCGCTTGAGATAAACTCTACCGAGCTTATAGAGGCCTTCGTTGAGCCGATGAACAGGATCCCTTGACGCGGTGCATTCCGTGCTGGAGCGCACGCCGCCCAGCTTGTCGGCGACCTTGATAAAAAACGGAATAATCATGTCCGGCGGCGGCAGCCTTATCTACGGTATAGACAGGCTCATTGAGCGCAGCACAGGCATCAGGACCGTCGTTGTGGACGATGCGGTCTCCTGCGCGGCATACGGCGCGGGCAAGATGCTTCTGCATCTTGAGGATATGCAGGACGGAATGATGAACTTACAGGAAGAGGCAGCTTAGAGGCTAACGGCCTGAAATTCAGAAATTTATTTGAAAGAGGTCTGGCGTATGGGTATAAAGGATATATTCAGGAAGAAAGAGACGCCGCCCGTGTGCTCGGCGGTCATTGTGGCGGCCGGAAGCGCACAGCGCATGGGTGCGGACAAGGTGATGATGGAGCTGGGCTGTATGCCGGTGCTGGCAAGGACGCTTCTCGTTTTTCAGAACTGCGACGCCGTGGATGAGATAATTGTCGTGACGCGCATGGAGAAGGTCATGGAGGTTGCCGCGCTGATGCAAGAAATACGGGATAAAAGGCAAGGCAAGTAAGGTCGTGCGCGGCAGGGAAAACACGCATGGAATCCGTCCTTGCCGGTGTGTCCGAGGTGAAGAAGCGGCGCAAGGCTTATCGCCATCCATGACGGCGCGCGCCCGCTTATAACGGAGGAAGCTTATTAAAGCACCGTCTTCGCCGCCGATGAATATATGGCGGCGGCGCCCGCCATCGAAGCACGGATACGCTCAAGGCGGTGGATGAAAACGGCGTTGCCGTGACGGGCACGGTCGATAGGGAGCGCACGCTTCGCATTCAGACGCCGCAGATATTCAACGCCGATCTCATAAAGGGCGCGCTGACAAAGGCCGTCAGCGACGGGTTGACCCTCACGGACGACTGCGCCGCGATAGAGATAATGGGCGTGAGGACGCACACCGTTCCGGGGGACGAGGATAACATTAAGCTCACCACGCCGCGGGATATGGAATTTGCAGAAGTGATACTGCGCAGCAGGGGGATTACAGTGCGGATAGGACACGGCTATGACGTTCACCGTCTCGTGGAGGGGCGCAGGCTCATCCTCGGCGGCGTAGAGATACCGTATGAAAAGGGGCTGGACGGGCACTCCGATGCGGACGTGCTGACCCATGCACTCATGGACGCGCTTCTTGGCGCGGCAGCGCTGGGCGACATCGGGAACATCTTTCCCGATGACGACGACGCGTACCTCGGCGCGGACAGCATTGAACTTTTAAAGCGCGTGTGCGCGATACTGCGCGGGCACGGCTTCGGCATCGGCAATGTGGACTGCACTGTCATTGCACAGCGCCCAAAGCTCGCCCCGTATATATCACAGATGCGCGAAAGGCTGGCCTCCGCTATGGGAATTGACGTCTCCCGCGTCAGCGTCAAAGGCCGACGGAGGAAAAGCTCGGCTTCACCGGCGAGGCTCGGCTCGCCGCCCACGCGCTCGCCCTGATCGAATAACGCCCAATCAGCACCCATCGAGGCCACGGCATATGATATAGTGTATCTATGCTGATGGATATCACAGCGACAGTTTGCTGCCCGCAGAGCATGGTACGGCTCTGCGGGCTTTGGCTCCTGAGATGGGGGTTATATGACTCAATACCTTATCATGTGCGATCTCTGACGTATGCACAGCGTGCGCAGAAGCAGCGAAGCGCGCCGGGATAAGCGCCGCCGTCGTCAAGAGCGCCGCAGGGCTGAACACAAGCGGTGCGGCTACGCGGTCAGCACGTCTACAGACACTTTGACGAGGCGTATGCGCTGCTGAAAAGCAAAAATATGATAAACGGGAAGATATTCAAAAGTATTGGCGCGGGCGAGTATGCCGAGGTGAAGTGATGATATATCTTGACAGTGCCGCAACGAGCCTGATAAAACCGGCGTGCGTGGAGCGCGCTGTCGTCTGACCGCAGCATGGCAAGCCAGCTGAAGAGCGGGCTGGGCCGGCTGCTCGCGGCGAGATTTCGTATATGGCTTGGCACGACGGAGCGGACGACAGCACGAACGTTGTTTTCACGATGAACGCCACGCGCACGCCGCTGAATTCATCGCCATGCCAAGCTCGCTTGCCAGAAGGGGCGGCAGGGTCGTCGCCAAAGCGAGGTTTGAGCATAATTCAGTAACAAGGCCGCTTGCGGCGGCGCCGGACGTCCGCATCGCCGGAACAAACTTTGACAAGAACGCCGCGCTAACGATTTGAGGAGACATAAGCAAGGGCGTCGCGCGGCCAATAGCACGTTT
>VOFK01001690.1_pt1 | contig 19215 bp, 28 predicted proteins | sample 5384121 | NCBI WGS metagenome assembly VOFK01 (sample SAMN12384730, study PRJNA508395) | human gut metagenome | isolation source: healthy gut J | host: Homo sapiens
GGCAGGCTTCATCTTTGTAAAAAAGCGGAACCAGTATTCCCGATGAAGCTTGCCTATCTTTAAAAAATAGCTTATTGGCGAGGTTATGGAATTAAAAAGATAAATGTAATGCTATTTTTTATTCCACGTCTTTTTTTTCAATAAAAGAACATGAACAAGTCTGTACAAACTTTAATGCTTTTATATGACTTAATTCATAACCTTTTTTCCAGAAGTTCCCCTTATCACTAGCAATATAGACTTACAAAAAACATAAAACAGAAATGAAAGCCTATATAAATATTGGAAAACAACTAGGTTATTCCGTAATAGCAACAATAACTGCCTATTTAAAGGCTCTAGATAAAGATAAAAAAATCAAGGAAAAAAAATTTCTTAGATCAAACAGAAAAACTAAAATCCTCTTCTAAAAAATATTACTAGCTGGTCATCCATATATTTTATATGAAAATATTTTAACGAAAGAAATTAAAAAAATCATAAAGGATAATGGTTTTGAAATTATTTATAGCAATATTTTACCAGAAGAATTGGTTGATATAGAATGTAGTAAAAATTTCTAAAACTGTTCACTGGACTCATAGTAAAAAACTCCTAGCGGGAATTTCATACTATAGTAGTAGAGTTGATGGTATCATCCTTCTTTCCTGTTTTCCATGCGGACCAGATTCTTAACCAATGAACTCGTAAAAAGAAAAAGTTAACAAACCTCTTTTTAAAATTAATTTTAGAAAATGAAAGCAATACAGGTCTAATTACAAGACTAGAAGCATTCTTTTGATATAGTGAAGGTGAAAATATGAGCAAAACAATAATAAGTTTTCCAAAACTTGGAGACTATAACATTCCCTAAATTTTTTTATTTAAGCATACCACCAATTGTAAAATAATTAATTCTCCCGAAATAACAAAGAAAAACGATAGAATTAGGTAGCAAATACTCTCCCTAGCGATGCTTGCCTACCCTTTAAATACACACTTGGTAACTTCATTGAATCTCTAGATATGGGGAGCAAACGTCCTAATACAAGCCGGTGGTGGATGTAGATATCGTTATTATGGAGAAGTCCAAGAACAAATTTTAAAAGATTTAGGGATATAATTTTGATTTATATCAGTTAAGTAATAGTGACAAAAAAAGAAGTATTAAAAGAAATATATGAATTATTTAAAAAACTAAATCCTACTCTTCCATATAAACACTTTATTTATTATGGTTATTTTTTACTTTTAAAAAATGATCTATTATATGGATAAAATAGATGAATATATTAGAAAAAAAATATCGGTTTTGAAACCAAGAAAAAATAGTTTTATTGTAATGAAAGAAAAGAATGCTCCGTGAATTTTCTAAATGTCAAAACCTAAGACAATTAAAAAGTCATATTTCAAATATAAACGTCTTTTTCAAAAAAATAGAAACTAAAAAATGTTTTAAAAATTGGCATTATTGGAGAATTATATACTGCCATGGAACCATCAAGTACTTATAATCTCGAATATAAATTAGCTCAAAATAATATTGAAATAAAACGGTTTACTAACCTATCTTACTTAATATGGGGGAAAAATTATAAATGAAAGAAAAATGTATAAAACAACTAAACGTTATTGCAAATACAATTTAGGTGCTGATGGATTAGATAATGTCTATAGAACAATATATTTAAGTAAGAAAAAAAAATATGATGGTATCATTCATACCAAACCCTTTGGTTGTACTCAGAAATTACGGCCATTCCAATTATTCAAAAAATGTCTGTAAAGACTATGATATGCCTATCCTCTTTTTTTTCTTTTGATGAGGAACAAGAAGATGGCGGAGTTAACACTAGATTAGAGGCATTTTATGATGTCCCTACGTTACAGAAAGGAGAAAAAATGAAAAAAGGATATTTAGGAATTGATATTGGTTCAATATCTACAAAAGCAGTTCTTTTAGATGAAGATGATAATATTATTTCTAGTTGTTATTTATGGACCGAAGGAAGTCCTATTAACGCCGTAAAAAAAATGTTTTAAAAGAAATCTTAAAAGATAGCAAAGATATAAAAATAGTTGGTGTTGGTACAACTGGTTCTGCCAGAAGATTAATTGGTAGTATTTTAAATGCCAATGTCATAAAAAATGAAATCACAGCTCACGCTATTGGTACAAGTCACTATTATAAAGATGTTCGAACTATTATTGAAATAGGTGGTCAAGATTCTAAAATTATTTTATTAGAAAACGGATTAGTAACAGACTACGCTATGAATACTCTTTGTGCAGCTGGCACAGGTGCCTTTCTATCTAGTCAAGCCAAAAGACTTGGCATAAAGGTAGAAGATATGGGAAAAATCGCATTATTAAGTAAATCTCCCGCTAAACTAGCAGCCCGTTGTACTGTTTTTGCAGAAAGTGATTTAGTTCACAAAGCCCAAATTGGCTATACCAAGGAAGATCTAGTTGCCGGTCTTTGTAATAGTGTTGCAAGTAATTATATTCATAATGTCGCCAAAGGGAAAAAAAAAAATATATAACCCTATAATCTTCCAAGGTGGTGTTAGTAAAAACATAGGTGTCAAAAAAGCCTTTGAAGACATTCTCCAAACCGAAATAACAACTAGTGATAAAGGTCATTTAATGGGTGCAATTGGTATTGCTCTACTTTCAAAGTTAGAACCAGAAAGAAAATATTCATTTGATCTAAATAATTTTTCTTATACTACTAGTAGCGTAAACTGTGAAGGATGTCCAAATAACTGCGAAATAATTCTAATAAAAAATAAAGATAAGGTAATAGATGGTTGGGGTAATAGATGTCAAAAAGGAGAAAAATTAATAAATTAAAAAGGATATTCGATTGAAAAAATTCAATCACATATCCTTTTTATTTTGTCTTCTTATTAACCTTTTTCAAACTTATATTATGTTCAATAGCATAATTCGATACATCTCTAAAATTATCATCATAAGGATAGGTCTGTTGTCCAAAATGAAGCCACATCTCTGACCAAGAGTCACCTTCAACTAACAATTTTTGAACTAATTCATTTCTCAAACTTTCATTGTCTTTTTGTTTTTCTAATTCAACACAACCCTCTTCATCATATAACTTACACTGTAAATCACATTCTAACTTATCACACTGATAAGCAAACATAGCTTCCTTAGTTTGATGAGCATCAAACTCTAAAAATAACTCTTCTATCTGTTTACCATCTATTAATCCTCTTAATATATTAGCAACAGCTTCATGTTCTTGCTTTTCCTTTTCTTCATGAGAAATTTGAAATTGAGTCAAATCTCCAATTATAGTCTCTCCTAACTCATGAATAGCTAACATAAATATCGTTTTCTTAATATCAATATCATATTCATATTCTGATTTCATCGCAATCGCAAGCATTTGAACTCCAAAAATATGTTCAGCAACACTTTCTAGTCTTTCTCTTTCTACATTCCAAACCTTCCAACCGGTTCTGATAACATCTTTAAGTTTATTACATAACACATAATATTTTAAAACATTTTCTTCTCTTGACATAATATCTCCTTATTTAATATTTATTCCAAATGTTATCAATCAATGCCTTCTTTTTTATTTTTTCAATTTCTTGAACATTAGAAAAAGAATTATTAAAATTATAACACTCTTCTAAAACGTCTTCCATTTGTCCAAATTTTACAATAGCACTCTCTTCTTTTCCTTCCTTATACAAAGCTATAATAGGTTTGATATAATGTTCAAGTAAGCTAATTGCTAAAGATTTGTCATGTGTTTTTCTATAATCTTTTTTCTATATTATACGCAATCATAGGTCCGATTGTATCATAACGAAACATTATCTTTCTATAAGACTCATTCTGATCTAAAACATTTCTTCTAAATTCTCTAATATCTTCTAATATTTCATGATGTTTTCTACTGCCTAAAATATGAAAAACAGCTGTTGGAATATAACTTACACTATAAAATTTACAGTCTGTGTAATATCCTAGCTTATCATTTCTTTTTATACAAAATCCATCATATTTACCAAAGGCACAATTAAAACAATTTTTTACTTTAAAATTACTTATCAAGAAATCACCCCCACTGTCAAAGTATTATAACATGCAAAAAAAATAATTGTAAATTAAAAGGTATCTCACGGATACCCTTTCTTATTTTTTTGACTCTAAATACTCATCATAAGTCATATATCTGTCTAATATTGAACCATCATCTTTTATTTCTATTATCCTATTAGTAACAGTACTATTAAGTTCATGGTCACGACTTGTTAAAAGAATACTACCCGTAAAATTAACAAGTCCTTTATTTAAAGCTGTAATACTTTCCAAATCTAAATGGTTAGTAGGTTCATCTAAAACTAAGAAGTTAGGATTTTCAAGCATACACTTACTAAGCATACAGCGTGCCTTTTCTCCACCGGATAATACATCAACTTTTTTAAATACATCATCCCCAGAAAACAACATTCTTCCTAGAAATCCTCTAAGTACTGTTTCATCTTCAATATCATAAAAAGAGCCAATCCATTCCATTATATTTTTTATTATTATCTTTAAAATAAGCACTATTATCTTGAGGTAAATAACTAGGCACTATAGTTTTACCCCATTCATAACTACCTTTATATTCTCTATCAATTCCCATAATAATATTAAATAAGGCTGTCTTAGGTAAATCATCATCCGCTACAATATTAATCTTATCACCCTTAAGAACTGTAAAACTAACTTTATTAAGTATTTTCTTACCATCTACTTCTTTGGTTAAATTAGTTACTTTTAATATTTCTTTTCCCACTGGTTTTTCTATTTTAAAATCTATGAATGGATACTTTCTAGATGAAGGAACAATTTCATCTAGTTGAATTTTTTCTAACATTTTCTTTCGAGAAGTAGCTTGTTTACTCTTTGAAGCGTTAGCACTAAAACGCGCTATGAAATCTTGTAACTCTTTAATTTTATCTTCCTTCTTTTTATTAGCTTCCTTCATCTGTTTCAATGCCAACTGACTAGACTCATACCAGAAATCATAATTTCCAATATATAGTTTAATTTTATTATAATCAAGATCAGCTATATGTGTACAAACTTTATTTAAGAAATGTCTATCATGTGATACTACTATGACAGTATTATTAAAGTTAATCAAAAACTCTTCTAACCAACTAATTGCCTCAACATCAAGTGAGTTTGTAGGTTCATCCAATAATAAGACATCTGGATTACCAAATAAAGCTTGGGCAAGCAATACTTTTACACGAAGCTTAACAGGAATTTCTTTCATTAACATATAGTGATATCCTTCTTTAACCCCTAAACTATTTAATATAGTTGCAGCATCACTTTCAGCTTCCCAACCATTAAGATCCATAAACTCACTTTCTAATTCAGCAAGTCTCATACCATCTTCATCACTAAATTCAGTTTGGCTATATAATTTGTTTTTCTCCTCCATTATTTTCCATAATCTATCATTCCCCATAATAACAGTGTTTATAACACTTTCTTCATCATACATATAATGATCTTGCTTCAAAAATGAAAGACGTTCTCCCTTACCTAAAATAACCTCACCAGTAGTAGTTTCAATTTCTTTTGATAATATTTTTAAGAAAGTAGACTTTCCTGCTCCATTAGCTCCGATAAGTCCATAACAATTACCATCAGTAAATTTAATATTTACATCTTCAAACAAAACTCTTTTTCCAAATCTTAAACTAACATTATTAACTTGTAACATAAGTGCCTCCTAACTTTTTATAGTTTAACATATTAAGAATGGAATAACAAGAAAAAAGTATGTACCACAAATACATACTAACTAAACGACAAGCTTTCCTTTTACAATATTTGCATTACTTGCTTGCTTACTATTACTTATTATATTGTCAACTATAGATAATGTATCATTAGTATAATTCAATATAACCTTAGCCCCATCTCCTAAAGCTGCATTTAAAAACATTGAAGAATAATTACCATTAGGATTACGAATTGTAATTTCTGTTACCAAATTATCAAAATGAATATCCCACTTAGCACTTTTTATACTAGATTCACCTGTTATATTTAAAGTTGTTGACAAAGCAGCATAACCAACACTTATACATAAAATAAGTAAACATACATACACTACTACTTTTTTGTTATTTTTATTCTTCATAATACTAATACCTTCCTACTATATCAAATTATAATATTGAAAGGCTATAATAGTCAATGTAGAAAAAAAAAAAGAAACCAACCAATATGGTTAGTTCCACTAAATTTTTTATAACTCATCTATTGTCTTAATACCTAATATACTTAAAGCGTTAGTCAATACTTTTAGCAGTACTCTTTAATAATCTTATTCTTGAAGATTTTAATACAACATCAACTTCATTTGATATATTAACTTGTTCATAGAATTTTGAAAATAAACCTGCAATTACAAAAAATATATTTAGTTAAATGAGCTGGTTCATTTGATGTTAACAATTCATCTATTACTTCCAGGAAATAAAGATAATTCTTTAACTAATTTATTTTCTATTTCATTATTAAATTTAATTTCTTCTCTTAATTCAATATTATTATTTTTTAATATAGAATTAATTCTTACTAAACTATATAGGATATACATTCCAGATTCGCCTACAAAAACTAGTTGCATTTTCTAAATTAAAGTTAACTATTTTATTTTTTGAAACATTTAGCATTGTAAATTTAATGCAAGCATTTACTAATATATTTAACTTATCCACAGATATTTCACTATTTCTTTTTTGTTAAATTCATTTACCAAAGTGTTCTTTACGGCCTTCATAAAGTCAGTAACTAAAACAACAGTACCAGCAGAAGTAGACATCTTGTCACCATCTAATAAAACATATGAATATGAAATAAGTTTTGGAGCATTATATCCCAAGATATCTAATACTGCACTAATCTGTTTCATATAAACTTCTTGATCTTCACCTAAAACAATAAAATTATTTTTTGGATTAAGTTCTATTTTATGAATTGTATAAGCAATATCTCTCATAGGGTATAGTGATGTTTTATTAGAACGAGTTAATACTAACACTGGTTCTCTAGTTGGTATATCATATCCAGATAAATCTACATAAAGTCTTCCTAACTCATCCTCATGTAATCTACCCGTTTTATCTAGCCTCTTTAATATATTATCTAAATAGTTATTATAAACAAAATCAGATTCATGTGTAAATACATCAAAATGAATATCTAAAGTATCAAATATATGTAATTGTCTTTCAACACATATATCAGTGATTTCTTTAAACTTTTGTACCATCTCAGTGTTACCACTTTCTACTTGTTGAAGATAATAAAATGCCTTTTGATCTATACTTTCATCTTCTTTTTGCCCTATTACTAATTTTTTACATATGTATCTAAAATAGATGAAAAATTACCATCTTTTAATCCATACTCTTCTATTCCTATAACAAGAAGAGCAATTTTTTTACCAATATCATTAATAAAATAATGTCTTTCAACCTCATATCCTGTAAACCCATATAAATTACTCATGAAGTCCCCAATTAAACTATTTCTACATCTTCCAATATGAGGTTCAGCATTAGGATTAATAGAAGTATGCTCTATAAGTAAAGCTTCATTATTTCCTTGGTTTAGAGAACCATAATGATCATTTATTTCTATATCTTTGATTACTTCCGCATTAAACTTTTCATAATTTAAATAAAAGTTAATATATGGTCCCATTACTTTAATTAAAGAAAAATTATTTTCTTCGTCATTAAACTTTTCTCTAATTAGGTTTGCTATTTCTATAGGATTTGAATACTCTTCATTTCTTAAATTAGCACACTGAATACTATAATCTCCCATATTATCTTTTGGAGGTATCTCTATTTTTATTTTATCCTCATCCACTTTAAGTATTTCTAATATATGTTTCTTTATATATTCTTTCACTTTTACATCACCCTATTAATATTATTAAAGTGCAACACTTCTTACTGCACCAATTACCAATAGTTAGATTATACCATATTTTTACATCTTCTAACAATATTTTTATATGTATTTCTACTCTATAAAAAGAAAAAATGGTTCATAGACCATTTCCTTATTTTTTAAATACACTAAGTATTCTTGATACAAAAATATTATTTTTTTGTGCTTTTTATCGATTGCAAAACCTTTACCAATAGCTTTACCACCAATAGTAAGCATTGAAATAATAGCTGTTGTTAAAATGCTTGCTAACAAGGCATTAACCTGATAATTAGTAATTAAAATAGTGGCAATTATAACTCCTGCTGATCCTGATGCAACACCACATACATCCCCTATTACATCGCAACAAACAGATGATACTTTACTAGCATTTTTTAATAAGTTTTACCGCAACATGAGCTCCCTTAACTTTTTTGAACTCATACTATTAAAAACTTTAATATTTCCCGAAGTAACGCTTACTCCCACAATATCAAAAAAATAATTCCTAGTATTACAAACAACAAAGTTATAACAATAGCGACCATAAGTTCAACATCATCTAAAACGCTTTCACTAAATAAACTCATTCCAATAGAAATAATAAACGCTAATACTGTTACTGTAATAATCCATTTTGTATTCTTATTTTTACTTTTTTTCTTCATAATAATTATAATAATGGCTCTAAATATGATAAATCCTTAGTCTTAGGTCAAGTAGGCTTTCCCCAATTTCTACATACCGTTACCAGTATTGCGGTTCCCCTTTAAAGAAATCAGTATGATGTCACCATTCATACGACTTGATTACCACTTAGTACCAACTTTAATCTCACATTTAGATACACTCTAGGAGATTTCCTCCCCAACAATCTTTGTTATTAATCCTTTTTTGCAAGAGTAATTTCATAGTATAGAAATCTTATTTTTGGCCAAAACAAAAAGTCCTTAACCTAATTCCAAAGCTCTCACTCAAGACAAGCTACGCTACTCATAACTTTCGCCACAAAGTAGGTTTTTACTCCTAACTCATAATAAGTCCGTCAGAATATGTCCGTATAGGCTTACTACAAAATTAGGTCTCCGCAAACTATGGGTCCAAAGATATATGCCATTACATCCGGCCCATAATTTTCATCTCCAGCATTAACCCCCAATTGGGCATCAGAAGCAAACACCAGAGGTTTCATCGATGTGCTCTTTAACGATAGTTTATCCCCGTCCTCATAACAAATAAGTTGACTAGAATAATGCGCCATTAAACTATTTCAAACTATATAGTTTTTGTACCTCCTTTGATTTAACATTCTATATTCTCCACTCTTTAGTGATAAGACATCCAAAAATGCAATACTTTCTCTCTTTAATTTTATGACTGGATGATTAATATATTCAAATAATTTTTTTATTTCATGATTATGGCCTTCGTAGTAAAATAACAGAAGCATAAGTAACATTAGTACTAGCGTCATACTTTCTAAATTTAATCTTATCAGGCTTTAAAGTTTTATTATCTACGACAATTCCCCTTTCTAATGTATGAATTTCATCCCCAAGTAACTTACCTTCCATTTTTACATAATAGACTTTCGTTATTCCATTTTTTGGATGCATAAGTACATTAGCAAGTTCACCATCATTAGTTAAAATAAGAGCTCCTGTAGTATCATAATCAAGTCTTCCTACTGGATATATTCTTTTATCCGTTTTAATTAAATCCACAACCGTTTTTCTATTCTTATCATCACTTGCAGTACAAATAACACCCCTTGGCTTATTAAGAAGAAAATAAACCTTCTCTTCTTTTCTTATAAGTTTCCCCACACACAGTAATAGTATCACTAGATTCTACCTGCATTCCAAGTGTTGCTACCTCATTATTAACTTTAACCTTTCCATCCTTTATTAACTCTTCAGCCTTTCTTCTTGAACAAATTCCAGCTTGAGCTATCACTTTTTGTAAACGTTCCATTTAAATCACCAAAATAATTATAACCGATATAATGAAAAATTGCTAGTGCATAAAAAATATCAGTTTACAAGTATATTGTAAAAGAGTACAATAAGTGCAAGAAAAGGAAGGATAAGATGAATAATTTACTATATCTTTATAAAACCCTACTAAAAAATATTAATTATAATGACTTAAAACCCAAAATAGACACTGCAAGAAAAATTGGCAACGTATTTGTCCCAATATCATCCTTTACCTCTCTCCTTTAGCACTCAATACCGATTTCAATACGATGATTCCAATGGATATAAACATATTATCAAACATCACGTATTTATTTTTAATACTATCATTTCCAGAACACTACACCAAAGATATTGAAGATATAGTTTCTATATACAGAGATGTAGTAAAAATCTTATGTAAAATTAAATGATAAACTAGAATTAAAGAGTCCAATAGATATAAATGCAGGATTAACATTTGCGCTTAACAATGGTTATTTATCATATAATAAACATTTTAAATATTGCACAGATAACAATAAAAGGATATTCTTAGATCACTGGGTACTGAAACTATAACTGGTCTAGCTTGTTGTAGACATATAGCAACACTTCTCAATGATATCTTACAAGAAAAAAATATTAAATCTTATACTATTCCAGCATTAATGAAAAAAAAGATTCAGCTGATATTTCTTTTTTACAGTCTATTATAGGTAATCACTTAATTACCATTAGTGAATATAACGATAAGGTTTATTATTTAGATCCAACCAACAACAAATTTCTAACCAGAGATAATTCTTCAATTATTATTAATAAAAAAGTTCATTAAATTTAATTTGAATAAAAGAAGAAACATTAAAAAAAATATGATGCAAAAAGAAGAAGAAACATATGTCAAAAATTTAATGGAAGAAATACACACTTATATAATATGTGGAAAAAAATATCGATATGTTTGAAAAATTTTTATTCTGAAAATAAAGAGAAATATGAAGAAATAAATAACAAAGATGAAAAAATTAATTTAACATCTTGTTTTTTGTTTAATTGTGTCAAATAATATTATTTTTTTATTCTACTATATCTTTTTCTGTTAAAATTATAATGTATGGAGGATTGAAATGAAATTTATTGATAATATTAAAGAAAGAGTAAGAAAAAATTCAAAGACTATTGTTCTTCCTGAAACAAGTGACATTAGAACAATAGAAGCTGCAAGAAAGATAACAGATGAAGGTTTTGCTAATATTATTTTAGTTGGCGAAAAAGACGCTATATATTCTCTTGCCAAAGATAATAATATAGATATTTCTGATATAAAAGTTATTGACCCTAAAAATTATGAAAAAACAGAAGAACTTATTAATAACTTCTATGAATTACGTAAAAAGAAAAACATCTCAATGGAAGATGCTAGAAATACTATTCTAAACAATTACCTATATTTTGGTTGTATGCTTGTTAAATTAGGCTTAGCAGATGGTCAAGTTAGTGGTGCGATAAACAGTACTGCTGATACATTAAGACCGGCTCTTCAAATTTTAAAAACTGCCCCTAATACAAAAATCGCTTCATCATTCTTTTTAATGGATGTCCCAAATTGTAATTATGGAGCTAGTGGGGTATTTGTTTATTCTGATTGTGGAATGGTCCAAAATCCAACAAGTGAGGAACTTAGTGAAATAGCCAAAACATCCGCTGAAACATTTAAACTATTAGTTGAGGAAGAACCTAACATTGCCTTCCTATCACATTCAACTTTTGGCACATCTAAGTGTAGTGATGTTGATAAAAGTAAGTAACGCTGTTAAAATATTTAAACAAAACTATCCAAACTATAATGCTGATGGCGAAATGCAGTTTGATGCAGCTATCATACCAGAAGTTGCAAAGAAAAAGGCTCCTAATTCTACTGTAGCAGGATCCGCTAATGTTTTAATATTCCCAGACTTAGATGCTGGAAATATTGCCTATAAAATTACCGAGAGACTAGCTCACGCTGATGCCTATGGACCAGTAACCCAAGGTCTTGCAAAACCAGTTAATGACCTATCAAGAGGTTGCTCTGCCGATGATATTGTAGGTGTTGTTGCCATTACTGCTTTACAAGCAGAAAATAATATCTAAAAAACATATTGAGATAATGAAAGTAATATATTATAATTTAGGAGAAGGAGGAAATTATGTATAGTTCTAATTATGATAACTTATTTGTAGCATTAGGTGCCTTTGCATTAATCATTGGCTTAATTGTATTAGCAGTTTTAGTTGTTTACCTAGTTGCTTTTATGGAAAGTATTTGTAAAAGCCGGCAAACAAGGTTGGGAGGCAATTATTCCATTTTATAACTCTTGGATTTTAGTAGAAATTGCTGGACTTAATTGGTGGTGGTTCTTACTTATCATTTCCGGAACAATCGTATCATTGTTACATATCCCAGGGCTAAGTACACTTTTGTAGTTTAGCAAATCTGGTAGCTATGTTCTTTTGTAATTACAACATCGCTAAAAAATTCCATCAAGAAGTTGGATATGCCATATTAATGACATTATTCCCATTTATTATGTACCCAATATTAGGATTCTCTGATAAAGTATTTGATAAAGATGTTATAACTTCACCTAATGGACCAATTGGGGAAAACAATAATAATAAAAATACTACAAATACAAACAATACTACTCGTAGTACAGACTCTAATAAATTTTGTACCAACTGTGGCACAAAAATTAATGGTGATGAAAAATTCTGTACTAATTGTGGTACAAAAATAAATTAACTAGTTCATTGAACTAGTTTTTTTTTACAAAAAAATAGACCCTTGGGGGTCTATATGATTATTCAATATCAATATATTTTTTAGTTTCAACTTCTTGTTTTTTAGGAACAACAACAGTCAAAGTACCATCGCTAAACTTAGCGCTAATCTCCTCTTCTGCTACATCTCCTAAATAGAAACTTCTAGAGTATTTATTATAAACTCTTTCACGACGAAGATAATTACGTTCATTATCCTCCTCATCATCTTTTTCACATTTTTCAGCGGAAATAACTAAATTGCCTTTATTGCATTCAATCTTAATTTCATCCTTCTTGAAACCAGGCAAATCCATTTCAACATAATATTTATTTTCTTTTTCATAAATATCACACTTCATTTTTGTAGAATCTCCTTCAAAAAAATTACTTAATGAATCATCAAAATATAATTTTGGTATTAACATAATATCATCTTCCTTTCACAATTATAGTTATACCACTTCTTTTAGCACTTGTCAATAGAGAGTGCTAAAATATTTAATATTCATTTTTATTATATTTACAAAATTTAAAAATATACGTTTTATTTTATAAAAATGAGTTATTTGCCTATACTTAGTAAAACATATAGAATAAATTATTTTGAAGGAGGATGTATGTATAACTATAATTATTTAAGAAATAGTTACCAAATGGATAGAAATAACAACATGAATGATTTTGACACAAATTATGATGATTTTATGACAAATGTCCCATCAGTAAATAACAATTTTCAAAATCAAGTAACTAACAATAATAGTCCTGTTACTCTATTCACCCCTAGTGAAGGATTCCAAAAAGGTAACTTATTTTCAAATCTTTATTCAGAATATGATAATTATCAACCAGTTAATTTAACCGCAACTACTGACCAACAAAAATTATACCTAGATATGGCTGAAAATGCTTTTGCGGCCCATGAACTAAATTTATATTTAGATATTAACCCAGATAATAGTTCCCTACTAACTTTATTTAATGATTACAGAGAAAGAGCTAATGCTCTAAAGGAAGAATATGAGGCTAACTATGGTCCTATATCTATAAGCAGTAATGTTTTAATTAATCAACCATTCTTATGGGAAGAAACATCTTGGCCATGGGAAGGAGGAATGAACTAATGTGGGCATATGAAAAAAGATTACAATACCCTATTGATATAAAAACAAAAGATTTAAAAATGGCAAAGTATCTCGTAACTCAGTATGGCGGTGCAAAACGGCGAGCTAAGTGCTGCTCTAAGATATTTAAATCAACGCTATACTATGCCTGATAATAGAGGGAAAGCTATTTTAACCGATATTGGTACAGAAGAGCTTGCACATATCGAAATGATTTCTACCATGATTTATCAATTAACAAAAGATGCCACTATTGAAGAGTTAAAAAGAAGCCGGATTAGGTACAAATTATGCAGAACACAATAAGGCTTTATTCCCAACCGATTCAAATGGAGTACCTTTTTCTGTTACATACTTTGCTGCAACAGGAGATCCACTAGCTGACCTATCAGAGGACATGGCTGCTGAACAAAGGCCCGTGCAGTATATGAAAATTTAATTGATTTAACAAATGATCCTGATGTTATTGGTCCACTACTATGGCTAAGACAAAGAGAAATAGTACATTATAATAGATTTAAAGAATTATTTGAGTACTATGATAAAATGTTAAATAAAAATAAAACAAACTCACAACAGTAAGTTTGTTTTTTTATATCCTAAATTTTAATTATGAAAATATTTTAGGTAAAATATATAACATTACAAATAGTGCAACTGCAATAGATGGTACTAATGCATAAGCAACCTTATCTTTAGTAACATTTAAACTTTCACTAGTAGCAAATGCTAAATATATAATACTGAATATAACTCCTACGATTAAGAATACAAATGCTAAACCAAATTTAACGTAAGAAAAGATTGCACCTAATATTAAAGCACATATCATTATTACACTTGAAAGTCCAATTGCTGTAAGAATTTTCTTAAAATTAGTATCAGCTTTAAATATAACTTTACCCATAAGTGTAATCATTCCTGCTAAAGTAACAAAGTATATAGCAACAAAGAAGAATGATTTAAAGAATACTGGTGCAAAATCTACATTCAAACCAGATAAAGATGATGTAGATAACATACTGAATCCTGAGAATAAACCAGCTAACATGCTTGAAAGCGAATTCATTAAACAGTAAACAAATAAACCTGAATGCTAGTGAACATACTGCCATAAATATAATACTGATAATTAAATTAGAATCTGTATTATAGTTTTTAATAGTTGAAACAGGATTTGTAAATGATCCTTTTTTAATATAGAACCAAAGTCATCAAATGCTCCAACTGTTGGGGTAATAGGGTTGAGCAGCAGTAACATCTTCAAGAACTTCACTAGTTTCTTGACAGTTACATACTTCTCCTTCCTCTAATTTTTACCACACTTTGTACAAAATTTTTGCCATTATAGCCTCCTAATTATTAATATATTGAAAAAATATGTAGGTAATGATCTAACATTACGTAATTTATAACTCTTACCACTCATTTCATATGTTAAATAAACATAGTCATAAGTGCTTTTTATCTTTAGTCTTTGTTTCACCAACAGAATCATAAGAAACTGTGTAATCAAAATACATTTTTTACTTGTAATTCAAGATATCCATCAGTAGTTGAACTAATTGAATAATATTTTACATCTGTAATATCCCATCTTAGTTAACTTTCTTGAGGAAGCTTGTAAACTACTTAAATAACTTTCATAAGATGAACTTAATTTTGAATCAAATGATTTTTGAATTTAATTCAAGCAAATTTCTTATTAGCAAGAACTCCAGCATAAATTTCTTTTTAAATCATCTTTAGCTTGTTTAGTTAAAGTTGTTTTCATAGCTTCAGAAATATTGCTACTCTTTACTCTTGCTGTATAAGTATTATAGTATTTACTTGGTGTATCTGTATCTTCAATTACTATACCATTTTTTTAATGTAACTTTAATTGGAGTTTTTTCTCCTAATACTTGATTTAATACATAAACATCATTAGTAGATGTTGATTTACTTTTATCAAGATATTTCTTATCTACTTTAATACCAGCATATACAACAGTTGCACCAGTTGGTACAGTGATTTGATAATCTTCAACTACTTTTTACAGTGAAAGAACTTGTTAATTCCCACTTATCAAAGAAAAGTAATGTTTTTTTTATTAGACTTTTGCAATTTTATATCAACATCTTTTCACCACTACCACCTTCATATGTATAAGTAACTGGAACAGTAGCAGTAAGTTTTCCAAGACCATATTCTATATTACCAAGTTGATAATTAGTAATTTTTTCTCATTTCACTTTCTTGAGCTTTATAAATTTCTTTAAATGCATCTTTAGATACGAAAGTCTTATCACCACTTTCTACATTAACCATATAACTATATAACTTATCATAATTCTTTGTAGAAATAGCATCTATATAGTTTTTAACTAATCTTTTGGACTAGCTAATGATGAACCAACTGCAACAAAAGCTATTAACAAAACTACTACTGCAGAAACTGCTGCAATGATAATCTTATTTTGTTTTGTCATTGGTTTTGATGTTTTTACTGGTTGTTGTTGAGCCTTAGGACTCTCTTTTTTTCTTCGGCAACTTCTAATTTTGCTCCACATTTTTCACAAACTTTGCGCCTTTTTCATTTTTGTTCCACATTTCTCCGCAAAACATTTTATCACTCCTTTATACTACAAAGTCTACCATAATTTCGACTTTTTGTAAACCAATTTTGTAAACCAATTATTAAATAACTTCTTCACATGATCTTTTTATTTATGTCATGCCATTTCCACTTGGTAATAACATCCATATCAGTACCATATTCTCTAATATGTTCTTTATGCTCAACTAACTTATTAAGACACTCTTGATAAAGAAAACTTCCCCTATTTTCTAAATAATTTAAATGTTTTCAAAGCATCCATTACTAAGTGATAACGGTCAATCTTGTTTTTGTACTCTCATATCAAATGAAGTGGTAATTGTTCCTTCTTCAATATAACCATGAACATGCATGTTTTTATTATGTCTTCTATGAGCAAGTTCATGAATAACAGAAGGATAGCCATGGAAATTAAATATAATTGGTTTATCTTTTGTAAACAACATATCAAAACTTACATCATCCATTCCATGTGGATGTTCAGTATCTGATTGTAATCGCATTAAATCAACCACATTAATAGTTCTAATTTTTTAAATCTGGGAAAGCATTATGTAAAAAATTGAAACTGCTGCTAATGTTTCTATTGTTGGGGTATCTCCAACAACAAGCCATTACAATATCAGGTTCTTCTAAACCATCATTACTAGCCCACTCCCAAATACCAATACCCTAATGTACAATGCTTAATAGCTTCATCCATACTAAGCCATTGATAACTAATATGTTTAGATGCCACAATAGCATTAATATAGTTTCTACTCTTAATGCAGTGATCAAAACAAGATAGTAAACAATTAGCATCTGGTGGCAAATAAATTCTTGTAATATCCGCTTTTTTGGTAATTAAATGATTTAAAAAACCAGGATCTTGATGTGTAAAACCATTATGATCTTGCTGCCAAATATGAGATGTTAAAATGTAATTTAATGATGAAATATCATATCTCCAAGCAAGTTGTCTACAAACCTTTAACCACTTTTGCATGTTGACTAGCCATAGAATCAACTACCCTAATAAAGGCTTCATAACAATGGAAAAAGCCATGTCTTCCCCGTTAATAAAAAAGTATCCTTCTAACCATCCTTCATACATGTTCAGATAGATATGAATCAATAACTCTACCACTATTAGAAAGATATTCATCACTATCAAAATCTTTCCTTCCCATTGTCTTTTTTGTAGCATCAAATATGTGATTTAAACGATTGGAAAGGGCCTCATCCGGGCCAAATATTCTAAAATTATGATTATCCTCATTTGTAATATTAATCTCAACATATTTTCCCAGTTGCATCATATCAGATGTCATTCTCCACCATGGTTAGGAACCAAAACTCTCTGAAATCAGGGTTCTTAAACTTTAATAAAAAATACCACCATTAGCGTGGATGGCCCATTCTATGATTTCAAGTGGAGTCTGTTGCGATTTCTGGAAGGATACACCCATCTTATAAAATAAACAACTCTTTGGATGATGACTTCTAAGCCAATTTTCGCTACTTTTAAACTTTTCCTTATGATCTTCATCTATTACGATGAGAAATCTGATGAGATCTAAAAACCACCCTATTTACCATCAACAACTTTAGGATCCAGTCCATCCTTGGAGTCATTAATATTATCATTGGCCATATAGGGCGAGATAAATCTCCACCAACTCTTGCATTTTTCCAAATAATTTTCAATTTCTTCAATAGCTTTATCCATTACTTCAGCCATTTTTGTTCATGAGCCTCTAAAGGACTCTTCACTTCTTACTATATATGATTATATCCATATCCTCCTGAATAACTCTAAAGTTCTTTCTTCACCAATACGTGCTAAAAACAGTTGATTAGCGATCTTATAAACCATTCGATGGGACTATGCTACTGCCCCATCTGATTTAGATTGATAAATTTATTTGAGTGCCAAGAGTTGCAGAGGACCTGTTTCGGCTTCCCCCATCACCAAACAAACTGGCAATTAAATTGGGTTATCAAAAACAGCTCCAAAAAGCATGACTTGGACTATAGTCTCACCCCCTCCCCCATTTTTATTGAACCTGGTGTCTCTGGTGCTGCATGAGAAGAAATACCGCCCAGGAAACTAAATTGTTTACATAACTTCTTTAATCCCTCAAGATCTTCACTGTAATATTAGATAAACCTCAATTATTTCCCTTCAAATATACATTAGTAACATTGCCTGGCCACCATGACCCGGACCAGAATATATCCAAATGTATTTTTTATAACTCTGTTTAAATGTGTATAAAGTCAAATTTTGACCAGGTACAAATCAATGTCCAACCAACTTGAGTTTATCTTTTAACTAAAAGGTCTTCTTAATGGATTATCCATTAAATACATCTGACATGCCGATAAATGGTGGCTTCCAGTTCTAAAATATTTATCAATATTGTTTAACTCTTCTTTGACCAAAGTACGTTCATATTTTCTCCCACCATTCTTTTATAGCTTGTATCATAATTGTTAAAAAGATAACAATGGCATAACACTTAGAATATTATTTTGTACAAATGTCTTGATTAACTTTTCTTCATCAGTTGTTAAAGTAAGCGGCCTTGCAAAACATCTTCACTTCACTTATACTACTAATATTAGATTTTTGAAATGTCAATTTAATAAAAATCCATATCAAGCTGCCTCTTTTTTTTCATTTAAGATCTAAACTACTATTATATATTATCATCTTCTTTTCTTTATTTAAAGTGTAAATAACAGCAATACGTAACTGAACTGTGCTGA
>VOFK01002019.1_pt1 | contig 19195 bp, 18 predicted proteins | sample 5384121 | NCBI WGS metagenome assembly VOFK01 (sample SAMN12384730, study PRJNA508395) | human gut metagenome | isolation source: healthy gut J | host: Homo sapiens
CTTCGGCCGCGCCCTCTCATACGGTTGAGGCTACGGACTTCGGGTGTTCCCGGACTCTCATGGTGTGACGGCGGTGTGTACAAGGCCCGGGAACGTATTCACCGCGGCATGCTGATCCGCGATTACTAGCGATTCCGACTTCATGTGGGCGGGTTGCAGCCCACAATCTGAACTGAGACGGCTTTTAGGGGTTCGCTCCACCTACGGTTTTGCATCCCTCTGTTGACCGCCATTGTATTACGTGTGTAGCCCAGGGACATAAGGGGCATGATGATTTGACGTCGTCCCCCACCTTCCTCCGTTTTGTCAACGGCAGTCTCGCTAGAGTGCTCTTGCGTAGCAACTAACAATAGGGGTTGCGCTCGTTGCGGGACTTAACCCAACATCTCACGACACGAGCTGACGACAACCATGCACCACCTGTCTCTACTTTCCCCGAAGGGCACCTGATGTATCTCTACTTCGTTAGTAGGATGTCAAGCCCTGGTAAGGTTCTTCGCGTTGCGTCGAATTAAACCACATAATCCACCGCTTGTGCGGGCCCCCGTCAATTCCTTTGAGTTTCAACCTTGCGATCGTACTCCCCAGGTGGAATACTTATTGTGTTAACTGCGGCACGCAGGGGGTCAGTCCCCGCACACCTAGTATTCATCGTTTACAGCGTGGACTACCAGGGTATCTAATCCTGTTTGCTCCCCACGCTTTCGCGCCTCACCGTCAGTTGTCGTCCAGCAATCCGCCTTCGCCACTGGTGTTCCTCCTAATATCTACGCATTTCACCGCTACACTAGGAATTCCGATTGCCTCTCCGATACTCAAGAAAAGTAGTTTCAAATGCAGTTCACGAGTTAAGCCCGTGGATTTCACATCTGACTTGCCTTCCCGGCTACACGCCCTTTACACCCAGTAAATCCGGACAACGCTTGCCACCTACGTATTACCGCGGCTGCTGGCACGTAGTTAGCCGTGGCTTATTCGCCAGGTACCGTCTTCTACTCGTCCCCGACAAAAGAAGTTTACAACCCGAAAGCCTTCTTCCTTCACGCGGCGTTGCTGGGTCAGGCTTGCGCCCATTGCCCAATATTCCCCACTGCTGCCTCCCGTAGGAGTCTGGGCCGTATCTCAGTCCCAATGTGGCCGGTCAACCTCCAGTCCGGCTACTGATCGTCGCCTTGGTGGGCCGTTACCTCACCAACTAGCTAATCAGACGCGAGGCCATCTTTCAGCGATAAATCTTTGACATAAAAACCATGCGATCTCTATGTGTCATGCGGTATTAGCAGTCGTTTCCAACTGTTGTCCCCCTCTGAAAGGCAGGTTCCTCACGCGTTACTCACCCGTCCGCCACTGTCCTCACCTTCCGTTGTCCGAAAACTCCTTCCAGTGATTCTCGTTCGACTTGCATGTGTTAAGCACGCCGCCAGCGTTCGTCCTGAGCCAGGATCAAACTCTCTATAAATCGTATCAACACAGCGTCTCCGCTGAGCTAATCATTTTACAGAGCTATTTTCCATAGCTTCATAAACTCTGCTCAAACACCGGGTAATTGACTAAACCCCAGCGTCCGAGCTTTTCAGTTGCACATCTTCATGTGCTCCCGTCTGGTGCTTTGTTCGTTCATTGTTTAATTTACAAGATACACGCCCCGCATCCGCGGAACAGATTCATTATACCGCGGATCATCCGCCTTGTCAAGGCTTTTTTGAACTTTTTGTAAAGTTTTTTGGAAGCCTCAACGCCGCGTCACACACAGCTTTGATAGAATACCAGACCTGGCAGGAAATGTCAACCCCCTTTTTGCAAAAAACCTAAAATTTTTGAATATCTCCTATCAGGTGACAAAATGGCCGCCGTATGCTATACTATGGAGACGACCTAATCTATAAAGGAGGAGCTTCCTCTTGCACATTCTTGAGATGCAGGCCGCCTATGGGCGGCTGCGGGGCGACAGTCTCCGGCTGGAGCCGGGGCTGAACCTGATCTATGCCCCCAACGAATCCGGCAAGTCCACCTGGTGCAGCTTCATCCGCACCATGCTGTATGGCCTGCCCACCCGCCAGAGCGGCCCCCTGGCGGACAAGAACCGCTTCGCCCCCTGGACCGGGGAGACCATGCAGGGGCGGATGGACCTGGAAACCGACGGCCGGCGCTGGACGGTGCTGCGGGACACCCGCCGGGCCAGCGCCCCCATGCAGAATTTCGCCTGCACCTATACCGGCACGGCCCAGCCGGTGCCGGAGGTAAACGGCCAGAACCTGGGAGAAACTCTGCTGGGCGTACCCCGGGAGGTATTCCAGCGCAGCGCCTTCATCGGCCAGAGCGGCCTGGCCGTCAGCCAGGACCCGGAGCTGGAGCGCCGGATCGCCGCCCTGCTGTCCACGGGACAGGAGGACGTGTCCTATTCCGAAAGCTATGACCGGCTGAAAAAGCAGCTGAACCGCCGCCGCCACAACAAAACCGGGCTGATCCCCCAGCTGGAGCAGGAGCAGGCCCGGCTGGACGACGCCCTACGCCGTCAGGCGGAGCTTACCGCCCAGCTGGAAAACGCCCGGGAACAGCAGTGCACCGCCCAGACCCGGGTAGAGGAGCTGGAGCAGCGCCGGGCCCAATGGGAGGCCCTGGAAAAGCAGGAGGCCCTGCGGCAGTGGCGGGAGACCCAGGAGGACCTGGCCCGCCGCCGCCAGCAGCTGACAGCCCTGCAGCAGCTGGACGGCGATCTGCCGGACCGGGACACCCTGGCCCGGATGCAGGCTCAGCTGGAACTGCTGGAGCAAGCCGGGGGGACCCTGACCCAGGCCCGGCGCATCGCCCAGCAGCGGCAGACGGAAGCCCAGGAGGCTCAGGAAGCCTGGTCGGCTCACCCGCTGTACCCCAACGACGAAAACCAACTGCGGCAGCAGGCGGAGAGCATGATGGCTCCCGCCGGGCCGGGGAAGGCCCTGCCCATCGCCGCCGGGGTGCTGCTGTGCTCCGCCGCTGTGGCGTTGGCCCTGCTGCCGGCTCCGGCGAAGCTCATCGCCGCCATAGGCGCAGCCGCCGCCGTGGGGCTGTTCCTATATTATATGGCATCCCGCCGCCGGGCCGCCGATGCCGCCCAGACGGTGCAGACACGGAAGACGGCGCTGCAGCGGCAGACAGAGGAGTATCTGCGTCTGCGGGAGGACGCCCGGCAGGCGGAGGACGCCGCCCGGACGGCCGCGGCCTCTGCCGAGGGTCTCACCCAGCAGCTGCAGGGGCAGTTGGTGACCCTGCTGGCCCAGGTGCAGCCCTTCTGGCCCGAGGCCAACGGCGCAGACGGCGTTCGCGTGGCCCTGACCGCCGCCCTCCGGCGCCGGGAAGCCCTGGACGGCGCCGCCCTCCAGGTGCAGAAGGCCCAGATTCGGTGCGATGCCATGTCCCGGCACCTGCCCCAGCCGCCGCTGCCGGACCCGGAGGAGACCCTGCCCCGGCCGGTGCTGTCCCGGGAGCAGATAGACGCCGCCCTGCCCCAGGTCCGGAATCAGCTGCGGGAGGCCCGCTCCCGGGTGGACAGCCTTACCGGCCAGCTGCGGACCATGGACAGTCCCGAGAGCCTACAGGCCCAGCGGGACCAGTGCACCCGGCGGCTGGAGGCCCTCCAGGCGGAGTACGACGCCATCGCCCTGGCCATGGAGGCCCTGACCCAGGCCAACACCGTCCTGCAAACCCGGTTTTCCCCGGCCCTGGGGGCGGAAACGGCCCGGATTTTCTCCGCCATCACCGGCGGCCGGTACGACAAGGTGCTGCTGGACCGGAACCTGTCCCTCAGCGCCCAGCCCGCCGGGGACGCCATGCCCAGGGCCCTGTCCCTGCTGAGCCAGGGGGCGGGAGATCAGCTGTACCTGGCGGTGCGGCTGGCCATCTGCCGGATGGTGCTGCCCCGGGATAAGGCCGCGCCCCTGATCCTGGACGATGCCCTGGCCAACTTTGACGACCAGCGGCTGGCCGCCGCCCTGGACTGGCTGCTGGAGGAGAGCCGCAGCCGCCAGATCCTGCTGTTCACCTGCCACCGGCGGGAGGGCGACTATCTCCGGGACCGCGCCCACGTTATATCCCTGAATTGAGGTGTCTTATGTTTCTGCCCCTGAATAGCTTTGAGAATATCTGCGTATGCTTCCTGCTGATGATCATCTACAGCACCGCCGGTTGGGTGGGCGAGATGATCTATCACTCCATCGTCATCAAGCATTTAAGTGAAAAACGCGGATTTCTCAACGGATTTCTCTGCCCCATCTATGGACACGGCGCGCTTTTGGTGTTATATGTATTAAATGGCGGGCTGAAGAACCCCCTTCTGACCTTCCTGGCCGGTATGGTGCTGACCACGGCCCTGGAATATTTCACCAGCTGGATGATGGAGGCCATTTTCCACATGCGCTGGTGGGACTATTCCAACTGCAAGTACCAGCTCAACGGACGCATCTGCCTGACCAACTGCATTTTCTTCGGCCTGGGCTGCGTGCTGCTGTGCCATGTGGTGAACCCGCCGGTGCTGCGGTGGCTGATGGGCATCGGGCCGGAGTACACCGTGCCGGTGGCGTCCTTTATCTTCGGCCTGTATATCATGGACAACGTTCTGTCCATCCGCAGCGCCTTCCAGCTGTCCCACCGGCTGGACAAGCTGCAGAAGATCCAGCAGGAGATCCGCCAGCACCTGGACGAAAAGGCCCAGCTGTACGGCAACCGGGTGGAGGAGCTTACCGTCCGCCTGATGAACGGCCTGGAGAAGGCCAGCGACGAGTATCTGCAGGAGCGGATGCTGCGCCTGGCCCAGCTGCGCAGCGGCGCAGACGTGTTCGAGCGCCGTCTGCTGCGCTCCCACCCCAACCTGCGCTCCAAGCGCCACGGCAAGCTCATCGACGTACTGCGCCAGAAGAAGGACGGCGTCGTCAAGAAATAATTTCTACAACATAATTATAAAGGAGAATTGATTATGAGCGATTGTACCCACGATTGCAGCAGCTGCGGTGAAAGCTGCGCGGAGCGCCAGGGCGGCAGCCCCTTCCAGATCAAGCCCCTGCGGGAGGGCTGCCGGGTCGGCAAGGTTTACGGCGTGGTGTCCGGCAAGGGCGGCGTCGGCAAGTCCATGGTCACCAGCCAGCTGGCCGTTACCATGCAGCGCCGGGGCCACAATGTGGCGGTGCTGGACGCCGACATCACCGGTCCCTCCATCCCCAAGGCCTTCGGTATCCATGGCCGGGCCGTGGCCACCGAGGATGCCATTCTGCCGGTCATCACCGGCACCGGCATCCAGCTGATGAGCGTGAACCTGCTGCTGGAGCACGAGACTGACCCCGTCATCTGGCGCGGCCCCGTCATCGGCGGCGTGGTGCAGCAGTTCTGGGGGGACGTGCTGTGGCAGGACGTGGACTATATGTTCGTGGATATGCCTCCCGGAACCGGCGACGTGGCCCTGAACGTGTTCCAGACCCTGCCGGTGGACGGCGTTATCATCGTGGCCAGCCCCCAGGAGCTGGTGAGCATGGTGGTGCAGAAGGCCGTGAAAATGGCTCAGATGATGAACATCCCCATTGTGGGCCTGGTGGAGAACATGAGCTATATCACCTGTCCCGACTGCGGGAAGAAGCTCTATCCCTTCGGCGAGGGCAAGACCCAGCAGGCTGCCGATGAATACGGTCTGCCCCTGCTGGCCAGGATGCCCATCGACCCGGAGCTGGCCCACCTGGTGGACCAGGGCCGCATCGAGGATTTCCAGGGCAATTGGCTGGACGCCGTGGCCGACAAGCTGTAAGCAAATTTTGGGAGTCTCTGCCGTCGGCAGAGACTCCCCTCTTGTTTATTTTTCCCTATCCGCCGCCGTTTTTCTTGTGTGGTTCGCCAAATTTCATTCTTTTCTTGCCTTATTCTCCCATTTATGATATAAAAGAATTATCAAGAGAGAGAAAAGGAGCGACCCCATGAAGCATATCAAGCGCATCGCCGCCGCGGTGCTGGCCCTGTGTGCCCTGCTGGCACTGACGGCCTGCGGCGGACTGCAGGAAAAGGTGGAGTCCAAGCTGTGGGAAACCGCCGCCCCCATCCTGGTCCAGGGGAACATGGACCTGCTGTATAAGGGCGTCTGCGACGAGAACTATCTGAAGCTGGTAAACAGCACCCAGGAGGACTGCCTCCCCTATTACGAGGAGAACATGGCCCTTCAGGCCCAGGCCATTATGGCCGCCTTCGAGATCAACGACGTCAACAACAACCAGTCCGACCGCTTTATCGACATCATGAAGCAGGTCTATGCCAAGGCGGACTACACCATCGGCGCCGCCAGCCAGGTGGACGACAGCCACTTCCTGGTGGACGTCACCGTAACGCCCCTGAACTTCCCCGCCCAGGTATACGACAACCTGGACATCGGTCTGATGACCTTCTTCAACACCTATGGCGAGCTGACCGATGAACAGCTCAACGCCATGTCCGACCAGGAGTACATCCAGTATGAGGAGACCTGGGCCACCGGCATCCACAACGCCTGCCGGGTGTCCGTGAAGGACGGGCCGGACACCCTGGACCCCGTCACCATCCAGATGGCCGTCAGCAAAACCGACGACGGCAAATGGTCCATCGACGACGACTCCATTCTCCGGTTCAACGAGGCCCTGATGTTCTATCCTGAGAGCTTCGAGTAATTGGTACAAAATGCAAAGCAAGTCCCCGGCACCTTGCCAATCTGTCAAAAAGCCTCGCAGAGTTTGCCGCCCGCAGGCGGCAAATCAATTGAGATCATTTTTTGCCGGGGCGTGTACCTGGCAAAAAATACTTCTCAGTCTGCAAGTGTGGAATTTGTTCGCCTATGGCGAACAAATTATGCGCGCGGCAGACTGCAAGCCTTTTGTCCAAAATGGGCTTCGCCCATTTTGGATAATGGCTCTTTAAGTCCCCGGCGGACGCGCCGTTATTCTATTCTATGTTATGTGCCGCTGTGGGCGTGGGCCTTTTCCGGCTCCTCCTTCTCCGGCGGCAGGGGCCGCACCCGGATCTCCATGACCCGCCGGTGCTCCACCCGGGTGACGCACACGTCCAGGCCGTCGGCCTGGAACCGGTCGCCTACGTCGGGTACCCGCCCGATCTCCTCCATGACCCAGCCGGACACCGTGGAGGCGTCATATTCCTGGCCGGGCTTCATGTCAAACAGGTCGTACAGATCGTCCAGGTCCGCCGAGCAGGCCACCAGATAGCTGCCGTCGGACTGCTTGCGGAACTCCTCAACGACCTCGTCGTGCTCGTCCCAGATCTCGCCCACCAGCTCCTCCATGATGTCCTCCATGGTGACGATGCCCTGGGTGCCGCCGTATTCGTCCACCACCACCGCCATGTGGACCTTATTCTGCTGCAATTGCCGCAGCAGGTCCGATATCCGGGCGGTTTCCGTGGTGTACAGCACGGAGCTCTTCAGCTCCGACAGGCGCTTGACGCCCCGGCAATAGGCGGCGTAGAAGTCCTTCTCGTGCAGGACGCCGATGATATTGTCAATACTGTCGTGATAGATCGGCAGCCGGGAGAACCCGCTGTCTGCGTACATGGCCGCCGCCTCCTCCATGGTGGCGGTGTCCGCCAGGGCCTCCAGATCCACCCGGGGGGTGAGGATCTCGGAAACCTCCATGTCGTTGAACTCGATGGCGTTGCGGATGAGATCGCTTTCGTGCTGGTCCAGGCTTCCCTCGGTTTCGGCCTGGTCCACCATGCCCATCAGCTCCTCCTCGGTGATGCCGTCGTCGTCCTGGTGCCGCAGCAGCACCCGCAGCAGCTTCTTCCACTGGGTGAACAGGAAGTTCACCGGCGTCAGCAGCACCGCCATCACCCGCAGCAGCGGCGTGGCGACGATGGCCCAGGCCTCCGGCCGCTCCTTGGCCAGACTCTTGGGGGTCACCTCGCCGAAGATCAGGATCACCACGGTCAGCACCGTGGCGGACACCGTGGGGCCCTTCCCCGGGCCGATGAGCTGGATAAACAGCACCGCGCCGATGGTGGTGGCCACATTGTTGACGATGTTGTTGCCGATGAGGAGGGTGGAGAGCAGCCGGTCGAAATCGGCTGCCAGGGCCAGGGTCCGGGCGGCGCGCTTGTCGCCGTCATCGGCCCGGGTTTTCAGGCGGATGCGGTTGAGGGATGTAAAAGCGGTCTCCGTGGCGGAGAAGTAGGCGGATAGGGCGACCAGCGCCACCAGCGCCGCCAGCATTGCGACAGTACTACTGTCCATAGAAAGGTTACCAACTCAGCTTTCTGTAATGAAATTTCAGGCAGGTTCACAGCCTGATGGTTCAGTATATCATATTCCGGTCCTTTATGCAACAAATTCCTTTGAATTAACGGCCTCTCCCCGGCATTTCCGGAATCTTTATGGCTGCTTAACGAAAATCAGGCCGCAGAGCGGGGAACTCTGCGGCCTGATCGGCAGTGTATTTACTTGGCGTATTCCACAGCCTTGGTCTCACGCAGCACGTGACCTTGATCTGGCCGGGATACTCCAGCTCGTTTTCGATGCGGTGGGCCAGCTCCCGGGCCAGGATCACCATCTGATCCTCAGAGACCTGTTCGGGCTTCACCATGACACGAACCTCACGGCCCGCCTGAATGGCGTAACTCTTCTCCACGCCGGGATAGCTGCTGGTGATCTCCTCCAGCTTCTCCAGACGCTTGATATAGTTCTCCAGATTCTCACGGCGTGCGCCGGGCCGGGCGGCGGAAATGGCATCGGCTGCCTGCACCAGACAGGCCACCAGCGTCTTGCACTCCACGTCGTTGTGGTGGGCCTGGATGGCGTGGATGATGTCCTCCTTCTCCCGGTACTTCCGGCAGAACTCCACGCCCAGGGCCACATGGGTGCCCTCCATCTCATGGTCCACGGCCTTGCCGATATCGTGCAGTAGGCCCGCACGCTTGGCAGTCTGGACATCGGCCCCCAGCTCCGCCGCCATCATACCGGCGATGTGACTGACCTCTATGGAGTGCTCCAGCACATTCTGGCCGTAGCTGGTGCGGTAGCGCATCCGGCCCAGCATCTTCTGCAGCTCTGGGTGCAGGCCCCGGACGCCGGTTTCCAGCACGGCGCGCTCGCCCTCGGCCCGGATGGTGGCCTCCACCTCCCGGCGGGCCTTCTCCACCATCTCCTCAATGTGGGTGGGGATGGATGCGGCCGTCGGCAATGAGCTTTTCCAGAGCCAGCCGGGCGATCTCCCGGCGGACGGGGTCGAAGCAGGAGACGGTGATGGCCTCCGGCGTGTCGTCGATGATCAGGTCCACCCCGGTCAGGGTCTCCAGGGTGCGGATGTTGCGGCCCTCGCGGCCGATGATGCGTCCTTCATCTCGTCATTGGGCAGGGGAACCACACTGACGGTGACCTCGGCCACATGGTCGGCGGCGCAGCGCTGAATGGCGGTGGCCACGATTCCCGGGCGCGGCTGTCGGCCTCGTCCTTGGCCCGGGCCTCGATCTCCTTGATTTTCAGGGCCGTTTCGTGGGTCACTTCGGACTCCACCTGGGCGATGAGGTAATCCTTGGCCTGGTCGGCGGTGAAGCCGGAGATGCGCTCCAGCATCTCGGTCTGGCTGCGCTTGATGATCTGAATTTCTTCGTTTGCCTTGTCGGCGGCGGCGTGCTTGGCCGCCAGCGCCTCCTCTTTCTTCTCGATGGCGTCCATCTTGTGATCGAGGTTTTCTTCCTTTTGCTGCAGGCGCCGCTCCTGCTTCTGCAGGTCGGCCCGCCGCTCCTTCACTTCCTTCTCGTACTCGCTGCGGGACTTCAGAATCTCTTCCTTGGCCTCCACAAGGGCCTCTCTTTTCTTGCTTTCAGAGCTCTTGATGGCTTCGTTGATGATGCGGGTGGCCTCCTCCTCCGCGCTGGAGATCTCCTTTTCGGCCACGCGCTTGCGATAGCGAATACCGAGGAGGAAAAACAGCACTGCCGCCGCAGCAAAGGCGGCCGCTGCTACGATCCAACCGGTAGGTGTCATGGTTGGTGTTCCTCCTATTCATAATTTGTGTATGCAAACGGATGACTCCGTTCCTGGCAGATAATAACCGGGAGAATCCCCTGTCCCCCCGATGATAATCTTCATTAATTTTAATCGGATTGCACAAAACTGTCAAGAGCATATTCGCATGTTCCCTGCTATTTTTTCGCTCAGGTGTCTAAATCTGCACATATGGGGCGCTGACGTAGCCCAGAATGTCGTCATACAGCACCACGTACCACCCCCGGTACTGGCCGAACACCGTCACCGTCTCCCCGCTGGGGATCCGGGCCAGCACCTGTCCCGACACCGACGGCTCCCCCCGCAGGTTCACCGGCCCGCCGGACTCCGTGGCGATGACGCCGGGCTGGCTGGGGCCGGGATAGGTGAAGGGCAGGCCGAAATACTCCGCCATGCTCATGGCCAGGCTCTGGCCGATGGCGTCGATGTGGCTTTCGATCCAGCGGGCGTCGGCCTCATTGTCGTGATACCCGATCTCCACCAGCACCGCCGGAGCCCGGGGCTGGCGCACCTCCCCCAGACTGGTGGTGGACCGGGTCACCACCCGCTCCGGCAGGGGGTAAATCTCCTGCAGATTCCGGGCGATGATTTCCGCCCCCCGCCACCCGTTGGCGCTGGTGGGATAATAGAAGGCGATGATCCCCCGGTTCTGCCCCTCACTGCCGGGGCCGGAGGCGTTGGAGTGCAGGGCCAGATAGAAGTCGTAGTCCCCGCGGTTTGCCTGGCGGATGGAGGACGCGGCGGTCATATCCGGGGTGTTCCGGGAAAACTGGATGCCGTTGGCCAGCAGATACGGCTCCATGGCGTCGGCCACCAGATTCATGAAATATTCCTCCGACCCGTTCCCGGTGACATAGGGGTTATATTCCTGGGTGGAAGGACTCAGATAAATTTTCGGCATGGGCATTCTCCTTTCCTGGTCATTCTATGCCAAAATACCGGCTCTGCGCACTGGTAATTTCCTACCGGGTGTGGTACAATGGTTTCATACGACAAAAGGACGGTGCCCATTATGAAAGCAGAACGACCCTATCCCCAGATCGCCATCACTCCCAAGGGGGAGGCAGCCCTGACCGGCGGCCACCCCTGGGTGTACGAGGGTGAGGTCACATCCGTCACCGGCAGCCCCGCCGACGGCGACCTGGTGGACGTGGTAAGCCGCCGGGGCAGCTGGCTGGGCGCCGGATTTTACAACAGCCGCTCCCTGATCCGGGTGCGGCTTCTGTCCCGCAACCCCAACGACCGGTTTGACCCGGACTTCTGGGCCCGGCGGGTGAAATACGCCTGGGACTACCGCAAGACCGTCATGGCCCCGGAGGAGCTGACCTGCTGCCGGGTGATCTTCGGCGAGGCGGACCATTTCCCGGGCCTGACGGTGGACCGCTTCGGCCCGGTGCTGGTGGCCCAGGTGCTGTGCCTGGGGGCTGGACCGGGTGAAGGATACCATCTTCTCCCAGCTGGTCCGGGTCCTGCGGGAGGACGGCCAGGACATCGCCGGGATATATGAGCGCAACGACGTTGCCCTGCGGGACAAGGAGGGCATGGCCCAGGGCAAGGGCTGGTACCCCCTGGCCGGGGAGCCTCTGCCGGACTTCACCCGCACGGACATTGTGGAAAACGGCATCCGCTATACCGTGGACTTTGAAAACGGCCAGAAAACCGGCTTCTTCCTGGATCAGAAGTACAACCGCCAGGCGGTGGCCCGGCTGGCCCGGGGCAAAACGGTGCTGGACTGCTTCACCCACACCGGCTCCTTCGCCCTGAACGCCGCCCGGGGCGGCGCGGCCCGCGTCACCGCCGTGGACGTGTCGGAGTTCGCCGTGGAATGTGCCCGGGAAAACGCGGCCCGCAACGGCCTGTCCCAGGTGGTGGACTGCGTGGCCGCCAACGTGTTCGACCTGCTGCCCCAATTGCAGAAGGGGCAGTATGACTTCATCATCCTAGACCCCCCGGCCTTCACCAAAAGCCGCCAGACCACCCAGCGGGCCATGGCCGGGTATAAGGAGATCAACTACCGGGCCATGCGGCTGCTGCCCCGGGGCGGCTATCTGGCCACCTGCTCGTGCAGTCACTTCGCCACAGAGGATCTGTTCCGGAAGATGCTCCACGCCGCCGCCCACGACGCCGGGGTCCAGCTGCGGCAGATCGAGGCCCGGCAGCAGTCCGCCGACCACCCCATTCTCTGGGGCGTGGAGGAGACCAGCTATCTGAAATTCTACCTGTTCCAGGTGGTATAAAGTGGTATAAAAAGGAGAAAAACATGGAATTTCGCGTTTTGGCCATTGGCGACGTCACCAGCGAGGAGGGCACTGCCCACCTGCGCCGCCATCTGCCGGGCTTCAAAAAAATGAAGGGCGTGGACTTCACCGTTATCAACGGCGAGAACATCTCCGGCACCGGCCTGACCCCCCAGCAGGCCGACGATCTGTTTGCCGCCGGGGCCGACGTTATCACCCTGGGCAACCACACCTGGGGCAAAATGCAGATCACCGATTATCTGGAGGACAACCGCTATATCCTCCGGCCTGCCAACTTCTCTCCCCGCACTCCGGGCCGGGGCTACGGGGTCTATGACCTGGGCCGGGTGCAGGTGGCGGTGCTGTGCCTGATCGGCCGGTGCGACCTGGCCTGGGGCAGTGACAACCCTTTCACCACGGCGGACCGCCTGCTGAAGGCCGGGGAAAAGCCCACCTTCACCCTGGTGGATTTCCACGCCCAGGCCACCAGCGAAAAGCTGGCCATGGCCTATTATCTGGACGGCCGGGTGTCCGCCCTGTGGGGCACCCACACCCATGTGCCCACCGCCGATGAGCGGGTGTTCCCCCAGGGCACCGGCTATATCACGGACCTGGGCATGACCGGTGCGGTGGAGTCCGTTCTGGGCATCCGCCCGGATCAGTCGGTGGAGACCTTCCTGGGCGGCCTGCCGGGCCGCTATCGCCCGGCGGAGGGGGGCCCCAAGGCCCAGGTGTGCTCTGTTTACCTTAGAGTCCTCCACCGGCCTGTGCACCGCCGTGGAGCGCGTGGATATCCGATAAATACAGAGGAGGAACCGTATCATGTCCGTTGAAAAAGTCCGGGCCTATCTGGAGCATTTCGGCGTGTCGGACCGCATCCGGGAGTTCGATGTGTCCAGCGCCACCGTGGAGCTGGCCGCCGTGGCCGTGGGGGGTGGAGCCCGCCCGCATTGCCAAGACCCTGAGCTTCAAGCTGGGGGAGGACCCCATCCTGGTGGTGACCGCCGGCGACGCAAAAATCGACAACAGCAAGTATAAGCACCTTTTCGGCATGAAGGCCAAAATGCTCACCCCCGACGAGGCGGTGGAGCGCATCGGCCACGCCGTGGGCGGCGTGTGCCCCTTCGCCCTGCCGGAGGACGTGAAAACCTATCTGGACGAATCCCTGCGGCGGTTTGACACGGTGTTCCCCGCCGTGGGCAGCGCCGCCAGCGCCATTGAGCTGACCTGTGACCAGCTGGAGCGCTGCTGCGGGACCAATTTTGTCTCCTGGGTGGACGTGTGCAAGGGCTGGCAGGAGGAGACGGATGGCTAAGGTCCTTCACGCGGCGGATTTCCACCTGGACAGCGCCTTCCGCTCCCTGCCGGAGGAGCAGGCCCGTCTGCGGCGGCAGGAGAGCCGGGAGCTGCCCGGCCGCCTGGTGGACTGGGCCAACGACCACGGAGCCCAGCTGATGCTGCTGGCCGGGGACCTGTTCGACTCCAACCGGCTGTTCAGCCAGACGGCCCAGATGCTGGCCCAGGCCCTGGCCCGCTTTCAGGGCACGGTGGTCATCGCCCCGGGGAATCACGACTGGCTCTCCGCCGCCAGTCCCTACCGCCAGCCCATCTGGCCGGAGAATGTCCGCATCTTCCTGGGCCGGGGCATGGAGCGCTTGACCCTGCCGGAGCTGGGCTGCACCGTATACGGCGCGGCCTTCACCGCCCCGGAGGAGGCGGAAAGCGGCCTGGCCGGCTTTTATGCCCAGCCGGACGGCAACGCCCGCATCATGGTCCTCCACGGAGACGTGGGCAGCCGGGAGGGCCGCTACCGCCCCATCGCCCCGGAGGAGATCGCTGCCACGGGCCTGGACTATCTGGCCCTGGGCCATGTCCACGCCCCCTCGGCCATGAACCGGGCCGGGAGCACCGTGTGGGCCCTATCCCGGCTGTCCCCAGGGCCGGGGCTTTGACGAGACCGGCGACCGGGGCTTCCTGTTCGGCGACGTGGAGCCGGGCCGGGTGGATATGCAGTTTGTCCCCTTTGCCCGCCGCCGCTACGAGGTCCTCACCGTGGACGTGTCCCAGGGGGACGCCCTGGAGGCCATCCGCCGCCATCTGCCGCCGGACACCTCCCGGGACATCTACCGCATCCGCCTGACCGGCGAAACGGCGGAGCCGCTGACCCTGCCCGCCCTGGAGCAGGCCCTGTCCGGCGGCTTCTTCCAGCTGGAGCTGGCGGACGACGCCCGTCTGCGCCGGGACCTGTGGGACCGCTGCGGCGATGATACCCTGCGGGGCCTGTTTCTGCGCCGGCTTCGCCAGGAATATGACGCCGCCGACCCCCGGCGGCAGAAGGAGATCGAGCAGGCGGTGCGCTTCGGCCTGGCCGCCATGGACAACAAGGAGCTTTGATATGAAAAACATCCTCATGATCGGCACCGGCGGCACCATCGCCTCCGGCCAGACGGCGGAGGGTCTTGCTCCCGAGCTGGACCCCAGCCGCCTTTTGCAGGACACCCCCCGGGTGGCCCAGCTGTGCTCGGGTGGACTGCCTGCAGCTGTACAGTCTGGACAGCACCAACATCCGCCCCTGTCACTGGCTGGGCCTGGCCCGGGCCATCCGGGAGCGGTACGACCAGTATGACGGCTTCGTCATCAGCCACGGCACCGACACCATGGCCTACACGGCGGCGGCCCTGAGCTATCTCATCCAGGACTGCCCCAAGCCCATCGTCCTCACCGGGGCCCAGAAGCCCATCTGGTACGACGGCACCGACTCCAAGCGCAACCTCACCGACGCGTTCCTGTATGCCTGCCGGGGCTGCGGCGGGGTGCAGATCGTGTTCAACGGCAAGGTCATTCTGGGCACCCGGGCCCGCAAGACCTTCTCCAAGAGCTTCCAGGCCTTCTCCAGCGTCAACTATCCGGAGCTGGCCCTGATCCAGGACGAGCGCCTGCTGCAATATATCACCACCGGCAGCCGCCCCGCCCCCGGTTTTACGACGCCCTGGACGGCAGTGTGGGGCCTGCTGAAGCTGATCCCCGGCACCCGCCGGGAGCTGCTGGCCTTTATGGCCGATCACTATGACGGCCTGGTCATCGAGGGCTTCGGCGTAGGCGGTCTGCCGGAATACGACGGGTTTTACGACGTGGTCCGCCAGGCGGCGGAGGCGGGCAAGCTCATCGTCATGACCACCCAGGTGCCCAACGAGGGCAGCGACCTGACGGTATACCATGTGGGCGGCCACCTGAAGCACACCCTCCAGGTGCGGGAGGCCTATGACATGACCACCGAGTCCGCCGTGTGCAAGCTCATGTGGATCCTGGGCCAGACCCGGGACTTCGCCCAGGCGGAAAAGCTGTTCTACACCCCGGTCTCCCGGGACATTCTCCGGTTTTCCGGGGAATAAGCGAAGCGAGGTGAACCCCTATGGCTGAATTTCTGCCGGGCGCTCCCGTGGCGGAGCGCCTGACCTGAAGGCCTTACCGATTGCCCCAGTGCAAGTGGCCCCCACCCTAAGCCCATATCATCCGTGCCGAGCAGGTCAGTGGATGGGCTTGCTTTGGTCATGGTGGACAGAACGTTTTCAAAGCATTGCTTGGCTGTCTGCTCCAGCAAGCTTTTCTTACCCATCAGGTTCATGCCATACAGGAACATGGCAATGCCGCCCATCAGGGTGAACATTATTAAATATGGTCATCCGTTACACATCCATTCTCTGTTTTGTTTTCACTATACCGTTTTCTATTATAATGTATGCGCAACAAAGCAACCACGGCAAAAGTAAATGTTATGTAAAAAAAGTCAGCGGCAAAGTCTCCCTGAGTCTTTTGCATTTTCAGACCAAAAAGAAAGTAAAAAGAAAGTCTTCAAGTTGTTATAGTGAATTTTGGCTGGGGCTTAATGCCCCGAGACCCTTAAGGGGGGGGCTACGCGAACGCAGTATTACTGTTCGCGCTTAACGCCCCGCCCCCCTCCATCTTTGAAGCCGGGTGCCCCTCCGAACCCCGCAGGATAAACTTCTGGCCAAGCCGGGCATGCCCGCCCGGCAGCCTTGCGTCAGCTCCCGGTTTCGCTTTTGTGCCCCCTTTGTTACATCGTGGGAGGGGCCTTGACCCCCCTCCGCTACCTTTCCGTTAAACTGCCGTCAACGTTCATCCAAGGGAGAGGGATTCATCCTCCCGGCACTTCCCCGCCACCGCAAACGGCCAGGGCCAGAGGGCTGGCCGCCCACAACCCCACTTAAAAACAGCAGGGGCGGGGTGCCCTCACCCCGCCAAAACTTACCGCCATATCCTGCTTTCCAATCACTGTTTGGAATGGGCATGCCCGGCCCGCAACTTACCGCCATATCCCTTTTACACCATCAATCCGTGTGGGAGGGATTCACCCCCCTGGCACCTTCCCTGCCGCCGTAAACGGCCGCGGCAGAAGGGCTGGCCGCCCCTACAACCCTGATCTTTAAAAATCCGTGCGCAGGGGGAAAATCCTGCCCCCTGGGCATGCCGGGGACGCCGCCCCCTACGATCCGCCAAACCTGCCGCCGCCCCCATCCCGCACCCCCTCCGTTTTGCATATTCTTTTACAAACTTTACCGTTCCCACACAAAAACCGGGGACATCTTTGCAAAAAGCTTTTTTACCGCGATTGTACCGCACCATGGTCGATACCCGCACGGAAATGTGGTACAATGGCCTTTGCTTCCGGTGAAGCACTGCGAAATGCACAAACTATACCACACAAATTTGGTGAAAAGGGAGAGCACACACATGAAACGCAAATTGCTATTGCTGCCGTTACCGCCGCTGCCCTACCTTCTGAGCCTTGCCGCCTGCGGTTCCTTCTGATTCCGCCCGCGGCTGCCCCTGTTGAGAGTTCGCTTAGCGAGCTGAGCTGCCCTGCTGGTGACTTTGACACCGATCAGAACGGTCATCTCCCCGTGAGGACGGCTCCGACGGCAAGCTGACCGGCGCGAGGAGAAGAACGCTGACGGCAGAAGGTCGATAACACCACCAGTCCAGCACCAACGGCGTCATGGAATCGGGCTGTTGCCAACGATGAGACCGCCATCGGCGCATCAGCCTCGGCTCTCTTTGAACGACACCAAAGTCAGGCCGTCAATGGCGGTGTGGCCGCCTCCGCCGAGACCGCCGGGCACGGCAAAGTGCTGGCCTCGTCCGTTTCAACATCGTTACCAACGGCGATGCCACCGACCCTGTGGCCGTGGACTTCATCGCCTACTGCCTGAGCAAGTGATTTGGTCAGGCACTGCCACCGATAAGGGCTACATCGGCGTGAGACGGCGTGCGGGACTTCTCCGCCCAGCCTGCCGGCAAGATCGTTGGCGGCTCCTCCGCTCCTCCGCTGCTGATGGAGAAGCCGACGAGGCTCACAAGACCGTCAACCCCAAACGCCGAGCTTGCTGCTCACCACCGACTCCACCACCGGTGCTTCCTGGCGCGCTGGACGGCACCTACACTATCGGCATGGCCGTGAGCTGAAGGACTCGATGTCGAGGGCGGTGCCGCTATTGTTCTGGCACTACCCATCGCAGTCGTTGTCAACCCGCCAACACCACCGAGGATCTGACCGTTTCACCAGACCGCGCCCGCCATCGGCGAGCCGACATTCGGCCGATGCAAAGAAAAAAGGCTTCAAAGCTGCCCGCAAAGCGGACCGAGGGGCGGAGCCTCAAGATAACCCGTTCACGGGCTGGGGAAGGCTTTTGCAATACACCAATTCCATTTGTTATGAGTATAGGAAAATGACCTCCAAGCTAAAAGAAGTGTCATGCAGGTGGTGCTTACCCCTCTCTGCGCCTGTATCCATTCTGGCGGTGGCGCCGATTCGCATCTTCCTGCTTGCAAACGGTGTGCCTACCCTACCATCGGGCCGATGCAGTTCCTGCTCGGCACGACATGGAAGCCCGGCACCATTACGGGCATCCCGTCGACTTGGCAGCATCTATGACAACTGCCGAAAAGCGCCCATCGGCCTGCTCGACCGCCATTTATGTCCCGCTTGCCAGTCCGGCCATCACCGGGTCATGCTGCCGGTGCAGGCTGCTGGCGGGTATCCCACGGTCGCTCCTCGCTTGGGCTTCTTCGGCATCGCTGGTGCCGAAGCCGTGCAGGCCATGGTCAGACCCCTCAAGACGAGCTGCATGTCAAAAAGCGGCAAGTGGGCATGAGCCTTTTCACCGCCGCCGTGTACAGCAGTATCATCATGATCTCGCTGTCTTCACCACCATCATCACGCCGGTCAGCAAGATGAGCCTGACGCCGTTCCCAACAGTTACTATGAGGGCAGCTCTTGCCTGGCGCCACCCATGAGCGGCTAGTGGTGCCGTTCGCCGCCGTCCGGCGTCGGCGTCATCTCGCATGGCCGTGCCATCGGTGAGACGATGGCGAGCCGCAAAGAGTGGTTGCGGGCAACCAGACATGATGCCCAAGGCGCTCGCTCCCCAGCCTGCGCGCACGATGACCTCAAACATCGTCGGGTCGAGATACATGCCGCCGACCTCCACCGTGAGTAAGTGCTGATTGCCACCGGCGTTAGGGTTGTTCGTCTTTATCCTGTCATCAACCTCTAAAAAGCCAGCCTTGCAGGGGCAGCTGCCTGGAGATCACCGCAACAAAGACTGCGGTCGATATGACCTGCGCAAAGACCGCATACGCTTATGCCCGGCGAGTGGCAGGCCGCGCCGCCCGCGCACAGTCGTGCCGCGCCGCGGTGGCTGGTGCGGATCGTTGCCTTCCCTGACGGCCGCCGCTTGGTGTTCCTGATCGGCCATCTCGTCATGGGTATTCCCCGTAACCTCAAGCCTGGAAGTTGCATGGGAGTATAACTCCGAGAATGTCTTCGCTGACGCCCGCCCTCAATACCGTGCTGATGACCGCCTTTTTGCACGCTCATTGCCACGCCGTCGGCATCTTTGCCGCCATCTGAGCAATACGTAACTGAACGAAGTACGGA
>VOFK01004060.1_pt1 | contig 19195 bp, 24 predicted proteins | sample 5384121 | NCBI WGS metagenome assembly VOFK01 (sample SAMN12384730, study PRJNA508395) | human gut metagenome | isolation source: healthy gut J | host: Homo sapiens
TCCCGAAGAAGAGATGTGTTGAAAGTTATTTGTATTACACAAGACCTTAACACATCTCTTCATCATGAAAAATAAGTATTGAAATCTATTTATTGCAAACCGAACCAATTGCTTTTTTGATATTAAATAATTATTTACCAAATCTCTTTTCGATGCTAATTCTTCACTCTACTTTTTTTATCACTTTTTCAGTTTCAACTTACGCATAGTTTCCAAATTTCCTGAAACTGCTTTTAACACAAGCATCGGAGAATCGGTAGTCGCCACAAGAAACGAAGCAACGCCGGCTTCAGCTTTTATTGTAGCCGGACCACGCAACTCGCCACCTTGTAATACTTCCAATTTCACTTCACGATTATTTCTCCAAAACAACCGGTACCTTTGCAAATCCTTCAAGTTGACATAAACAATCAGCAAATCACGGCACGAAGCAGACACGCCACTTTCAAAATAAGTAATATCCATTGCCTCAACCGCACCCGGTGTACGAACAACATGTTCGGCCACAGTTTTTCCATCCTATATCCTATCGCTTTCAATTCACCTCGCTCCCAGTTGACATTGAAAAATGTAAAAAGGAGGGGAAGTCGATATTCTCGGCATTTCCGCCATCAGGACAAGATACATATTCCGAAGTTGATGGTTTGTCATCAGGGTATTGACGTGCTATCACCCGTCCGTTAAGCTGCAATTTCACCTCATCCACATTGCCATATACTTGCAGTGTATCTGAAGAACCTTCCAACCAATGGCTATTAATAAATACTTCGTACGTCATAGGCCCGGCAGGTGTAAAAGTACCTTCTTTCATCTGCGTACGGAAATAAAGTAAACCGAATTTGGGTAAGCGGAACAAATCGGCCAAACCACTGTAACAAATATTATCACAACATCCCCGATTATAATCATACATACTCCACACTGCCCGCCAATAGTCCAAGGATAATAAGCACGATAACGGTTATGACTCCACTGGGCATTCCAGGCATTCTGCATCAATGCATAGTCACCATCTCCACGAGTCACGCGAGTGGTGCTATAATGACCACCAAATTCATAATCATAATATTCACGGATAAATCCCGGTTTTGAAGTTGTATTGGGACGGTTATATCCTTCCTTCCAATCATTATAACATACATCGAAACCATCATATCCATAGGTGTCGCCCGATGTAACATTGATCACCGGGAAACTCCTCATGAGCAATCCGCACCGCTTGATCTTTCCAACTTTTGGGAGGCCATGATTCATTAAGAGTAGTTTCCCACATAATAACAGAAGGATGATTACGGTCACGACGTATCAAATCACGAATATCTTTGTAGGTATGATCAACGAACACCTGTGCTTTATTGAAGAACTGCCATCCAGGAATCGGTTCAATAACTAATAACCCCAACTCATCACAAGCCTCCAGCACAGATGGATCTTGCGGATAATGTCCCAAACGCACCGTATTAAAACCATTATCACGTATCTGATACATATCTCGGTATTGCGCCTGATCGGAAATAGCATTCCCTACATAAGGATACTCCTGATGCCGATTACTTCCTTCCAGTTTCAAAGGTTTGTCATTAATAACAAAGCCCTTTTCGCGCGTCATTTCAATACGCCGTATACCGATACGTGTATCCTCACAGTCAGTAACTTTCCTACCATCCATCACCTCAGTGCGCAATACATAAAGAGCCGGCGAATCCGGATACCATAATTTAGGATTATTCACGGTAAACTGTTGCGTATGGTGCTGTGTAGTGCCGGCAGCTAAAACAAGCGGACTTTCTACCAAAGCCACTTTCTTGCCGCGTCCTTTTCTTCTTACTCCATTCATAAAAGAGTATGTCGTATAGTCAGATGTCTTTGCGTCCCAACCTTATTACTTACCTGTGTTTTCACTTTTATCTCAGCTTCCTGTTTCGACACGTAAGGATAAGTGACAAATATTCCTCCACCGGCTACTTCATTTGCCATAATGGGATGAGTAATATGTACAGGATGCTTTACAATGAGATTCACATCGCGATACAATCCCCCATAGTAACAAAAAGTCAAGGGTTTCAAAGGCTTTCCGGGAGGTATAAGCGGATTATTACGATTATCCAAACGTACTAATATTTCGTTGCCACGGTCGGCATGAAGCATCCCTGTAACATCCACCACAAATGGAGTATAACCACCGGAATGCTGAATCAAGTGTTGTCCATTCACCCATACATCAGCCAAATGCATTGCTCCTTCAAACTCCAACCAAAGTTGCTTATCTATCTCTTTTTACTGACATTGAGTATCTTACGATAATAGCATATCCCTTGCCACTGATGAAGCACAACAAGCGGTTCCACAAAAGGAGTATGAGGCAAATTAATCTTCTCCCAATTTCCCATCGAAAGTTGATTAAATTCCTGCTTCAATGTATCCGGATGTACTGCCAAAGCCTGATTTTGTGCCTCCACATGCTGGATATTGAATTGCGAACTCCAATCAGAACCTTGATTCTTTATTTCAATCTGTTTCTGTTCCTTCTTCAAACGTTGGAATTCCCAATCAGTATTTATTTTTTATACTGTGTGCGCCAAGCGGTAAAGCAAATAATAAACTTAATGCAAAAAAATACAATATTCTTTTTTGTTCATAATATTTATATAAAAACCTCTCAAAATTCAAACGATATTCAATTAAACAAAAGTAAATGATTTTCCGCTTATTAGATATAAATTCACTAAAAATTTAGTAAGTAGAGATTTAGCAGTAATAGTCTTTCAAGAATCAAAGCAGATTAATTTACAAAGGAGAGAGCATAGTGCTCTTATCAAGCACTACACTCCCATATTCTGTCATTTAGCCAAACAAGTCTTTTCAAACAAGATATTTTTCTGTTTATCAACTACTTGTAGTTTTTAAGCTATTCTATCAATCTTACCTTTTAAAGCTGTTACACTTTCATTTACCAAAACTGGAAAATGAACTTTTTCTGATGGTTCGTAATAATAATATCCCGGCTTATTAATGTGATAATGCCCTGATATCATTACATCTATTTTACCTTTATTCAAAAATAGGTATAAACTTCTCTAATACTTCAGTTGGACCATGCCATATATCACCCTGCCACTCTACTGGAGGCATATGACCGATTACAATCTTATAAGAAGCTTGTTTAAATTCATCGGATTCTATGACTTGTTCCAACCATTTAGCTTGTTCTGTCCGATAATTATCATAATCAGTTATCCCACTATATTCAATATCAGAATCCGGTTTATCTTCACCTGTATCAAGAAAAATAAAAAAAGCAGGTCCTTGACGCAAAGTAAAATATAAATGCGGTTCTTTTACTGAAAAATAATTTTGAAAAGAAGTTGCAAAAACCCCTCTCGTTTCATGGTTACCACGAGCATAGTACATTGGCTTTTCTTGAGCAAATAATTCTATTGACTTATTCATAAAGCTATTAAATACTTGCTCTTCACTCTTGGATTGAGAAACCATATCTCCATTATAAATAACCATATCATTTTCTTCATAATTTACAGCATTCAATAATTCAGAGATATCATTTGTCCGACCATGAATATCATTTAAAACAGTAAAAGATATCTCTTTCTTATCACGGTCATTAGTAGTAAAGCACAACGGTTTCTTACTCCAAACATCTGTTGCAGCTATTCTTCCATAGATAACTTCTACTCCTTGGTGATCTAATATTTCCTGAGAATAAACCCTATAACGATAAGTTGTGCCAGGCTTTAAATCTGAAATCTTGACGCTATGAATCAAACTTGTATTTTTCACTCCATTCTTAGAATCAAAATACCTACTTCTCTCCTTTTGATAAAAATTAGAATCCATCATCTGGGCCAGTTCTACCCAACCTATTGAAGGTTTATTAGACACCCAAACAATCGTAGTTTCTGTTTCCTTCAGATTCTGCAAATATGGACCATATTTAATCTCCACGCGTTCTTGAGCAAATATTACCACCGCTCCAAAGCATATCAAAAGAATGCTTATCAAAAAGCGCTTGACTTTTTCCATTTCATTTATATTTAATATTTAAAAAGTTCTAATAGCCTTCATTCTGTTTCAAATTAGGATTCCGATCTAATTCCGTTTGTGTAAAAGGTAAGTATCGGTTATGTGGCTCATAATTAAGTTGTTCCAATTTACGAAATTTCTCATTCTCCGCTGTTGGTAATTCTATTACTGCCCTACGAGTAGGATCCGTTTCTTTCATATCCACTGTACCTGAAATACGATACAATGTCTGATTCATAATTGTTTCGGCCAAAGGTTTTCCAGTTGTATCCCTCCAGCGAAGTAAGTCTGCCCTACGCAAACCTTCTCCTGCCAATTCGAGACAACGTTCCTTACGCACCAGTTCCCGCAATTTATCTTGAGTATTATACTTATTTCGATCCACTACGATATGTCCTCTCGTTGTTCTTAATTCATCTAATATTTCAAAAACTTCTTCTATATTCTCATTCTTTTCCACATTAATTTCCGCTATGGTCAACAAAACCTCCGCATAACGAAACAAAATAGGACAAATAGCAGCATTACTTAATGAAGGAGAAAACTGAGTTGTTGGAAGAATATATTTAGCCCAGAGCAGTCCTGTGTGCGAAGCATTAGTAGCCGCATCCATAAAATCAGCATTTGCACTTCCACCTATTTTTTTATCTAATGTATTAAAAATGCGCTTCACACCTGCGGGTGATACAAAATCCATACCTGGATAAATCACAGTCTTATACAAACGTGGATCACGGTTATAAAACGGATGAATAGGATCATAACCTGAATCTTCCTCATCAATAGTTTTCCCATTACTCATTTCATACATATCTACAAAGTTCTGAGTTGATACCCAAGAAGCCCATCCTCCATCTTGATTATTAAACATACGCACTGCATTATCGAAAGCATAAGTATCCTTTACATGTTGCATTGCGTATATAATCTCTTCAGAATCAACACCAGCCTCACTGAACATTGTCAAAAAATCAGGATCCAACTTATACAAATCTAAGTTTTGTATATCACGAGCAGCTTTCATAGCTTGTTCCAAGTCTCCCCAATACAAAGAAGCTCGCATTTTAATAGCCAAGGCAGTACCTTTGGCTATCCGACCTCGCTCTTCCGGTTTCCTATTCAAATCCGCTATGGCTAAATCAAGCTCATCATAAACGAATTTTTTAATATCATCCTCTGAACTTCTAGGCAGCTGCGCATCTTCTGCAAGCTCTGGTAGATTAGTTATTAAAGGAACACCCCCATACCAAAAGTTCATCTGAAAATAACGCCAAGCTCTAATAGTACGAGCCTGTGCCAACAAGTCCTTCTTTTAACCTCATCAGTAAAAGATACTTGTCCTGCATTTTCTAAAACCAGATTACAACGACGAATAGTCGTATAACTATAATACCCTACAGTAGAAGTAGATGATAAAGAACCATTTGACACATTTTTTTTATAAGAACTAGAGCCAGTAAAGCTATAAGCTATGTCTGACATACAATCAGCAAAAAAAACATCACTAGAACCTGTTGCTGGATTGTTCCAATCTTCGTAGCAAGCCGTAACAGCATTAATTACATCAGCCTCCGTCTTCCAAAATGTAGCCGGAGACAGTTGATCATTAGGAACCGTATCAAAAAAATCATCACATGCAGATAATCCCCCGCTTAAACAAACAGATATAATCAAACATTTTATCGCTTTCATAATATAATTCATTTTTAAATTAAAAAGTCAAATTAACACCTATTGAATGAATTGCAATCTGTGGATAATGAGAGCCTCTTCCTGATGGAGCTTCAGGGTCAACATCAACAGGCAAACTATCAAAACAAAACAGATTTTCACCTGAATAATATACTTTTGCATTAGAAATACCTAAACCTTTTAACCATTTTTTAGGGAGTGTATATCCAAACTGCACATTCTTTATACGTAAATAATTAGCAGATTGCATCCAAAAGCTAGAATAATTAGAAGGATCACTAGCAGATTTTCCACCTAATGCCACACGTGGGGAAAAGAGCCATCAGGGTTTTCCGTTGACCAAGCATCTAACCATATAGTAGAAGGATGAGAATCATCACCATAAAATTCGCCAAACACTTCGCTAGTAAAGTAACGTTCTACTCCAGTAGCCCCCTGCAATAATACAGACAAATCAAAATTCTTCCAAGAAGTATTTAAATTCAATCCAAATGTAACCTTAGGCTGTTCTGCTCCTCCAACACGACGGTCATCTGCCGTTAGTTTTCCATTACCATCTGTATCTTTATAACGAATATCTCCAGCTTTAAAAAAGCCTTTCCAAAGGGATTCCCATAAGTTTTCGTAAACTGATCTGCTTCTTCCTGACTTTGAAAAAGACCATCTGCCACATATCCATAAAAAGAATTATATGCTTCTCCTACCCGATTGATATAGTAATTTGAAATCTTATCTCCTCCAACTCCCAGATCTAAAACTTCATTATGATTAAATGCTACATTTCCAGATGCATTAAAACGCCAATCTCCCCATTGTTTATGAAACGATGCTGTAACTTCAACTCCTCGATTCTCCATTTTCCCTACATTATCTTTATAAGCCCCCAATCCAAAGGTAGCAGGAACAAGTACATCCATTATAATACCATCAGTCACACGACTATAATATTCAACCGAGAAATCCAAGCAGGAAAATATACTAGTTTCAACAGCAATTCCCCAATTAGTTGTAGTCTCCCAAGAAATAGACTCAATCTTTTGATTCGTTTGAGTTACCCCTGTATTAGTTGTACCACCAAATGGATATTTAGAACCTATACTATAAGTCACCATCCAAGGATAAAAATCATCCAAAGCATCTTGATTTCCTAACTTTCCCCAAGAACCACGTATTTTTAACGACTGCAGCCAATCTTGTGTACCTTCCATAAAAGACTCTTCTGAAATCCTCCAAGCAGCAGAAACAGAAGGGAAATATCCCCAACGATTACTTTTGCTAAAACGAGAAGAAGCATCAGCACGAAAATTAGCTTCAAATAAATATTTTCCAGCATAATCATAATTTATCCTACCAAAATAAGACATCATAGCCAACTCCCGAGTAAATCCTGAATTTTCCTGAGTAGCAACAGCACCTGCATTAATATCCGTCAAGTCATTAGTAGGAAAATTCTCACGAGAAGCTCTTACCTCATCTTTGTTATACTTCTCTATATGATATCCCAATAACCCTTTTATATTATGCTTTCCAAATGCATGATCATAATTAGCCAATAAATCTAAATTATAACGATTCCACTGATAGATTCGTTTATCAACAGAGTTAGGACCATGATATTTATTAGCATTATACTGAATATCCTTCACATAGTCCTTATAATCCTGGATATTAGATACATAAGAACCTTTGAGCAGTCAATTTTAAGCTAGGAAGAATATCATAGTCCAAAGCTAAAGTACCTGCAAAATTCTGATTTTTTCTAGTAACAACCTGATCTAAATCCAACCATGCTATTGGATTACCATCCCCAATAGTTCCATATGTTCCATCTGCATTTTTATACGGAATCCAAGGAGCAATACGATTAACTTGACGGATTATTTGATCTGAACCACCTCCCACATAAGAGTTCGTTGGGTCATCATAATCATTATGTATATATGCCATGTTTGCTTTTAAATCTAATTTATCGGTCATCCTCACATCCAAGTTCATACGGAAGTTAAACTGTTCCCTATTACTATTAACCATAATACCATTCTGATGCTGATATCCAATAGAAGTCATATATTTCACATTATCAGTTCCACCAGAAAGATTTACATTATGCTTATGCATAAATCCATTCCCTTGAAAAGCCAAATTCTGCCAATCCGTATTAGGATGTCCATAAGGGTCTGCCCCATTACGGAACAATTGAATATCTTCCTCTGTAAATCGAGGAGATTTTCCATCCGATTCTAACGCTCTATTATATAGGATAGCTGCATCTGCAGAACTTACTCGATCAATCATACTAGTGGCCTTTTGCCAACCAAAACTTCCACTATAAGCAATTGTCGGTTTTCCACTTTTACCTCTTTTTGTTGTTATCAAAATTACACCATTAGCTGCTTTTGATCCATAAATAGCTGCAGATGCAGCATCTTTTAATACAGAAATAGATTCAATATCATTGGGGTCTATAGAGTTCATCGTGCCAGTTTCGATACCATCCACCAAAATATAAGGGTCTGAATTATTCAGGGTTCCTGTACCTCTCACCCTAATCGTACCAGCATCTTGCCCCGGACGTCCTTGTCCTGAAGTAATAGTCATTCCTGGAACTGCCCCCTGAATAGCCGCCGTCACATTTGTAATAGGCCGTTCTGTCAATTCTTCACTGCCAACAGTAGCTACAGATCCTGTCAAATTCAATTTTTTCTGAGAACCATAACCTACCACTACCACTTCTTCCAATGTCTGTGTATCTTCTTGCAAGACTATTTTAAAAGATTCTTTCCCCTTTGTAGAGACATTTTGTGCTACATAGCCAATGTATGTAACAAGCAATTCTCCATTAACGTCTATCTCAAGACTAAACTGTCCATCAATATCTGTAATTACACCATTCGTTTTTACATTCCTTTCAACTACATTTGCTCCAATGATAGGCTCACCAGTAGCATCTGTTACGATCCCTGTTACCTTTTTTCTTTTTGAAGGAGTAGTTATCTCTGATTCCTTCTCGATAAAATAAATTTTATTGTTCTTTATTTCATAAGCCACTTTTGTACCGGTCAATAACTTACCCAAGGCTTCCTCTAAATTACAATCCTTTACCTGGATAGAAACCAATCGGTTTACATCCACTACCTGGTCACTAAATACCAGTGCCATCCCTGTCTGACTCTTTATAGAAGACAGGACTTTTTCTATTTTCTCATCTTTAAAATTTAAAGAAACTTTTTGTGACCACCATCCTGAGGCAGTAAAGCCAAACAAGAGAATACCCAACAGCAGTAACTTTTTCGTTTTGTTTTTTGAGTTCATTTCATACACAGTATTAAATTTATTATTTCATCGTTAATAAAAGGCCTTTCTGTATAGGCTAACACATCATTAGAAAACAGGTATGAGTCAAATTCTTCTTTTTTTCTTTAAAATCGCAGAAAGCCTCGTTCATAGTAAAAAACAACAATCGGTGATACCTCTGTCTTACCTTAATCTATAAGAACAAAAATATCACCGACCAATTTTATAATAACGAATTTATTCTTTTTCGGTTATCCTAAACACGCCTTCTTCTGTTTCATCAAAAGAGATATGTGATACCGCTTCCAAATCATTTAAGACATCAATCACATTAACCTTGTTAGTGGATAAAGTAAACCTGTTATCCAGCAATGCTGAATCCGGTATAATAAAATGCACATCGTATTGCCGTTCCAATACCTTGACTATCTCTTTCAAAGGAGTCAAATAGAAATTCAAACCTTTGGAACGCCATGAGGATATCTGTTCCATATTCTCAGGACGAGAAATCTGGCAAGCACCCGACCGGCGATTATACTCGGCACTTTCCCCCGGAAGCAATGGATATTCTTTTGCCTCTCACATCTTTCAGCAACACGCCGCCTTCATCCAGTGTCACCCACAGATTCGATTCTGCCGTATAAGCCTTGACATTAAATTTTGTGCGGTCACTTTTACATTTATGTCCCCCTAAATCGACTACAAACGGACGATTCTTCTCCTTTGCCACTTCAAAATATCCTTCTCCCCACAATTCCACCGTACGGTTGAATATACCAAACTTTTTTGGATACTTCAACCGGGTATCCGAATTCAATTGAACAATCGTTCCGTCTTGCAGCACAACACGCATCTGTTCACCACAGGGAACGACCAGTTCCGCATATTCAGTTTCAGAAAAAAGACCAACCTTGTCTGCCAGAAACCAGACAGAGCCACAAAGAAAGATAAAAGGAATCAGCACTGCTGCCGCCCACCAACGACGATAGGAATTAACCCGACGACGGAGAGTTATTTGCTGTAAGAAGCGCTGCTGCATCTTCTCTTCCGGTATGACATGAGGTACCCAGTCCTCTACTTCATTCTCCGTCAAAGAAGACACTTCTCTGTCTATCCGTTTCGACAAATAATCATGCCCTTCTTCGGTAGCAAGCCACTCCGAAACAGCTTTTGCATCTTCTGCGGATGCTTTATTATTCAGTACTTTATCTATTATAGCATCATCTATTTTCATCTTTTGCCTGTTTTTCGCTAATTAATAAGACACTTCACCCGAATAAAGGTATGAGTCCGTTTCTAATAAAAAAAATAAAACCACACTGCATGAAGCAACATTATCAACGGCTCGATAGCGCTCCGCAATAATTTAATCGCTTGTGTGTAATGTGATTTTACGGTAGGGACAGTTATCTGCATCATGTCCGCTATCTCTTGATTAGAAAGTCCTTTTCCAATCTTCAATTGACATATTTTTCTTTTTTGAGGAGGAAGTTCGCTTATAGCCGACCACAAATGCTCCTTCAACTCTTTGCTCTCAAATTCCTTTAAGAAACCCTCATCCACCTCTTCACCTTGCTGGGCTATCTCATAATGCTTTTCAAACACAATCTGCCTATGCCGCAATTCATTCAATATATAGTTTTTAAGAATGGTGAACAACAGACTCCTAATGCCGGACCGAAAATCAAAAGAATCGCGCTGTCCCCACACTTTCATAAAAGTATACTGGACTGCATCTTCTGCTTCTTCTCCGGATTTTAAATACCGATAAGCTAATGCATACAACAGCCGATTGTACCGTTCAAAGACAACGGTAAAGGCGGCCTCGTCTCCCTGACGGAGTCCGGCATATAATTTTTCATCAAAATCTATAAATTGATTCATCACAGAATAGTTTCAATTAAAGGTTAAGGCAATATTCAATGAAGCAAAGTTAGATAAAATTCGGCTCATTAGATATAGATTTTCTTAAAAGATTCCGATGCACACCAAAAAGACTAAAGTGTTTTCCGAAAAGACTAAAGTGTTTTTGAAAAAGACCTAAGTGTTTTTTTAAAAGGCCTTGGTCTTTTAAAGACTTCCATCTTTTCAGCCAACAATAAAAGCGTTATTCATTTTTACTCAACAGGAAACAAGAATCAATTATCTTGCTTTCACACAATTCCTATCATAAAGTACTGATTTAAAACTATATACCGTGAAAGAAACATCTGCTTTGTGTGAAAGGAGAAAACATTATAACTTTCCTGTCAATGTACCCATTGATATAGCAAAGCTTTCAGGATACCACCTAAATTCATACCTATAAAGTTTTTGCCAATTCTATAATACTTATTGCTTATCATCTACCGGAAGCGGAGTGGAGTTATCTTTATAAGCGGCAAAACCTTTAACCTTTACACGCTCCTGCTTATCGCTTTCCGATGCAGCATTACTCAACTGTTGCAGATTCTCTTTGATACTGTCATGAGTAATAAAGAAATGATCAAGCATCGCTTTCAAATATTCATCCAACGGTCCCTCTTTCGGAGTAAACAACGTGTGGCATTTCGAATGAAGCCCCACATTCTTCTCGTCTTCATCGGCTGTATAGATAGTAGTGACCAACGATTCCACATTCACCAAATTTACTATTTCTTTCAGATAAGGTAAGGCCGGATTCTCAATGCTGATAGATGCCCACCACGGATTCCAAATCATGATAAAGCGGGCCTCATCCTCTACAGCAATATAAAAATCATCTCCCTGATACTTAAACACGATATGCCCCTCTTCATTTGTCTCGGGTTGGCAACCTATCTTCTTCAGCACAGCAATGACCAGCTCTTCTGTCCCGATTTCTTCCAAATCTTCTTTCGTCATGCGGTCAAGATGATCTCTGCGCTTTTTCCGTTCGTGGCGGATACGAAGAAGTAAAAAGGTTAACGGCCATAATGCCAATGCTATAACAGCAATAAGGATAGTAAGATCGGTCATGTTTGTTCGTATTTAAAGGTTATGATATCGAAACAAATATAAGCAATATAATCGAAAAAACACACTATTACAGTTTAAATGTTTCTGCCTCTCTCCCCCACGGAGTGTTTTTCCTTTCATTAGCCGTTGAAACGTCCTGTTGATGGGGGGGGACCGGTAAGGTCTTTTGGTTTTATTTCCAGCCGGATATATATTGCAGCAATTGGCTTCTGGTCATTCCTGCCACTCTGATAAATTCCATCCTGTTTGCATACTCCAACCTCTGATTACCAAACCAAGAGTTCTGCATTCTGGGATGAAACAAATGCAGGAGTGGTCCTTGAGCCCGATAGATGGGTAAACCAAGTATCTCCATACGCTTGCAACGTTCCGCATCCTCCGGTCCCCAGCCATAGAAATGTTGATTTTCTCCGCCATACTTGATATAAACATTCTTATTGACCAAAAACGCACCTCCTACCGAGTTCGGTCCGTGAGCCAATACATATTCATATATCTTCTGACAGCATTCCTCCATGTTCATTTCCCGTTTCTTCAGCAGCATACTGTCTTCCTGCGGAAGCATATAAAATCTTCCGTCGTATGGAAAACTCATGACCGCATTCCTTCTTTTCTTATGGCATCAACAGCTTCCAGTATTTGCTCTTTCGGAAGCAGCACATCGGTATCCCATATACCGATAATCGCTCCCTCAGCTTCCTGCATCAGTTGGTTCAGATATTTGGTTCTGTGGAAGACGGGGGAGGCATCCCTCACAAAAGTCTTGTGTATATGTTCATTGCTGATTTTCAATTCGTAATGCGGATGTTCATCGGCCTCAAGAATTCTTATCTCCATCCGGATGGACTCTTTCAAAGCCATTAGCTGCTCTACTACCAGATCCAGATTCTGTGCCCTTTCGGGCGAGTCCACACGGACGGGAATGACAAAGGAAACCTTCCGATTCGATTGCAATGCGGATAAAGAAAGTATATCGAAAGTTGTTTCCGGGCATAATAATCAGATTGGCTGTCTATGGTGGTTTTCTTATATAGATGAGGCACCAACTGAGGGTTTGTCAGGAACAGTTGTTTGCGCTCTCTGTTTATGGTGTATATATTATGACCTGCAGTCATGCAACTTAAAATGCTGTCCATCTTTATATCAGTCTTTTAATTTATAAATAGCCAAAATCGGATTATCATCCGGTCCCATCGAGTCAATCAGTTCCAAGAGCTGCTGACGCTTTTCGGGGAACTTCACGTTAGTGGACTCTGTTACTATCTTCTTAATCTCATCGGCGTTATCCGGGGTGACGAAACGAACAAAATGCCTGTCGTCAATATATCGGAATCCGGATAGAGAAAGGTTATAACCATCAATATCGTTTGTGATACCCACCGGTTTCTTTGCAAATGCTTTTGTGGGTTCTGTGCTGTCTTGTTTCCAAATATCGATTTCTGAGTTGTGCTTATTGTAACGGCAGAACCAGTACTTTTGATGCAAATCGAAACTAAACAGCAAAAAATCTTTTGTCTCGGCAATGCTTCCCAACTGTATGGCATCCGTAAAGAAGTCCCAGTTAACTTTGGTGTGACGGTCACAAATTTCTCTTTTGTATTTTCCTTCCGGTATGTAATAACGCGGATAGATGGAATCTTTTGTAACAGCATATACCGTATCAGTAGCACAAGAAAATACATTGTGTATACCTTTATAGGTCCATACAATTGGAAGATTTACCCACAGGTTTTCAGTAAACTTCCCAGGGAAATTGGTGTACGCTTTTCCTGTATGACATTGCCATCCCAATCCTGCACATAGACATTGGCATATAAGCCGGTAATATTCGCATTTCCGGGATAATGAATGATATAATCATCAACAAAATTCATAGTCGGATATTGTACATTAGGCTCTAAAGGAATCTTCTTGATAAATTCCCCTGTAATCTTATGTGCAAAAAGTGCATAAGTATAGGTGGACGAGATATAGACTATACTGTCATTTTGTATTCCTACATAGCATGGCGAGAGCAGTTCTCCAGGCCCTTGTCCTACTTTTCCTATTGTCCTGATAAACTTGCCTGTAACACGGTCGAACAGCAAAGCGTGGTCTACCATAAAACTAGTCAGGATAACATATTTATCGGACATTTTTACGCCAAGTATTCCTGCAATAAATCCTTTTTCCGTGGTTTCTAGTTTGAGGTACTCCACATTATCCACGATGTCACTTAACACTAACGGCTTTCCGCAATCGGTCAGGTCTTCTGTGAAATTGATAACCCGAAAGGCAGGCTCCTCCACTATAGTGTCATTGGCTACCGCTTCTTTATTGTTTGCTTTGTGCTGGCAAGAGGAGCAGAAAGCGATTGCAATTATGAGGAAGAATAAATACTTTTTCATATTGATATTTATTAATGATATATTGTCATTCTGAGTGAAATGGAATACATATTCAAATTGAACTATTATTTCCATTTCAGTACAGAATGACAGATTGGTAAGCCTATTTTCTGACTTTTAGGTGTTACCAATTAGCAGCACCACCTTGAATACCGTTTCCAAATTCGTCAGTGAAGCATACAACAGGAGTACCGGAAATCGAGTGACCTCCACTTGTACCAAGCTTATAGTTAGCACTTCCATTGGCTCCGTCAGCAGAGCCACCAGGAGCAGAACAACTGCAACTGCATGCTCTACCACCATTGAGAGCATTCATTTCGCGATCTCTCAACTCGGCATCATTCAAACCATTCAGTTTGATTTTCTTCAATGTTTTCATGATTCGTTTAATTTTAAATTACAATTTATTTTACCAATAAATCTCTTGAGAGGAACAAAACGAGAAAATATCCTATTGCCCAAGCGTGCGCACACTTAAGAGCCCTATTCCTTTTGCCCCGGTTTCTAATGAGCGGTCCTTCATGTACAGAAGATTGTATTCCATTACTTTCTCGTCCATGTCTTTAAATGTTTCTTGGATGTCTGTTTCCATAAATCCTTGTTTAATGAGATAGAGCATGCCCCATCCTATGCCTGCCAGCCCTCTTTTGAAAGAGATGGGGGTTTCGGTGTGCAGCTTCTCCAATATTTCATTTAAAAACTCTTCAGCAAAATCTTCGTATAAACTATTTCCGGTATATCGTGCATAATGAAAGAAGAAAATGACCATTCCCATCTTGCCGTTGTATAGCCCTAAATCAGAGTGAAAAGAACCATAAAACAGGTAATGATTGGCTATTTTTTCTAATAAAGCATTATCATCAGCCATCTTCTTCTTCTTTCTTAGTTAGGGATTTTCTAAACACCTATTTTAAAGTTTCCCGATAAACAGGTCCCTCTGGGAGTAGTTATCAATAAACTATAATTCCCTGCTGCATACCGGCTTACATCGAAGATTTCAGTCTGGAAATCATTAAATGATACCGTGCGTGTTTCTACTGTACCTGAGTTTCCCACAATAGAGACAGTTACATCTTCTATTGCATCAAAAAAGGTAAGGATAAGTTTCTTTCTTATCTTCATTTACTGTCCCCCATGCGGGAATAGTAATAAATGCAAGGAGCAAAAAAAGTACGTGTTTCATAGTCTGAAATTTTAAATGATGGCAAACATAAGCCTATTTTAATTCAGATCCAAATGAAACTTGAAAAAATAATGAGATATCACTATCATGCTGATTATTAATATATTATCACATTCTACACTACACTTAATTGCCAATAATGAGATGTTTTGACGAAGAAAAAGCATTAAAAAGTATTTAAATCACGCCTCCAACTCTTTTATAGAATTGATAAATTCTACAAAAATATGTTTTCCTCCCTTGGGAAGCCCCTACTTTTTTACAAATATCACTGGTATATCGTTCGACAGTCCGCTCCCCGATACCCAGTAATGTGGCAATGTCTTCTATGCTAAGGTTTAGTGCAGTTAAACAACATACGTCCATAAGCTGATTTGATTTGGATAATACTGGGTAATGCTTTATCAGCTTATCGGTAAAATTTTGATTCGTCAAGTTAAGCCATTGACGCAGGTTGTCTCTCTCCCGCTCTTTGTCATACGTTTTGTCCTTCGTGATGGACAAATAGGTTTTGAAGATTGAACTATAATCATCCTCTTTGTCCTCCTTGCTCTCCTTTGTTTTGTTTATGAAATACTTCAGCCTTCTTTTTTCATTTTTTAAATCGTTTATTTGACTTTCCAACTCGCTTATTTGGATTACATAACGTTCGTTTTCTTGGGAACTACTAGTTAGTACCTTCTTCTTCTCTTCCAATTCTTCTATTTGTTTTTGCAGAGCATTTGCCTTTCTCCATTTTTTTTGCAAGAAAGTAACTGCAATTATACAAATGAGTGAACCAACAACACTAGTTAGTATCCATCTAAAATATAGTTGGTCGTTGGTACGCGCCAGTACTTCATTATCGTATTTCTGCTGTATTTTTCCTACTTCTTCTGCACGGTTTTCCTTGTAAATGGAGTCTGTTAGTGTTATATAATGATTTAGATAGGGAGCGCTCTTTGGGATGAGAAGTCAAAAAAAATAGTTTAATAAATCCAGATAGCTATTGGATCGCACTAGCAAGTCCGGGCAAGACAATAAGTGAGTAAAGAGACTGTCTGCTTTCTCTTTCTGTCCAGTATATGCATATAGATTGGCCAGTCCCAGCGACAACTTGTCGGGAAAATGGGGAGAAGATAATCGTATGGCATGAATCAGATATTTTTCTGCTTCTGCATAGTTCTTTTCAAATATCTTTCTGTTTGCTATATTATTGTATATTTTGACCTGAAGGTCAAGGTCATTTAGAGAATCGGCAATATCTATTAAGGTATTGATGCACCTATTAGCGCTGTCCGCTTGATGAAGGGTATAATAAAGAGTTGACAGATTGAGCAAATTACTGGCGTATGCAACCGTGTCCTTTCCATCTATATTTGCTTGCACGGCTTTTTGATAATATTCTTTAGCCGGCTCGAAATGGAAAGATTTTTTATTAATATATCCCAAGCTGCTATAAATACGGGCAACATACTGTTTTTTCATTCAGATCGGGAATACACATTTCGGCTTCTTTGTAAGCTAGCAGGGCATGGGGAATGTCTTTTGGTATATTCTTCCAATATACATCCCTTCACATAAAAGGCTGCCCCTTTTTTATCTGCATCATTCTTATCTTTATAATATTCTACTGCAAGGTTAATCAAGGAATCGGAGGATACAGGAATATAACAGCGATATTGGGCTAGCGAAAGCAGCAAAGCATAATCTGCCTGCTCTTTTCCGGTTAAGTGCCGGGAGGTAGAGATGGATTCCAGTATATGCAGTGCCGAATCGGGAGTGGTCCATATAAGTTCCTCCGCTTGCGACAAGTGCTCTGTGACATGACGAGCGGAACGGTCGCAAGCTGTACATGCCAATAGTAATAGAATGGTCAGGATAAATAGAATGTTTTTCTCCCTTTTCATAGTTAGTTATATATATTATTGCGAAGTAAATAAAAAAGTTTCGCAATATCAAAGTTTTAGAAACTTAACGACTCGTTTTTTACAGATTATCAGAACACAGCCAAATGCTGAAGGCAGATTGGGAAGGGACTTGGGAAGCACGGCTGAAGGGAGGATGAGGGGATGTGCTTGCTAAAAATCAGTATTGAATTGTCGTAACTCCGCCCGCAGCAGATGTGCCCTTCCCTCCGTCATGCTGTCCAGCAGTTCCCAAAAACGAGGGCCGTGATTCATTTCTTTTGTATGCGACAGCTCGTGCAACAGCACATAATCCATCAGGTGCGAAGGCAACAGCATCAAATAACAGGAAAGGTTTATACTCCCGGCCGCCGAGCAACTGCCCCAACGTCCTTTGCTTCCGGTTATCTTCACTCGTTTGTATGACAAGCCATAGTGTTCTGCCAATGCATCAAGCAAAGGTGGCAAATATTCACCCGCCACTTTCTTCATCGCCCTGATAATGGCATTGCGCACCAACCGCTGCACCTCCTCCTTTGTAAAGTCAACATCACGAGGACAAATGATTTTTATTCCTTCCTCCGTATTCCGCACAGAAAAACAGGTAAAATTGCCTTTTTCCAGCCATAGCCTGAAACAAGGGGCCTGAATACGGAAATCCAAGTCTATAGATTTCTTGCATACCCTCTGCCAGTCCTGCAACAAGCGTTCACGATATTGCTCTACAACTTCCATCACCTTACTGCTCAGGCTGTAAGGCGGTACCGTAACATGCAGTCCATCCGGCTTTACACGCATGGTAATGTTACGTGCCAAACGATGGGTACGCACAATAATACGATTGAAATCTTTGTCAGCTAATACTCTCTTTGTTGCCATATCAGCCACAAAGATATATTATTCATAAGAAAAAAAAGAGGAAATTGCAACTTTACTGTTATCCTCTTCGTCTAATAGATAGAAACCAATAAAAAACACAAAAATATGAAACGTACATACTTTTACTTATTCAGTCTGGTTATGACTCTGACAAGCTGTGTAAACGGCATTGCTCCCAGCAAGAACAAAAAATAACCAAAAATACAGTGTGGAAGCATTCGATAATATTGCCAGCCAGGGTACCGTCAATATTGTATTCAAGCAAAGTAATGCCACAACTGTAGAGGCTTATGGCCCCGACAATATCATTTCCAGTCTTATTGTCACTTCGGAAGACAGTACACTGCACATCTCCATGAAGAAAGGTGTGAAATTCCGCAGTTTGAAGAACAACAATGTCACAATCACTATTACTGCTCCCAAATTGAGCAGCATCAGCCAACAAGGTACAGGCAATATAACCTTGAAAGATTCCGTCAAGGTAGATGATATAAAAATCACCTCTAACGGAACAGGAAACTTTAAAGCAGATGAACTGACCGCCGATAATATAAGCGTAAGATCCGACGGAATAGGCAATGTCATACTGAAAGGAAAGGCAGAGAAGGCAAGCTATCACATCAAAGGTATTGGAAACCTAAACGCCAAAGATATGATTGTTTCAGATGTTGTCGTTGAACAAAAAGGCATTGGAAATGTTTCTTGTTATGCATCAGGAAAGATAACCGTAAGTACAAACGGAATAGGCAATGTTGATTACTTTGGGAATCCCCCAACTACCGATATAAATAAATCCGGTATCGGTAACGTAAAAAGAAGATAAAGCTCATTTCATAATTCTCTCTTTACATTAGATT
>VOFK01001730.1_pt1 | contig 19188 bp, 27 predicted proteins | sample 5384121 | NCBI WGS metagenome assembly VOFK01 (sample SAMN12384730, study PRJNA508395) | human gut metagenome | isolation source: healthy gut J | host: Homo sapiens
ACCATACGCAGGGCCGCACGAGCACGCTGCTGGCCTTCAGCGATATTTTTTGTGGACAACTCCCATGGAGGACGGTATGCAGTCGGACGTCAATGATTTCGCGCTGGCGCTCTACCAGTACCTCAAGGGGCTGAACCTCTCCGTGTCGCGTACGATCACGGGTAATTCCATCGACGTAATCATCTACTAAACAACAGACCATGAATCTGCTTCGTAAACTATCGTTCTCGCTGGTGTTCGTGCTGGCCGCGCTGTCGCTCCGGGCCCAGGCCGTAATCGACCTCTCGGCCTATATCGACGACGAGACGCCTGCCGCGCAGCTCGGTGACAACAACGCCGCGGCCCTCAAAAACAAGATCAGCAAGATCATCACCCGCAACGGCATGGCCGATGCCGCGGGGCTTTTCGTCGTCACGCCGACGCTTTACGATCACCGACGACGGGGCGGTCGATACGGGGATGACCACGCTGCACGTGCTGCGTGCCGACCTGACCCCTGTCGGTTGTCAAAAACCTTTTCGAAGATACTGTTTTCGGAAGCCAGACCATATCGCTCCAGGCCAACGGCAAAAGCATCGAAGCCTGTATGCGGTCGCTGATCAACAAGGTGAACGTCAACGACGCGCGTTTCGCCAAGCTGATAGGTGACGTGCAGCAGGGCATCGCCGACTATTATACGCGCCAGATGCCGAAGATACTCGCCAAGGTCAACTCACTCGTCGCCCGTGAGGAGTACGAGGATGCGATGGCGGCGCTGGCCGTGATTCCCGAGAGTGTCGACGAATACGAGGCGGTCGAGGATCTCAAGGTGCAGGTCTACGACAAACTGCTCGCCGGCGAGGTGACCCGTGCCGTTGCCCAGGCCGATATTCTGGTGCGCCAGGGCGATATCGACGGGGCGCTGGAGTTGTGCCGTGCGTGCAACCCCGTGAGCCCGAACTACGGTGAGGTGATCCGGTTCCTCAACCGCCTCGATGCGCAGGCTGCGGCGGCCGAAGCCGCGGCGATGGAGCAGGAGTTGCGGAAAAATGGATGCCGAGGCAATGCGCGCGCGGACGCAGCAGGAGGCTGCCGTCGAGGCGCAGAGCCTCAAGGCCGAGCGTGCCGAGTCCTCTGCCAAGAAGGGCAAGTCGCTGGGCGAATGGCTCTTCGGACTCTGACCGAACGATTGTCTGATTAATCTGGAAGTACGATGAAAACCTGTCCTGTTTGCGGAAATAGAATGGAGGATTCGCAGCACCTATGCCCGGATTGCGGCGCCGACTACGTCGAGGCCGTCGTCGACGATATTGCCTCCGGTGCGGGGGCGGATTCCCGGCTGATGCTCGCGAGCCTCGAAGAGGGGCTTGCCGGGCTGGATGCCGTGCCGCTGCCCGCCCTGGGCGATACGGCCCGTAAGATGCTCCTGCGCTGTGCGCGCTGCGGCGCTGGTATTTGCCTGCTCGCCGGGGTCGCTACGGGCGCCAATATCTTCTACCTGCTGGTCGCCGTCGCGCTGGTGCCGCTGGCCGTGTCGCGCTGCTTGCCGTATGCGGGGAAACTGCGGTTGAGTGCCGGCGAAGTGGTCGTAAGGGCCGCAGCGCGGGTCTTTGCCGAGGATGCCGCTTCCGTGCGGGGGAGCGGTTTGCCGGAGATGCCGAGGTGCTGGCCCGGCTCGATGCCATGCAGCTGCGGCTGGATGACGCCCTTGCACGGCAGGCGTCGGCGCATGCGCAAAACCGCCGCAAGGTGACGGTCATTGCGGCCGTCGTGCTGATTTGCTGCTCTGCGGGTGCAGGGGCGTTGGCCGTGCGAAACCATGCGGCCCGCAAGGCCCAGGCCGCCTATGCGGCGCAGCCCGAGTGGGTCAGGTTGCGCGACAGCTACGCCGACGCGGCCGGGGACGACGAATATGCGGGCAAAGACCTGCGGGATCGCCGTCGTGCGTGCCATGCTCGCCGACGGGCAGGGCGCTGCGGCCGAGGATTTTTTCTTCGCCCATTGCCAGGGCAAGGTCGGGGATGCCGATTGCGCCATGTTGATCGCCGGCCATTACAAAGCGAAGAAGGATGCCGTTGCGCTCGACGCCTTTGTCGGCAAGGTGTGTCGCTGCGCTACGATTCCGATACGCAAAAGGTTAAATCCCTAACGAAGTGACCCGATGAAGCGTTTATTACCTATTTCGCTGCTTTTGGCGGCACTCTGCATCTCGACGGCGGCTTTTGCCCAGAAGGACAAGGTCGTCGAGGCGAGCAGCAAACGGAAGCCGGCATGGATCGGCAGTTCCGACCGGTCGCATTTTGCGGTGACGGAAGTGGGGGAGACCCTTGCCGCCGCCTCGGGGAAATGCATGGCCTCGATCCGGCAGTATATCGTCAATGCCGTGGCCGTGAATGTCTCGTCCGCCGAGAAGATGGCGACGCGCCAGATCACGCGCGACCAGCTGGTCACGGCGATGAGCGACTATTCGTCGGCGCTGATGACCGAGGCCGGACAGCTGCCCTACCTGAACAACATCACCCTCTCGAACGCCGAGGCGGTCTACTGGGAGCGGATATACAGCAAGAAGACCAAGACCTACCGCTATGAATATTCGGTGCTGTACCCCTTCCCGGAGCAGACACGGCGGCAGCTGATCGAGGCTTTCGTGGCCATCGACGACGCCAAGCAGGCCGAGTATGAACGGCTGCGGCGCGAACTGGGCACGATTACGGACATAGACTGTATCCAGCTGGCGGTAAACGAGCTGGACGGGTTGTACGACTATTTCTTCGACGCCACCCGCAAGGGCGATGTCGAGACCCTGCGGCGCAATTACCGGGCACTGTACAATGCCGTGTCGATCGAGGTGGAGTCCGAGGCGCCGGGCGAGTGCGTCTATTCCCTGCGGCTCGACGGCCGTCCGGCCACGACCGCCGTGCAGCCGCGCCTGAAAAGCGAATCGGTGCTGGAGATGGCCGTCAAGCCCTATGGCGGCGACGGCCGCTACCTGCCTCCTATGACCCGCAGTACGCTTCGCCGACCGATATCAACAAGATCGAAGTGCTCTACCTGTTCGGCGGTGCGCGCGTGTCGCAGACGATCTTTTTCAATCCGGCCGAGGACGCCGTTTCAGTCCGGCCCAAGGGCACGCTCAGGATCGAACAGTCCGGCGGGGTGATCCGCGGGACGATGCAACTGCGCGTAAGCGGGACGGCGGCCGAGGTGCGGCGGATCGTGCTGTTCAACCCGGCCGACGGGGCCCGGATCGTGGCTGAAAGGATCGAACCCTCGCAGCTCGCCGCGGGCGATTGCAGCGTAACGTTCGAGGCGCAAGGCTCGATAAGCCCCGCAACCGACGGGTGGACGTACTCAGGGGAAGCATCGGATTCGGGAATTCCGCCGACGGGAAGGCCTCCGAAGCCGATTTTACATTGCACTATAAACTTACAACCAAATAATCCGAAAGATGAAAAGAACCCTTATTGGAGCTATCGCTCTCCTGCTCGCTGCCGACGCCGTGTCGTGCAGTTCGTCGAAAAAAGGCCTCCGGGCCCGCTGCCCCTGCGGGCATGGTCGAAGAGGCTATTCCGCTCAGCGGCGCACAGTACCGCAGCAATGCCGAATATTACCGTGCCGTGCAGAACGGCGTGAGCACCGAGCGCAGCACGGCGCAGAAGATCGCCATGCAGAATTGCCGCCAGGATCTTGCCGCGGCCATCCAGGCCGATGTGAAGCTCGTCATCGAGAACTATGTGAAGAACCAGGATACGGGCGTTGCTGCCGAGCACAAGTCGCAGTATCAGGAACTGGCTTACGGCCGTCGGCCAGCAGTTGCGCGACGTGCAGGTCGTCGAGAGAAGATGTTCCGCCAGGACAACGGCTCGTTCCGTTACTATGTCTGCATGCAGCTTCCCAAGGCTGCCCTGGAGGCAGCCATCGAGGATGCGATCGCCAAGGATGCCAAACTCAACCTGGAATTCGACCGCGCCCAGTTCAAAAAGATCTTCGAGGAGCAGATGGCTGCTTTCTCGCAGCAGTAGCCCTGTTGGCCGGCACCATGTCCAATCGAGAGACGGCGCTCCCCTCGGCCGAGGGAAGCCGCCGTCTTTTACCCGTAACCGCTCCGCCTATGAAACGCTATCTGACCCTGTTGCTGTCGCTGCTTTTCGTGCTTCCCCTGCCGGCGCAGTCCCGCCGGGAGGCGTTGCTGGAATACCAGGCGCGCCGCAGGCAGGCCTATACCGAATTCCGGGACAACTACCGCAAGGCGTGCGCCGACTTCATGCGCAAGCGCTGGGAGGCTTTCCGCGCCGAGGCTCCGGTACCCGTGCCCGAACGCCGGGAACCCGATGTCCCCGTTATGAAACACCCGGATGTGCCCTCCGCGCCGACGCAGGACAGGCGACAAGGTGTTTGGCCTGCCCGGGCCGGCTTTCAAGCCCGATGCGCCCGGGATTGCGGAAACACCTGTGCAGCGCGGCAAACCCGCTGCGGAAAAGGGGGCCGGGGATAACGGTGCGCAGCAGGGGCGGAAGCCCGCCGCGGGAGGGGACGGACGACGCGGCTCCGGCAGTGGACGTTTCGCATCCTTCAAGTTCACATTCTACGGCACGGGCTGTTCCGTATCGCTGGCTGCGAAACACCGCTTCAACCTCGCCTCGGTGCAGGAGAACAGCGTGGCCAATGCCTGGGAGGGTGTTTCGGGAGGTGCATACGATGCCGTGGCGGCGGAGTGCGTGGCGCTGAAAAAGGCGCTGGGGCTCAACGACTGGGGCTATTACGACCTTGTGCGGACACTCGCCGACGGATTCTGCGGCCCCAAAACGAACGAATCGGTCGTCCTGCAATCGTTCCTGATGGCCGAGGCGGGCTATAAAAAGTGCGCTGCCTGGCGCGGCGACGGCCGGTTGTTCCTGTTGCTGGCCACCGACGGGCAGGTCTATGCCGTCCTCTATTTCAATATCGACGGCCAGGTATTTTATATCCTGGACGATGTCCTGCGGGCCGCGTCAGTACAATATCTGCAATTTCACGATCCCCGGGGAGCGCCTTTGTCGCTGGCGATGCCCGCGCCGCCCCCTCTTCGCGCAGAAAACCCGCGGCGCCCGTCGTTCGCAATTTCGACGGCGTGGTTTCGACGACGGTGACGGTAAACCGCAACCTGATGGATTTCTATACGAATTATCCGCCCTGTCACTGGAGCGTCTATGCGGCCACGGCGTTTACCGCTCCGGTGCGCGGGCAACTCTATCCCCCGCTGCGCGCCGCAGTGGCCGGGAAGGGCGAGCGCGAGGCGGCGGAACTGCTGCTGCACTACCTGCACAGGGCTTTCCCCTACAAGACCGACGAAGCACAGTTCGGCATCGAGCGGACACTCTTCGCCGAGGAGATGTACTACTATCCGTACAGCGACTGCGAAGACCGTTCGATCCTCTTTGCGCGGCTGGTCAAGGATCTGCTGGGGCTGGATGTCGTGCTGCTCTATTATCCGGCGCATATCGCCACGGCGGTATGCTTCAAAGGCGAGGTGAAGGGCGACTACATGCAGCTCGGCAACAAACGCTATGTAATCTGCGATGCGACCTATATCGGTGCCGGCGTGGGCGAGGCGATGCCTGACCTGAAAACGTACGCCGGCCCAAGTCGTCCGGATTGATTAACCCTTTAAAACCGATTCGCGATGTTTTTGTCCCAATTGTGGAAAGAAAATGCGGTGATAACGACCTTTTCTGCTGGGGCTGCGGCACCAGGCTCCCCGCCCGCCCGGTGACGGCATCCCCGGCGGCAGATGCGGCACCCGTTGCCCCGACTGTCGGGCCGGAAGCTGCGCGGCCGCGGGCTCGAAGGAGCCGGCGGGGCCTATGGCCGAGGGCGTCATCTTCACCAACCTGCAGGCTCTGGCCGCAAATTCGGAACCGATGCCGCGGCGGTGCGCAAGATTGCTCGCCGCTTATGCCGCAAAGCATCGGCGGCACACGGCATCCGTTACCGCATCGTCGATGCCGGCGACTATGTTTTTCTCAACCCCGAGGCCGGGCGCAACCGCGCCGTGGCGCTTTCACCGGCCGATTCGTGGGTCGAACACGGTTACCTGCTGGCGGACTATTACCGTTTTCGGGCGCAGCACGGCCGACGATGAAACCAACTACCTGTTCATCGTCGGAGGCGCCGATGTCATTCCCATGCCCGTCCTGCCGCAGTATATCTCCGATCCCGATTACAGCGATACGGACATCGACTCCGATATCCCTTATGCCTACCTGCTGGGCGAGCGGACTTACCCCATGCTGGGGACGGCCGAAATTTTCCAGTACGAACAATATTTCCATACGGGACGCCTGCCGCTGGCGCATGACGCGTCGCTGGACGACCTGGCCGGATACCTGCGCGCGCGCGGCCAAAGCCCCCGGTTCGATGGCCGTGGGCAGGGCTTACGGGCAGACCGATCTCACGTGGCTTTCGGCCTCGGCTTCGGTCAGCGAGCCTTTCCGCCGCAATCGACTCTTCCGGGGCGACGTGCGGGCTCGATGAGCGTATCTATACGCAGAACCTTTGTCAGCCCCTGCGTCGAGCGTTCGATCGTCGACAAGGTTTTCGACCGGGGCGGACTTCTACTATTTCAACCTGCACGGCAGCGATGCCCCCGACCGCATGCAGCTTCTATGCTTCCTACCAGCAGCAATGTTACGAGGCAGTCACGCCCCGGCAGCTGGCGTCCGCCGAGAAACCGAACGGTGGTGACCGAGGCGTGCTATGGCGGGAAATTCCAGGATTACGGCCGCGGCGAGACGATGCTGCTCGCGGCGATGGGCGACATGACGCTGCTCTACCTGGGGTCGTCGCGCATCGCGTGGGTGCTTGAAGAGCAGTTCGGCAGCCGACCTGGACAATGCCGACCGCCTGACGAACGTCTATATGGCCAAATTGCTCGAGGGGTATACGGCCGGCGAGGCATTCTACATGGCACGGCAGAGCTTCTTTGATTATAATGACGGTTACTTTACGCCCCACCAGGCACTTACGATCGTCGAGTTCAACCTTTCGGCGATCCGTTCCTGCATAGTGGGTGTGCGCCGGGAGGGGGCGAAGGCGCATCCCCGGGCGGTCAGGCGCTGGCGAAAGGCGCAGTCAATGCGGTCGTTGAACGCAAGTGCGTCTATGAAGCCGCTCCGGCATCGTTGCTCGACCGGGTGCGCAGCGCCGTCGACCGCAACCTGTCGCTCATCCGCGCCACTGTCGACCGGCAATTGTACGAACAACTGGGGGTCGAACCGCGCAGCTTGTCGACCGTCACCCGCATGAAATACGGCAACGGCGACGAGTTTTATGCCTTCAATTACCTGCAGACCGACGGTACCATAAAGAGCTGCCATACGGCGACCGCCGACCTGAAAGGAAACGTGAAATCAATCATATCAACCAAATAGAACGACTACTATGAAATGCCAGAATTGTAATTCCGAACTCCTGGAGGATGCGAAGTTCTGCACGACGTGCGGTACGCCCGTCGCCGCTGCGCCCGCAGGCCCCGTGTGCCCGAAATGCAATGCCCCGATGCTGCCCGACGCCAGGTTCTGCACGACGTGCGGCGCGGCGGTCGAACCCGCCGCTGCGCAGGCCCCAGGCGCCGGACGGGCAGGCTGCCGGAGGCGGCGAGCTCGCCACGGTGAAACAGAAGATTTTCTGGAATATCCAGAAAGGCGAAGTCGCCTGCCGGGTCAATGAAGCGGAGTTTATCCGCTTTACGATTCGGCGCAGGGCTGATCGTAAACGACGGCACGACGGCGTATATCAAGGCCAACGGCAAGGTGCTGGCCGAAATCCACGGGGGCATCTACGATTTCGTAGACCCCGACGAGCTCAAGCGCGTACTCGAAAGCCGTACGGGCGGGGCTGCGGGGCTGATGGCCGGCAGCGGCCGTTTCCTGATAAACGCCCTGCTGGGACGCCGCGTGAAGGACAGGTTCGACGACAAGGACGCTCCCCGAACGGCAGCGCTCGCTCGATGCCGTGATCGGAGAGCATGAAACGGCACGAGGCTTTCTCGCTGCTGCTCAAGCTCGACAAGAGTTTCTCGCTGGTATTCGGTTCGGGAACGGCCGAGGATATGGCCGAGTTCAGGCCGATGTCCGTGCGCACGAAACTGCTGGACTTGCAGGTCGGTCTGCGCGTGATTTTCCGTATCGCAGATTTCAATCGTTTCGCCGAATATTTCCTGACGGACGAGCCCGTCGCCACGACCCGCAGGATTGCGGAGAAGTTGCAGCCCGTAATGCAGAATGCCGTGCAGGCCGTGATGCAGGATCGCCAGGTCGAAGGCACGTCGATCCCGGCGGAGGTCGCCGAGGCGATCACGGCCAGGATTGCCGCTTCCGGCGACCAGTTCTACGGCCTTGCGCTGGAGCGCGTGGCCGAAGTGGTGGTTTCGAACGAAGACCTGGAACGCCTGCGCAGCCTGAGCCGCGAACTTTACCTTTCGGAGCAGGAACTCGACTACCTGCGCCGCACCAACGATTTCCGCAACCGCCTGGCTGCGGAGACCATTCGCAGGCTATTGCCGATGCACGCAGTGACATGCAGCTCTATGAGGGGTTGCAGCAGGTCAATAAAGACCGCCTGCTGGCCGACGACGAGCTGGATAAGTTCTACACCGTGCTTTCGCGCGAGAAACGGGATCCGCGATGCCCGCAGCGAGGACGAGGTGGAGGCTGCACTGGCCGACATCGAAAAGACCGGGCTGCTGCGCGAAGAGGACGTCGACAACCTGCGCATCGACGTCGCCGAACGCCGTTACCGCCGGGGCGAGGCGATCAAGCTCATGCAGCTGCGCGACCAGATCGAGTTCGAGAAAGTCCGCACGGCGGGCGAAGGGCAGATCGCCGTGGAGCAGATGCGCCAGGGGCTGGAGTTGCAGGAGCTGACGCTCGCGCATCGCAAGCGCGAGGACGAGTATTCCGACGAACGCCGCGCCCGGGAGCGCGAGTTGCAGCGGGCAGACCGCCAGTCGGAGATGGAACTGGACAATGCCGAGATGGATGCCCAGATCGAACGCCTGCGCAAGGTCAAGGAGCTCAACCGCGAGGACAAGAAGATGAATTTGGATCACGAGCGCGAGATGGAGCGCCTGAAGCAGGAAGCCCTCGACAAGAAGGCGCGGATGACGGCCGAGCAGCTGATGGCCGTGGCTGCGGGCGAGAACCTCGATTCGCAGGCCGCGGTGAAGTTCGCCGAGTCGTTTTCGGCGGGAAAGAACGCCGAACAGGTGCAGCAGGCCGCCGATGCCCGTATCGCCGACTCGCAGCGCCACGAAGACCGTATGTTGGAGATGATGCGCGAGATGAAGGATATGGCCACGACCATGACCGGGCACATCGTCCAGAACAAGGATGCCGAACGCGACCGTTACCGCGAACGGATGGAACGCCAGGAAGACCGCGTGGACAAGACGCAGGACAGTGCCCTCGAATATGCGACGCGCAACAACCAGCAGGCGGCCGCGAAGCCCCAGGCGCAGGCTCCCCAGTCCGTCGGGCGGGTATGTCCCGACTGCGGCACGGTAGCCGTGCAGGGCGTGCGTTTCTGTGCCAACTGCGGGCGGGATCTCAAATGAGCACGGCCATGGAGAGATACCAGGGAGTAATACTGATCCGGTTGCAGAATGCCGGGTCGAAATCCGAAGGGCATTATGCCTTTCTGGTGCGCGACGACGACATGAGCGTCGTGAAGCTCTGCCGCGAAGGCGCGGTGCCGGTCGACGACCCCTATTTCGTGCCGTTCGACCGGCAGGGGAGGTCGTCGTCACGGGAACCATGAGCCACGGGTGGCTGGTCGCCTCGGCGGTCGAGCAGGCCGTTGCCGGGGATGAGGCTGATAGTGAAACCGAAGAAAACAACGAACAAGCATGAAAACATGTCCCAAGTGCGGTTACGATAAACTCGCCGATACAGCCCGCTTCTGCCACAAGTGCGGTTGCGACTGCGCTGCGGTGCAGGTGAAACGCACGCCGGCGGCCGAGGCGCCGGAAGCCGCGCCGCTCGTCGGCGATAAGAACCTGATCAATGAAAGTACGATCATCGGCAAGCAGGAGAAATACGAGGCGTCGAATATCACGATCCACAACAACATCACCGAGGATCATTCGCACACGACGATCGTGTGTGCGGTTTCCGGAAAGCGTATCTACTTAGACCACAGTGTCGTGTGCCCGAAGTGCGGTAAGCAGGTGGCGTTGGAATATTATGTCGAGGCGTCGAAGCGCTGCGAGAACTGCGAGCAGCAGGCGCGCGAGGAGTACCGTGCGTTCGTCGTGCGGACGACGGGGGCCGGGCCGCTCGATGCGGCGTGCAAGCAGCAGTTGGATGCCGAAGCGCAGCGGTTGCAGATAGACGCCGCGACGCAGGCTTCGATCCTCAGGGCGCGGCTGCAAAGCCCGCCGGGAAATCTGCCGAGCTCACCTCCGTGCAGCGTGCCGAACTGGAAGCGGCCGTGTCGCGCCTGATCACGGCGACGGAGCCCGAACCGGCGCAGAAAAGCCTCGAAGCCCTCACCGTGCTGCACGAAAATTCGTCGAACTACGAGGCCGACTACTGGTATTTCCTCGCGCGGGCGGTCGTCTGCCCGGAGGAGTCGGTGAAGGCTTACGAAGAGGAGCTCACCGACGATTACTGGCAGCGGTACTGGGGATTCCTGGGCTACTGCAACACCGGGTCGCCCAAGGGCGGGGCTGCGGTCGACCGCCTGAGGTCGGTGTTCGGCCAGCGCGAGGACGACATCCGGCTGGCCGAGGCGGTCTATTACCTTGCCCGGGGATTCGATGCGTTCGAGACCTCGATGCTGGGACATGCCGGAGAGCTTGCCTCGTCGGTGCGGCGGGAGTATCTTTCCAAGCCGTTGGTGCCCGTCTACGATACCTTGCAGCGGCTTGTCCGCGAAAATATCCGGCTGGAGGAGAAATACACCCCGATGGAGACTTTTGTCTTGGTGGATGTTTTCCGTGCCGGGAAGTATATCGAATACCTTTGTGCCGAGCAGGCGCGCAAGGAGCAGGAAGCCCGTGAGGCCGAGGCGAGGCGCGAACAGGAGGCACGCGAGGCCGAGGCGAAGCTGGAGCGCGAACGCCAGGCCGCCGAGCAGGCCCTCCGCCGGAAGCAGGCCGAGCTGTCGGCCGACCGATCCAAACGCATGGAGCAGGAGATGGCGCGCCTGGGCGGTGCGAAGCCCGCGGCGACGCAACAGGCGGATTCGAAAGCCTTTGCGGGCTACGAGACGGTCGTGCCGGGGACGAAGAAGCGGAACTGGGGAAAGACGATCCTGATCGTGGTGGTATGCCTGATCGCACTGATCCGGGCTGCTGTTCCTGATCCCGGCTCCCGAATCGCTGCAATAGAGGCTGGGCTGCGGCTGTGGGCCCGTCGGGGGGTTTCTGTTCCCGGGCGATGGACTCGGGTTGCGGACTTCGGGGTGGGCCGTTGCGGCCGACGAAAATAAACCGGGCAGGGTTTTTCCCTGCCCGGTTCGTTATATTTTATTCCGCGGATGCTGTCCGGTGGAGCGGCGGACGCATCTTCGGGTTCAGATTTTGTCCAGTTCCACGGTGAAATGCCGCAGGATCGGGGCTTCGAAGGTGATGCGGTAACCGGTGGTGATCTGCGCGGCGCTCGTAGATGTTGCGGCAGGCCGCGGCGATCACGCGGATGTGGTTGTCCGAGTAGACCCGCCGCGGGATCGCCAGGCGCAGCAGTTCCAGCCGCGGGTAGCGGTTCTCGTGCGTGTCGGGGTCGCGGTCGGCGAGGATCGAGCCGATCTCCACGCCGCGGATTCCCGCCTCCAAATAGAGTTCCACGGCGAGCGTTTGGGCGATAAACTGTTCCTTCGGCAGGTTGGGGAGCACTTTTTTCGCATCGACGAAGATGGCGTGTCCGCCGGCCGGCCGCTGGTAGGGTACGCCGTAGTCGTCCAACAGGTCGCCCAGCAGCTTCACCTGGCGGATGCGGGCGTCGAGCTGTTCGTATTCGGTATTTTCGTCCAGCCCCACGGCCAGCGCATCCATGTCGCGGCCCGACATGCCGCCGTAGGTCACGTAGCCCTCGAACATGATGCTGAAGGTCATGGCCTGCCTGTAGAGCTCTTCGCTGCGCATGGCCACGAACCCGCCCATGTTCACCACACCGTCCTTCTTGGCCGAGATGGTCATGATGTCGGCATAGGTGTACATTTCGCGGACGATCTCCTTGATGGTCTTGTCGGCATAGCCTTCCCTCGCGGGTTTTGATGAAGTAGGCGTTCTCGGCGAAGCGCGCCGAGTCCATCAGCAGGGGCACGCCGTAGCGGCGGCAGACTTCGGCCGTTTCGCGGATGTTGCGCATCGACACGGGCTGGCCGCCGGCCGTGTTGTTGGTGATGGTCAGCACGACGCACGGGACTTTCTCGCGCGGGTTCTCGCGCAGGAGCTTTTCGAGCTTGGCGATGTCCATCTCACCCTTGAACGGCAGCTCCTTCTGGGTGTCGGCCGCGTCGTCGATCCGATGGTGCAGTCCACGGCGTGGCAGCGGCGGAACTCGATGTGCCCCTTCGTGGTGTCGAAATGGGAGTTGCCCGGGACGATGTCGCCCGCCTTGAGCAGTGCCGAAAAGATCACGTTCTCCGCAGCACGCCCCTGGTGCGTGGGCAGGAAATAGGGCATCCCGAAGATGCTTTCGATCGTCTCCTTGAGCCGGAAATAGGACGAGGCCCCGGCGTAGCTTTCGTCGCCGGTCATCATCGCCGCCCACTGGCGGTCGCTCATCGAACCCGTGCCCGAATCGGTCAGCAGGTCGATCGTGACCTGGTCGCTGCGCAGCTTGAAAAGGTTGTAGCGGGCTTCGCGGATCCATGCTTCGCGCTCCGCACGGGTGGAGGTGCGGATGGCCTCGGTCATCTTGATCTTGTAAGGTTCTGCATACGGAAGTGTCATAGAAAAGAGCGTTTTAGGTTATAAATTGTTGTTCTTTCCCTCAAAATTATAAAAATATTTTGAGATATTTGATATCGGTATTATATTTGTGTTGGCCGGTGTGGATTTTCTTAAACTTTTTTACCGCATGGAAAAGTATCGTTGCACCGTCTGTGAATACATTTACGACCCGGAGTCTGGGTGACCCGGAGAACGGCATCGACCCCGGTACGGCTTTCGAAGACCTGCCCGACGATTGGGTATGCCCGGTCTGTAACGAGGGCAAATGGGCATTCGAACCGCTCGAAGCAAACTAAAACGGGATGGCTATGATTAAGTTCAACCTCATTGTTTCACTTTTAATTTTACCTATTATGGCAACAGACATTGCAGCACAGGCACGGTTTACCCCCAAGGAGCTGCCTTATGCTTACGACGCTCTCGCACCGCAGGTCTCCGAAGAGACGCTGCGCTTCCACCACGACAAACATTACGTGGGGTATGTGAATAAACTCAACGAGCTGATTCTCGATACGCCTTACGCCCAGCAGCCGCTGGAGGACATCGTCGTTTCGGCCGACGGCGCGATTTTCAACAACGCCGCGCAGATGTGGAACCACGAATTCTTCTTCGACCAGCTTTCGCCCGATGGCGAGGCGCGTCCGACAGGGGGGCGTTGCTGAAGGCTATCGACGCGGATTTCGGTTCGTTCGAGCAGTTCAAGGCCCAGATGGGCTGCCGTCGTCGGCCTTTTCGGTTCGGGATGGGCCTGGCTCGCCGAGGACAAATCGGGCAAGCTGGCCATCGTCACGGAGCAGAACGCCGGCAACCCGATGTGCCACGGCATGAAGCCGCTGATGTGCTTCGACGTATGGGAGCATGCCTACTACATCGACTACCGCAACCGTCGCGCCGACGCCGTCGCCGCCCTCTGGGATCGCATCGACTGGAAGGTCGTTGCAGACCGTTACGAAAAGAAATAAGGGTTTGTTTCTGTTGGAAATGCCGCCTCCGGTTTTCGGGGCGGCATTTTCTTTTGTGCTGCATGCAAACCTTCCGGGCACGGCCTTTCGCAGTTGCCGGGGCGGAATATACCGGGCGGGGCTCGTTGCCATCCGCCGGGCTTGTTTCCGGAGTATTACCTGAATCCGGCTATGGGTGTTTTTGTACTCAAAATTCATCATTATGTACGTTTTTTCGTCCATGGATTCCGTTTTCTGCGCGAAAGAGTGTATCTTCGCAGCACGAAAATAGTAAGGTCGAAATGCTGGAGAGGATTCAATATGCTTTGTTCATCTTGCTTTTTGTCTTGGCAGGAAGCCTGGATGGCGCTCAGGTTCAGTCCGGTAGGGTAGTTTCGCAAGCCCGACCGGATTTGCCAGTCCACTCTCCGGACGCCGGTTCCGGCACCAATTGTTTCACGGCGGCAGTCTTCACCTGCGACGCTCCGATCGAAAATCCCGTCAACCGTCCGCCCAGAAGGCGATCGTCCGTCTGCGCCATGATGCCCGGGCCATGGCGTCGGCCCGCATGGGCTGTCCTGCCGTCCGGCTTATTCGGACTGCTTCGACCTGCATCCCAAGCCGGTCGATTATTATGTCTTTCGCTGGGGCGTATCCTGATTTAGCCGCTGTTCCCCGGTTCCCGTTTTGCCGCATGTTCCCGGATGAGGATTTTTTCTCCCGGAGATGCGTTCGTGTTTTCGTGTTCCGAGTAAATTCGTAAAAACGATAGGTTATGTATTTTACGCTATTGGTGGTCGTCATCCTGACGGCCATTGCGCTGGTCGCAGTCGCGCTGGGTATCGCCCGCGCCGTGTCGCCGCGTTCGTACAACCCCCAGAAGGGCGAAGCGTATGAGTGCGGTATCCCGACGCGCGGACGGTCGTGGATGCAGTTCAAGGTGGGGTACTACCTGTTCGCGATCCTGTTCCTGATGTTCGACGTGGAGACCGTCTTTCTCTTTTCGTGGGCGGTCGTCGTGCAGGAACTGGGGATCTACGGACTGGTGAGCATTCTCTTCTTTTTGGTGGTACTGATTCTGGGCCTTGCCTACGCATGGCGGAAAGGAGCTTTGGAATGGAAATAAAGAGAAGCCGAAAATAACAAGGCGATGAAGTACGAGGACTTCAATGACAACGAATACCTCGAACAGATGGTGCGCGAACTGCCGCGAGGGTACAACGTGATCGTAGGGTGCCTCGACGAATTGATCGAGTGGGGGCGCAGCAACAGCCTCTGGCCGCTGACTTTCGCCACGAGCTGCTGCGGCATCGAATTCATGGCCGTGGGCGCCGCGCGCTACGACTTCGCCCGGTTCGGGTTCGAAGTGGCCCGCGCCTCCCCGCGCCAGGCCGACTTCATCATGGTCGCCGGAACCATCACCCACAAGATGGCCCCTGTCCTGAAGCGCCTCTACGACCAGATGGCCGACCCGAAGTATGTGATCGCCGTCGGGGGATGCGCCATCAGCGGCGGCCCGTTCAAGAAGTCGTACCATGTGCTGAACGGCGTGGACAAGATACTGCCGGTCGATGTCTATATCCCCGGTGTGCCGCGCCCCGAGGCGATGCTCTACGGGCTGATGCAGTTGCAGCGCAAAGTGAAATTACAGCGGTTTTTTCGGCGGGGTGAACAAGCAGATCGGCAAGCAGGAGTACGAAGAGCTGCTTCGCCGGGATCTGACGGCCGAAAAGAACGATTTGAACGTGGAAGGAGGAGAAAAACAATGAATATCAACGAAAAAATAACGGCCTGGGAACCCGGCGCCGTGTGGTCGGAGGCCGGGGACGGGATGTTCACCGTCCCGGTGGAGAAATTCCACGCCCTGGCTGCACGCCTGAGGGCCGAGGGATTCGATTTTCTGCGCAGCCTGACGGGCATGGACTGGGGCGAAGAGGGCTTCGGCGTGGTGTACCACCTCGAAGCCTCCTCGACGGGCGAAAACGTCGTCGTGCGGACGCTGACCGCCGAGCCGCGAGAAATGCGGCCTGCCCTCGGTCTGCGACCTGTGGAAGGCCGCCGAGCTGAACGAGCGCGAGGTCTTCGACTATTTCGGCATCGGTTTCCTGAACCATCCCGGACATGCGGCGCCTGTTCCTGCGCGACGACTGGGTGGGGTACCCCCTGCGTAAGGATTACGACCCGGGGCTCAACCCGTTGCGCATGACCAACGAAGTGTCGAAGGACAGCGCCCCGAGCTTCGAACTGACGGCGGACGGCAGCTTCATCCGCCACCGCAACGTCTTGTTCGAGGAGGACGAATATGTCATCAACATCGGCCCGCAGCACCCCGCCACGCACGGCGTGCTGCGTTTCCGCGTGTCGCTCGAAGGCGAGATCATCCGCAAGCTCGACGTGCATTGCGGTTACATCCACCGCGGCATCGAGAAGATGTGCGAGGAGCTGACCTATCCCCAGACGCTGGCCCTGACCGGACCGCCTCGACTATCTCGGGGGGCCGCGCAGAACCGCCATGCGCTGTGCATGTGCATCGAGAAGGGGTTGGGTGTGGAGGTGTCCGAGCGCGTGCAGTACATCCGCACGATCATGGACGAGTTGCAGCGCATTGATTCGCACTCTGCTCTTCTTCGCCTGCCTGTGCATGGATATGGGGGCGCTGACGGCCTTTTTTCTACGGCTTCCGCGACCGCGAGAAGGTGCTCGACATCCTCGAACAGACCACCGGAGGGCGTCTGATCCAGACCTACAACACCATCGGCGGCGTGCAGGCCGACATCCATCCCGATTTCGTACGGCGCGTGAAGGAGTTTATCGCCTACATGCGCCCGACGCTGCGCGAGTACCACGAGGTGTTCACGGGGAACGTCATCGCCCGGGAACGCCTGAAAGGCACCGGCGTGCTGACCCGCGAAGACGCCATCTCGTTCGGTGCCACGGGCGGTACGGGCGTGCCTCGGGCTGGGCGTGCGACGTGCGCAAGCGCCACCCCTACGCCATGTACGGCAAGGTGGATTTCGAGGAAGTACTCTACGACGAGGGCGACTGTTTCGCTCGTTACATGGTGCGTATGCGTGAGATCGAACAGAGCATGAATATCATCGAACAGTTGATCGACAACATTCCCGAAGGCGAATACCAGTTGAAGATGAAGCCCGTGATCCGCATACCCGAAGGCAGTTACTACGCCGCCGTCGAGGGCAGCCGCGGGGAGTTCGGGGTCTTCATCGAGAGCCGCGGGGAGAAGTCGCCCTACCGCATGAAGTTCCGCTCGACGGGACTGCCGCTCGTGTCGTGCCTAGAAACCATTGCGCGGGGGACGAAGATCGCCGACCTGATCGCCATCGGCGGCACGCTGGATTACGTCGTGCCCGATATAGACAGGTAGCCGGATGTCGCTTCCGGGTTTATAAGCCCCTCCCTTGAGGCGGGAGCGGGATAAAAAAGGAAAAAAACTTACAGATATGTTTGATTTTAGTATAGTAACGAGCTGGATTCACGGGCTGCTCACGTCGCTGATGCCCGTGGGGCTGGCGGTCTTCCTGGAGTGCGTGATCGTCGGCGTCTGCCTGCTGCTGATGTATACGGTGATCGCCATCCTGATGATCTTCATGGAGCGTAAGGTCTGCGCGGCGTTCCAGTGCCGCCTGGGGCCCGTGCGCGTGGGGCCGGGTACGTTGCAGGTGATCTGCGACGTGTTCAAGATGCTCACCAAGGAGATCATCACCATCCGCCGCTCGGACAGGTTCCTTTCTACAACCTCGCGCCCCTACATCGTCATCCTGGCGTCGGTGCTGGCTTTCGCCGCCTGCCTGCCGGTGAACAAGGGGCTAGAGGTGCTGGACTTCAACGTGGGCGTCTTCTTCCTGATGGCGGCCTCGTCGATCGGCGTGGGTCGGCATCCTGCTGGCGGGGTGGAGCTCCAACAATAAGTATTCGCTCATCGGCGCCATGCGAAGCGGTGCGCAGATGATCTCGTACGAGCTGTCGATCGGGCTGTCGATCCCTGACGATCGTCGTGCTGACCGATACGATGCAGTTCTCGGAGATCGTCGCCCGCCAGGCCGACGGTTGGTTCATCTTCAAGGGGCATGTCCCGGCGCTGGTCGCCTTCGTGATCTACCTGATCGCGGGCAACGCCGAGGTCAACCGCGGGCCGTTCGACCTCCCGGAGGCCGAGTCGGAGCTGACGGCAGGGTACCACACCGAGTATTCGGGTATGCACTTCGGCCTGTTCTACGTCGCCGAGTTCGTCAACCTGTTCGTCGTTTCGGGCGTTGCGGCCACCATCTTCCTCGGGGATGGATGCCGCTGCACATCCCCGGCTGGGAGGGCTTCAATGCCGCCATGGACTACATCCCCGGCATCGTCTGGTTCTTCGGCAAGGCGTTCTTCGTGGTGTGGCTGCTGATGTGGATCAAATGGACGTTCCCGCGCCTGCGTATCGACCAGATACCTGACGCTGGAATGGAAATACCTGGTGCCGATCGGGCTGGCAAACCTGCTGCTGATGGTCATCGTCGTCGTATTTAAACTGCATTTTTAGTCATGAGTAGCTATATTAAAGGACTTTTCCACGGGTTGAACCCTGCTGACGGGTATGAAGGTGACCGGGCGGGAGTTCTTTCACCAAGAAGGTCACCGAGCAATACCCCGAGAACCGGGCCACGCTCAAGATGTTCGACCGTTTCTGCGGCGAGCTGACCATGCCCCACGATGCCGGGGGGAAGAACAAGTGCATCGCCTGCGGCCCTGCCAGTCGGCATGTCCCAACGAAACCATCCGTATCACCACCGAGATGGTCACCGATCCCGAGACGGGCAAGTCGAAACGCCGCCTGGTGCTTTTTACCAGTACGACCTGGGGTCGTGCATGTTCTGCCATCTGTGCGTCAACGCCCTGCCCGACGGGGCTATCCGTTTCTCGACCGATTTCGAACACGCGGTATACACGCGCGGGAAGCTGGTCAAAACCCTGAATAAACAGTAAGCCATGGAGATAACACCTCGAATTAATCGTCTTTTACGGTGCTGGCGGTCTTCACGGCCGAGCGCTCTGCTGGCTGTGACGACCAAGCGTATCCTGCGCGCGCGGCGACCTACCTGTTGTTCAGTTGTTCGGTAACGGCGGGCATCTATTTCCAGCTGAACTATTCGTTTCCTGGGTGCCGTGCAGCTGCTGATCTATGCCGGCGGCATCACGGTGCTGTACGTCTTTTCGATTCTTTTGACGTCGAGTCAGGCGACAAGTCGGAGGACATAAAGGGCTACAAGCTGTTCGTGGGCTGCGGCGACGCTGCTGAGCCTAGCAATACGTAACTGAACGAAGTACAATGAT
>VOFK01002139.1_pt1 | contig 19187 bp, 39 predicted proteins | sample 5384121 | NCBI WGS metagenome assembly VOFK01 (sample SAMN12384730, study PRJNA508395) | human gut metagenome | isolation source: healthy gut J | host: Homo sapiens
TCCATGCTTCACGTTCCGGTTACGTATTGCTGCGGCGGGGAAGAAGCCCGTAGCGCCAGAAGGAACGACCGTACCCGCCAGGGTTCCACCCGCGCGCCCCAGTGGACGCACGGCGGCATCGCGCTCGGCGAAGCCGCGCAGCTGCGTCGTGAAACTGCCGAAGATGCCAATCGGCGCTCAAAAATCCACTGCTCCTCAAGGTGGCGGAAGCGCATGAAAGAATCTCCGAGGGCCGTTACCCTCGACCATTAAGACCAAGTCATGAGCGCAGATGTTCGCCGCCCTCCGGCCAGCCGCAAGGTTTCTGCTGCTTCGTGCTTCCCGAGAAGAACGACATTGTTCTCCGCTCGGTGCGCAACATCCCCGGCGTCAAGACCGCTCTGGTCAACACGCTCAACACCTATGACACGTCCTCCAACGCCGATACTTTTATCGTGGTGAAGGACGCCGTTGCCCAGATTGAGGGAGGTGTACAAATAATGGAGGCTCGCGACATCATTCTCTCGCGCCGGTCATCACCGAAAAGGCCGTGCGAGGCTCTGACCGAGAAAAAGTACACCTTCCGCGTCGCCAAGGGCGCCAATAAGATCGCGATTGCCAAAGCGGTAGAAGAGATTTTCAAGGTGAAGGTGCAGAAGGTCAACACCATCAGCATGAAGGGTCACCTGCGCCGTATGGGCCGCAACAGAGGGCTACACTTCCGATTGGAAAAAAGCGGTCGTCACCCTGACGGAGGAATCCAAGACGATCGAGTTCTTCGACGGCATGTTCTAATTGCCGCCCCGTTTCCCTCCTCCAGCCGGCCGGGGGATAACCATACAGGGGCGGGCGGAACCCTTTCAGGCGCTCCGGGCTTGGGGCGGCGGCAAACGCCCCGCAAAAGCCGAAATTAGGAGAGTGAATCGGAATGGCAATGAAACTGTAAGCCGACTACTCCCGGACGTCGCGGTATGTCCGTCATCGACTACAGCGTACTGTCAAAGTAGAACCGGAAAAGAGCCTGCTGGCTCCTCTGAACAAAAAGGCCGGCCGCAACAGCTACGGCCGTATCACCGTCCGCCATCGCGGCGGCGGCAACCGGCAGAAGTACCGCATCATCGATTTCAAGCGCGAAAAAGGCATGGCCGCCACCGTGCTGACGTCTGGAATATGATCCCAACCGCAGCGCCCACATCGCGCTGATCCAGTATGAGGACGGCGAGCGCCGCTATATCCTGGCCCCCAACGGCCTGTCCGTGGGCGACGTCGTGAGCCTCCGGACGCCGTGGACATCAAGCCCGGCAACGCGCTGCCCCTGGCCAACATCCCACCGGTACCTTCATCCACAACATCGAGCTTTTATCCCGGCAAAGGGCGCGCAGCTGGTGCGCGCCGGCGGTGCATTCGCCCAGCTGATGGGCAAGGAAAATGGCATGGCCTGATCCGTCTGCCCTCCCGGCGAGATGCGGTACATCCCCTGAACTGCATGGGCCACCATCGGCCAGGTGGGCAATGTCGACCATGAGAAACGTCAAAACACGGAAAGGCTGGCCGCAAGCGCCACATGGGCTGGCGTCCGACCGTGCGCGGCTCGTTCCGTTATGAACCCCTGCGATCACCCCACGGCGGCGGCGAAGGCAAATCCCCGATCGGCCGTCCGGCCCGGTTACCCCGTGGGGCAAGCCGGCTCTGGGTTACAAGACCCGGAAGAAGCACAACCGTTCCGATAAGTTCATTGTGAAAGCGCCGCGGCGCGAAGTAAACGAAAGGAGGAATTCATCATATGGGTAGAAGCGTAAAAAGGGTCCTTTCGTACAGCCCGTGCTGCTCAAAGGATCCAGGAAATGAACAAGGCCGGTGAAAAGCGCATTTGAAAACCTGGAGCCGCGCGTCCACCATTTTCCCTGATTTCGTCGGTCACACCTTTGCCGTCCACGACGGCCGCAAGCATGTGCCGGTTTATGTCACCGAAGACATGGTTGGACATAAGCTGGGCGAATTCGCACCCACCGGACCTTCCGGGGCCACGCCGGCTCCAAGAGTTCCAACACCGGCAAGTAAGCGGTTGAAAGGGAGAAACACCATGGAAGCAAAGGGCTGAAATCAAATACGCCCGCATTTCCCCCGAAAGTCAAAGTAGTTCTCGACCTCATCGCAACAAGCCGGTTGATGTCGCCCTGGCGATTACGCAGCACACCCCCAAGGCCGCCTGCGAGCCATCCTGGAAAAGCTGCTCAAGTCCGCAATGGCCAACGCGGAGAACAACCACAACATGGATCGGAACAGCCTTTATGTTGCCGAATGCTTTCGTCGTCCCGGACCGATTCTCAAGCGTATCCGTGAGAGCTCAGGGGCCGTGCGTACCGTATCGAAAGAGAACGTCCACATCACCCTGGTGCTCAAAGGAAAGAATAAGCGAAGGAGGAGAAAGGTTATGGGTCAGAAAGTCAATCCCCACGGCGCTCGGGTCGGTGTCATCGGCGACTGGGATTCCCGCTGGTTTCGTCAAAGAGAATCAGAGATCGGCGATACCCTGGTGCAGGACTATAACCTGCGCAAATACCTTCGAAGAAGACCCTGTACGCCGCCGGCGTGCCGAAAATCGAGATCGAACGCGACGCCTCCCGCGTGCGCGTCCATATCCACTGCGCCAAGCCCGGCATCGTCATCGGCAAGGGCGGCGCGAGATCGAAAAAGCCCGCCAGACCTGCGAAAAGATGGGCAAGCCCACCCTGATCAATATCGTTGAGGTGCGCAACCCCGATTGAACGCCCAGCTGGTGGCCGAGAACATTGCCGCCCAGCAGCTGGAAAAGAGATGTCCTTCCGCCGTGCCATGAAGCATGGCCATCGGCCGCGCCATGAAGCTGGGCGCCAAGGGAATCAAAACCCAGGTTTCCGGCCGTCTCGGCGGCGCGGATATCGCCCGCACCGAACAGTACCATGAAGGGAACCATCCCGCTGCAGACGCTGCGCGCGGACATCGATTACGGCTTCGCCGAGGCGCACACCACCTACGGCCGCGTCGGCGTGAAAGGTATGGATCTACCGCGGCGAGGTTCTTGCCGGCGCCGTTAAGGCCCAGAAACCCCGCAGGGAAGGAGGCCGCAAGTAATGCTGCTGCCTAAAAGAGTGAAATACCGCCGCGTTCACAGAGGCCGCCTGACCGGTAAGGCCATACCGCGGCAATGAAGTGAACTACGGCGATTTCGGCCTGATGGCCCTGGAGCCGGCCTGGATTACCAACAACCAGATTGAAGCCGCCCGTGTGGCCATGACCCGTTACACCAAGAGAGGCGGTCAGGTCTGGATCAAGATTTTCCCCCGACAAGCCCATTACCGAGAAGCCGGCGGAAACGCGGATGGGTTCCGGTAAAGGTTCTCCCGGAATACTGGGTGGCGGTTGTCAAGCCCGGCCGCGTGATGTTCGAGATCGCCGGCGTATCCGAGGAGACGGCGCGGGAAGCGCTGCGTCCGGCGAACAAGCTGCCCATCAAGTGCAAGTTTGTCCGTAAGGCGGTGCGGGGCGATTGAAGAAACGGATGGTGAGCAGGCATGAAGAAGAACCGAAATGGAAAAATCCGTGAAATGAACGATACCGAGCTTCAAGAACAGGCTGAAGGACCTTAAAGACCGAGCTTGTTCAATCTTCCGGTTCCAGCATGCCATCAATCAGCTCGACAACCCGATGCGTTTGAAGGCCGTCCGGAAGGAAATCGCCATCATCAAAACCGTGGTGCGCGAGAAAAGAACTGAAAGAACGGCGCCGAGGCGTAACGGGAAGGAGGAAAACTGTGAGCGAACGGAATCTGAGAAAAAACGCAGGTCGGCACGGTGGTCAGCGACAAGATGGACAAGACCGTCGTTATCGCGATCCAGGACCATGTCCGCCATCCTCTGTATAAAAAGATCATCAAGCGCACTGTGAAGCTGAAGGCGCATGATGAAAAAAACGAATGCAAGGTCGGCGACCGCGTCATGGTCATGGAGACCCGTCCCTTTCAAGGACAAGAGATGGCGCGTGGATCCCAGATCATCGAAACGAGCGACAAAGCTTCCTTGCCAAAGGTCGGTTGGGCGCTCCGGCGGCCCCCGAAAGGAAAGGAACAACCTGTGGTAAAACAGAAAAGACCAGCCTCAAAGGTTGCCGACAACACCGGTGCGAAGGGAGATCATGTGCATTCGCGTCCTCGGTGGTTCCGGCAGGAGGTTCGCAAATATCGGCGACGTCATCGTGGCATCTGTTAAAAAGCAGCACCGGCGGCGTGGTAAAAAAGGGCGACGTGGTAAAGCCGTCGTCGTTCCGTACGGTGAAGGGGTTCGCCAGAGGGATGGAACCTACATCCGTTTTGACGAAAACGCCGGGTCATCATCCGTGACGACAAAAACCCCGAGGTACCCTGGGTTTTTTGGGCCGGTGGCGAGAGAGCTCCGTGAAAAGGGATTATATGAAGATCCTGAGCCTCGCCCCGGAAGTGCTGTAAACGAGGAGGGTACGTCATGCAAAAAAAATATGTAAAAAAGGGCGATACCGTCCTGATCCTCAGCGGTGAGACCGCGGAAACAAGGGCAAGGTCCTGGAAGTCAGCCCTGCCGAGGGCAAAGTTATTGTGGAAGGCCGCAACATGGTGAAAAAGCATGTGAAGCCCCGCAAAATGGGCGACCAGGGCGGCATCATCGACGCCGAAGGCGCGATGTACGCCTCCAAAGTCATGGTTCATTTGCCCCCCCCACTGCAACAAGCCGACCCGTGTCGGCCATAAAGTTTGACCGCCGACAACCAAGGCGCGCATCTGCAAGCGCTGCGGCGAAACAGCTGTAAGGAGGGAGAAGCATCATGGCCAGACTGAAGGAGTATTATGTCAAAGACGTAGCTCCTGCTTTGATGAAAAAGTTTGGCTACAAGAGTGTCATGCAAATCCCGAAACTCGATAAGATCGTCATCAACGTCACCTGCGGTGAGGTCCGCGACAACGCCAAAGGTGATGGAAGCCATCATGACAGACCTGTTATGCCCTCACCGGCCAGAAGCCCGTGGTGTGCAAGGCCAAGAAGTCTGTGGCTAACTTTAAGCTGCGTGAGGGCATGCCCATTGGCGTGGAAGGTGACCCTGCGCGGCGAGCGCATGTACGAATTCCTGGACCGCCTGTTCAACGTGGCGCTTCCCCGTGTGCGCGACTTCCGCGGCATCAACCCCAACTCCTTCGACGGACGCGGCAACTACAACATGGGTCTCAAAGGAGCAGCTGATTTTTCGGAAATCGAGTATGACAAGATCGACAAGGTTCGCGGAATGGACCTGTGCTTTGTCACCACCGCGTCCAACGACGAAGAAGCGCGGGAGCTGCTCACTCTGATGGGCGCCCCGTTTGCGAAGTAAGGAGGAGGAAATACTGTGGCAAAAAACATCCAAGAAGATCTCAAGCAGCAGCAGCGCCGAAGTATTCCACCCGGGGTTATAACCGCTGCAAGATCTGTGGGCGTCCCCATGCGTATCTGCGCAAATACGGCGTCTGCCGTATCTGCTTCCGTGAGCTCGCATACAAGGGCGAGATCCCGGGTGTCAGAAAGGCAAAGCTGGTAAGCAATAGCTAAAGGAGGTTGACGGAATGCAAATCACCGATACCATCGCCGACATGCTGACGAGGATCCGCAATGCAAAACTCGGCCAAGCACGACTCGGTGGATATCCCCGCTTCCAACATGAAGAAGGCTATTGCCCAGATTCTTGTTGACGAGGGATACGTAAAGAATTATCAAGTCATCGAAGATGGCAAACAGGGCGTCATCCGCATCACCCTGAAATACCAGGGGGCCAACAAGTCCCTTCTGGGCCTGCGCCGCGTGTCCAAGCCCGGTCTGCGTATCTACGCAAGCAGCGAGGATATGCCGAAGGTTCTCAAGGGCATCGGCACCGCCATTGTCTCCACGTCTCAGGGCGTCATGACTGACAAGAAAGCCCGTAAAGGAAGCACGTGGGCGGCGAAGTCCTGGCATTCGTTTTGGTAAGAGGGGGCGGACTATGTCGAGAATCGGACGCAAGCCCATTGCTATCCCCGCCGGCGTCGATGTTTCCAAAGTGGACGGTGTGGTTACCGTGAAGGGCCCGAAGGGCACCCTGACCCAGAAGGTGCACCCCAATATGACCGCGTTACCGTTGAGAACGGTGAGGACTGGTCCCCCGTCCCAACGACGAGAAAGAAAACCGTGCCCTGCACGGCTGACGACCCTGATCGCCAACATGGTGACCGGCGTGACCCAGGGCCATAAGAAGCTGGAGGTCAACGGCGTGGGCTACCGTGCTCGAAGCAGGGCAAGGACCTGGTGATGAACCTGGGCTACAGCCATCAGGTTACCGTCAGCGAGATCCCCGGCATCACCATCGAGGCTCCGTCGCCCAACGAGATCATCATCTCCGGTCCCGACAAGCAGCTGGTGGGGCAGTTCGCCGCGGAAGTCCCGCGAGCGCCCGCCGGGCCGTATAAGGGCAAGGGCATCAAATATGTCGACGAGCATATCCGCCGCAAGGAAGGCAAGGCCGGCGGTAAGGGCAGAAGTAAAGGGAGGAGTGAAAATCCATGGTGAGCAAAGCTGACAGCAACAAAAGCCCGTCTGCGCCGTCATCGCCGCGTCCGCGGCAAGATCAGCGGCACGGCCGAGCGTCCCCGTCTCAACGTGTTCCGCTCCCTGAATCACATCTATGCCCAGATCATCGATGATGTCAAAGGGATGTTACCGGTCTCCGCCTCCAGTGTCGAAAAGGATTTCGGCATGGCCGGCGGAACAAGGAAGCCGCCATAAGAAGGCGAAGCCATTGCCCGGCTGCGCCGCCGACAAGGGCATTTCCGAGGTCGTTTTGACCGCGGCGGCTATCTACGGCCGCGTCAAAGAAGGCTGGCCGAAAGGCGCCCGGCCTCAAAGTTCTAAGGAAGGGGAGGAAATACTTTGGCCAGATACGACGCAGCGAGAATTCGAATACAAAGAGCGCATTGTCGCGATCAATCGCGTCAGCAAGACCGTAAGGGCGGACGGATTTTCAAGTTTGCTCTGGTGGTGGTCGGTGACGGCAACGGCACCGTGGGCTACGGTCTCGGCAAAGCGGGCGAGGTGCCGGACGCTATCCGCAAAGGGCATCGAGGATGCCAAGAAGCACTTGATCCCATCTTCCCTGAAGGGCACCACCATCCCCCACGAAATTATCGGCAAATTTGGGGCCGGCCGTAATGCTCATGAAGCCCCGCCGCTCCGGTACCGGCGTTATTGCGGGCGGCGCTGTCCGCGCCGTTGTGGAAGCGGCCGGCATCAAGGATATCCGCACCAAGGCTCTCCGTTCCAACAATCCCTGCAACGTGGTCAGCGCGACCTTCGACGGTCTGTCCCGGCTGCGTACGGTGGGAGGAGGCGGCAGCCGTCCGCGGCAAGTCCGCCAAGAAATCTTAGGCTAACCGCCGTCCGCGGCGTTCTGGCCGCGGATCCCGGGGCGTCCTTCACAGGATTTCTTTCAGAAAGGAATGGTTTTGCTATGGCAAAGAAGGCGAATACCAACGCCCTGCAGATCAAGCTGGTGCGCAGCCTGATCGGGGCCAAGCCGGATCAGGTGGCGACCGCCGCTTCCCTGGGGTCTGCGCAGAATTGGCGATACCACGAGTCAGCCGGATAATGCCGCGACCAGAGGAAAGATGAAGAAGATCATCCACCTCATCGAGGCGACGGAGAGGGCTTAAATTCAAGCAAGGAGGTGCGAAGAATATGAAGCTGCATGAGCTTTCTCCCGCCCCGGGCTCCGTCCGGGACGTAAAGAGGATTGGCCGCGGCCACGGTTCCGGACAGGGTAAGACCGCCGCCGGCAAGGGCCACAAGGGCCAGAAGGCCCGCGCCGGCCGCGGCATGCAATGGGGATTTGAAGGCGGCCAGTGGCCCTCCAGCGGCGTCTGCCGACCCGCGGGTTTGTCAATAACTTTGCGGACCCGTTATACCGCTGTCAACGTGGCGGCTCTCAACGCATTTGAGGACGGCGCCACCGTGGATACGGAAGCGCTGAAAAAAGGCCGGTCTGGTTAAAAAGATCGGCGACGGTATCAAGGTCCTGGGCAACGGATCCCTGGAGAAGAATCTGACCGTCAAAGCGGCGGCTTTCTCGGAGTCGGCCAAGGCGAAGATCGAGGCGGCCGGCGGGAAGGCCGAGGTGATCTGACGTGTTTTCGGACATTGAGAAATGCTTGGAAAATCGTCGATCTCCGCAAAAAGATCCTGTATACCCTGTTTATCATCCTGATTTTTCCGCATCGGTTCCGCTATTTCGGTGCCGTATGGATGTGGTCGCTTTGGCCGCCGCTACGGGGGCCAGCAGCACCGATCTCGAAGCATTTTGACTCTGATGTCGGGCGGCGGCTTTTCCGACGCCAGTATTTTTGCCCCGTCCATCACCCCATACATTAACGCCAGCATCATTATTCAGTTGCTGACGGTGGCCATTCCTCCCTGGAGCGGATGGCTAAGGACGGCGAGGCCGGTCGGAAAAAGCTGGGCCAGATTACCCGCTATGTCACCGTGGCGCTGGGCCTTCTGCTGGGCGTCGCCTACTATTTCATGGTGCGCAACAAGTACAACGCCCTGGACGAGGCGGTCCAGAGCGGCGGCGCCGCCTGGTTCGGCGGTATCGTTATCGTGCTGTGCTTTTACCGCCGGCTCCCGCTTTGATGATGGCTGGGCGAGCAGATCAACGAAAAGGGTATCGGCAACGGTATCAATTCTGCTGTTCGCGGGCATCATTTCCCGTGTTCCGGATGGCGCGACCCACCTGTTTCACAACATTTTCTATCAGGCGGGTATCCAGCAGCTCAGCGACGGCACTGGCCTGGAAGTATGTGATTTTGGTGCCCATCATCCCTGGTGCTGTTCCTGGCCATGATCGCGCTGATCGTGCTCATCACCAAATGCCGAGCGCCGCATCCCCGTCCAGTACGCCAAGCGTGGTGGGCCGGAAGATGTACGGCGGGCAGAATCCCTTCATCCCGGATCAAGGTCAACATGTCCGGCGTCATGCCCATCATCCTGGCGGTGTCCATTGTGTCTCTGCCCCAGATGATCGGCAGCTTTATCACCATCCCGGAAAGCGGTTTCTGGCACGGTTTCTTCAATGTGTTTTCCTCAACGCATCCGGTGTATATCATTTTTGTATTTCCTGCTGATCATCGGATTTGCGTTCTATGTCACCATCAGTACAATCCGGTGGAAATGGCCAACAACCTCCGCCGGAATTCCGGGGCCATTCCGGGCTACCGTCCCGGCAAGCCCCCCCAGGACTTCATCAAGCGGGTGCTGCATAAGATTACCTTTATCGGTGCTCTCTTCCTGGGCGTGATCGCGGTGTTCCCCAGCGTGTTCGGCGCGCTGAGCGGCATCTACGGCCTGACCCTGGGCGGTACGTCCATCATGATTATCGTGGGCGTCGCGCTCGAGACCACGCAGCAGATTGAAAGCCAGATGATGATGCGTCACTATAAGGGCTTCCTGGGTAACATCCGGATAGCCGGGCCCGCCTCTCCTTTGAAACGAATGCCGTCCGGTGTCCTGCGGGACATTGTTCCGACAGGATCCGGACGGGCCAAAGGAACCGGAACCCACGGTGATGCGATGAAGGAGGAGTTTCATGAAGCTGATTCTTCTCGGCGCCCCCGGCGCCGAAAAAGGAACCCAGGCAGATTATCAGTGAAACGCTCCGCATTCCCACGATTTCCACGGGTAATATTATCCGTGAGGCGCTGAAAAGCGGCTCGGAGATGGGGCGGAAAAGCCAAGGGATATATGGACAGCGGACAGCTGGTGCCCGGATGACGTGGTCATCGGCATCATTCAGGAGCGTCTGGCAAAGCCGGACTGCGCCAAGGGGTTCATCCTCGACGGCTTCCCGCGCACCATTCCTCAGGCCGAGGACTTGACCGCATGGGCATCGAAATCGACCGTCATCGACATCGAGGTTGCGGACGAAGAGATTGCCCGGCGTGTATCGGGCCGCCGTGTCTGCCCGGGCTGCGGCGCTTCCTACCATGTCGACTACAAGCGTCCCACGGTGGAGGGAATCTGCGACCGCGCGGCGATACCCTTGTTCAGCGCAAGGATGACCGTCCGGATACGGTACGGGAACGTCTCAGCGTATACCACGAGCAGACTGAACCGCTCAAGAGCTACTACGCCGCGGCCGGCAAGCTGTTTGTCGTGGAAGGGCAGGAAGAAATCGCCGATACCTCCCGGATTGGTGCTGGCGGCGCTGGAACAGGCTGGGGCCGGGCAAAACCGGATTTAGCGTAACCGTTCTTCCAGGAAAGGTCGGATTGCTTATGGTATCCATTAAGAACAGCCGGGAGCTCAGCGGCATGCGGGAAGCATGCCGTATCTCGGCAAGAGGCGCTCCAGCTTGCGGGCGAAGCGGTTCAGCCCGGTGTCACCACCGGCGAGATCGACCGTCTGGTCCGTAAGTATATCGAGAGTGAGGGAGCCACGCCTTCCTTCCTCGGCTACGGCGGATTTCCCGGCAGCGCCTGGCATCTCGGTCAATGAAGTGGTCATCCACGGCATACCCGGCAAACGCGTGATTCATGCAGGCGACATCGTCAGCGTGGACGTGGGCGCGATTTCAACGGCTATCACGGCGATAACGCCGCCACTTTCGGGGCGGGGGGATATCCCCCCAGGCCCGGGCGCTTATGGACGCCACCAGGGGAATCCCTTCAGGGGAGGGATCCGGGCGGCCAAAGCAGGCAACCGGATCGGCGATATCGGCGCGGCCGTTCAGCGGTATGTCGAGGTTCGTGGCTACTCGGTTGTACGGCAGTTTGTCGGCCACGGGTAGGCACAAACCTGCATGAAGATCCCAGCGTGCCGAACTACGGCACGCCCGGGCGCGGCCCCAGGCTGCTTCCGGGCATGACCTTAGCCATTGAGCCTATGATCAATCAGGGCACCTGCGACGTCAGGACCCTGAAGGACGGCTGGACCGTCGGTGACCAAGGACGGCAAGCTGTCCGCCCACTTTGAGCACACCGTCGCCATCACGGCGGACGGACCGGTCATCCTGACCTTGGCCTGAGGAGGGCCGGTGCTGCAACGAGGGCAGTGGTGCCTCCTGGCCGGCGGGGATAAAGACCGGCTGATGGCCGTGCTGGCCGTGGAGCCGACGGCTACCGATGGTGGCGGACGGGAAAGGCGGCCGATACAGCGGCCCAAACGCAAGAACCCCACCGTGGCGCAGACCCGCCGCACACTGGGGGAGAAGGCCATGGCGACCAACCGTGAACTGCGCCGGGCGCTCAGTCAGCCGAAACCGGCAGGGGACGAGGCGGCGCAATAACCGAGCCCAGAGGTCCCCGGCGGCCGTTCACCTAAGGAGGTTATTGAATGTCCAAGTCGGACGTTATCGAATTGGAAGGCACCGTTGTGGAGGCTCTGCCCAACGCCACGTTTCAGGTGGAGCTGGCGAACGGCCATCAGATTCTGGCGCATATTTCCGGCAAGCTGCGGATGAACTTCATCGCATCCCTTCCCGGCGACAAGGTCACCATGGAAATGTCACCCTATGACCCTGACCAAGGGCCGCATCACCTGGCGTACCAAATAAGTCCGGGGTCGTACGGGCCGCGGCGGGGACCGCGCAACGCCTATTTTTCAACAAGGGGCCGGCCGCCTCGGCGGCGGGAAGGAAAGGCATGGCATTGCTATGAAATTCAGACCTTCTGTAAAGAAGATGTGCGAGAAATGCAAGATTATCAAGCGCAAAGTGCGCATCATGGTGATCTGCGAGAACCCCGAAAGCAGCGCCAAGCAGCGCCAGGGTTAAGGCGCACAGTATAAACGAAAGGGAGGAAACCCATCCATGGCGCGTATTGCTGGTGTTGATTTGCCCAGAGACAAACGCATCGAAATCGGCCTGACCTATATCTTCGGTATCGGCCGGAAGTCCGCTTCCGACATCATCAAAGGCGACGGGCGTCAATCCCGACACCCGTGTCCGGGACCTGTCCGAGGACGACGTGTCCAAGCTGCGTGATATATCGATCACAACTACACGGTGGAAGGCGATCTTCGCCGCGACGTGGCGTTTGACATCAAGCGGCTGATTGAAATCGGCAGCTACCGCGGTCTTCGCCACCGCAAGGGTCTTCCCGTGCATGGACAGCGTACCCACACCAATGCCCGTACCCGCAAGGGTCCCCGCAAGACCATCGCCAACAAGAAGAAGTAAGCAGGAGGGATAAGAATGGCTGCTGCCAAGACCACGGCGCGCAAGGGGTGCGACTACCCGCCGCCGCAAGGAACGCAAAAATGTCGAACGCGGTGCCGCGCATATCCAGTCCACGTTCAACAATACCATTGTGACCATCACCGACACCCAGGGCAATGCACTCTCCTGGGCGAGCTCCGGTGAGCTTGGCTTCCGCGGCTCGCGGAAATCCACCCCTCCGTTCGCTGCGCAGACCGCTGCCGAAACCGCTGCCAAGGCAGCGATGGAGCACGGCCTGAAGACGGTGGAGGTATATGTTAAGGGCCCGGGCGCCGGCCGAGAGGCTGCGATCCGCGCCCTGCAGGCCGCCGGACTCGAGGTCAACATGATCAAAGACGTGACCCCGGTCCCCCACAACGGATGCCGTCCTCCCAAGAGAAGACGCGTTTAATCCAAATCAGGAGGTGCAACCAGAATGGCAAGATATACCGGTGCGGTGTGCAGACTGTGCCGCCGCGAGGGTCAGAAACTGTTTTTGAAGGGCGAACGCTGCTACATCGGCGAAGTGCTCCGTCGACCGCCGCTCCTACGCCCCTGGCCAGCATGGCCAGGGGCCGCAAGAAAGACGTCCGAATACGGCCTGCAGCTGCGTACCAAGCAGCATGCGAAGCGCTATTACGGTGTGCTGGAGAACCAGTTCCGCCATTATTTCGAGATGGCTGAGAAAATGCAGGGCGTGACCGGTGAGAACCTGCTCCGCCTGCTGGAATCCCGTCTCGACAACGTGATCTATCGCTTCGGCTTCGCCAGCTCCGCGCCGAGGCGCGCGCCAGCTGGTGGATCACGGCCACTTCACCGTCAACGGCCGCAAGGTCAATATCCCTTCCTACCTGGTGAAGGAAGGACAGGTTATCGCCGTCGGTCGACGGGCCAGCCGTCAGCTGGGCAAAATCAAAGGCGATCATCGAAGCCAACGCGGGCCGTCCGGTTCCGAAGTGGCTGGATCTCAATCGGGAAACCCTCGAGGCGAAAGTGGTTGCGGCTCCCCGGCGCGAGGACATTGATCTCCCCATCGAAGAAACCCTGATCGTCGAGTTGTACTCCAAGCTAAGGAACCGAACGGCAGCCTTCCCCTGCCCCGCTGCTGACGGCGTGGCAGGGGCTGCCTGACAGCGAAACTGCGGCCATTACAACCGCGGAGGGCCTTTTTGGTTCCCTTCCGCTTTCATAAGGAGGGTTTGAATGATTTACGTATTGCTCGTTCCGCTGGCGTAGGGCAGTCCGCTTCCAGAACGCATTCGCTCCAGCGGCAGGGCGGATGGCTTTTGCGGCCCGCTTGGCCCTTGAAGGCACGCGCCGCCGAAGCCGAAGTAGAGCCCCTGTTTTGAAAGCCAGAGCGCGTCGTCCGCGCTGGAATAGCAGTGGACGATGCCTTTGGGTATTTTTTCAGCAGGGCGTGAGACATCGGCGTGGGCCTGCGGTCGTGCACGATGATGGGCTTTGTCCAGTTCCAGCGCCAGCCGGATCTCGGCCTCAAACAGCGCCAGCTGGGCATCGCTTGGGCACGGGCCAGTGGTAATCCAGTCCGCATTCCCAACAGCCACCACCTTGGGTCCTCGTAGCAGGGGTAAGGGCACGCATCTCTGCGGCCCAGTCGCCGCCGTATACCGAGACAGTGGGGCGGGGCCTTCCTCACCGCAATCCTCCGGGGCCAGCAGGCTCTCGGATGGATGCCGACGGCGGCCACACCAGGAATATTTGTGGGCCAGCTCCAGCACCTTGGGCGCATCGCCCGAATGGGTGGCCTGCTCGCACACGCCCACCACCCCTTTGCCGGGCAGGACTGTCCAGCAGGGCAAAGCGGTTCGCGTCAAAAAGGCGCGGGCGCTGTAATGGGCGTGGGTGTCAAAGATGGGGCCGGTCATTACAGGGCACGCTCCTTTGGCGGGGGCCTTGTTTACCAGCCAGATGCCGACACAGACCAGCACCAGCGCCCCCAGATACTGCCAGCGGAAGAGCGGCTCCCCATTGAGCAGGGCGCTGAGCAGGACGTTTACCACCGGGTTCACAAAGCCGAAGATGGCGATCCGGCTGACGGGGTTGTTTTTCATGAGCAAGGCCCAGATGACATACCCGCGCCGCAGATAAAGGCCAGCGCCAGCAGGTCCAGCACACCGGCCGAGCACAGACCAGTGTCAGCCGTCCGCCCAGCAACAGCGCCCAGCACCAACAGGCCGCACCGCCCACGAACAGGTTCACAAAGCAGACGGCAAAGCTGTCGCCCGGCGGGTGACGGATTTGTTCCAGGGCCTGCCAGCGTGAAGAGGAGGACGGTGGCAATGAGCATGTAGGCTACGCCCCGGGCGCTGCCGCCGCCGTGGTTGCCCAACGTGGCGATGAGAACGCCCGCAAAGCCCAGCACCACAGCCCAGCGCCTTGGCCGGGGTCATGCGGTCAGCCCTGCCGTAAAGGAAATGGGCGAAGATGACCCCCAGAAAGCTCTGGGTGCTGTTCAGGATGCCGCCAAAGGCACCGGTGAGCAGGGCAACAGCGCTATAGAAAAAGGCATACTGCGCTGTGGTCTGCCACAGGCCCAATGCACAGCACTTTCGGCCAGGATCTTCCCTGCGGCATGGCGGGGAGCCTGCCCTCCAGCAGCAGGCTGCCGCCCAGTACCAGTACACTGCCCAGCATGAACCGGACGCCCGCAAAGCAGAGAATGGAGGCCGTGTCCGCCGTCTCAATGGCGAACAGGCGGTAGCCCATCTTGATGAAGGGGAAAGCGGAACCCCACAGCGCGTTGCAGAAGATGGCAATGACTTTAACGGCAAAGCGCCGGTGTGCGCCAGCGGTCCAGCTTTTCCGGCGCGTAAACAGCTGTGTCTCCATGGCTTCAGTGGATGCGGGGCTGCCGGGGTGTTGTCGCCGAGAAGGCGATGGAACAGCCGCCGTCAGGGCGGTGTCCGCAGCGAAGATCATGCCCTCGCTGACATACTTGCGCCCTTCAGCATGGGACGGGGGGCCAGATTGCAGACGATGCCGATCTTCTTGCCGATCAGATCTTCCGGCTTGAACCACACTTGGCGATGCCGGACAGGATGCAGCGCTCCCGCTGGCCGTCGAAGACGGTCAGAGTGGAGCAGCTTCTTGCTTTCCTTCAGGTTCTCGCAGGCGCGCACCTCGGCCACGCGCAGCTCCACCTTTGCAGAAGGTGTCAAAGTCGATCTCTTCCTCGTGGGTAAAATCAACGGTGCTCTCTCTCAGCAGGGCGGGGACGGCAGCAGCCTTTTCGGCTTCGGCCTTGGCCTTGTTGGCAGCCTCGGCAGCGGCCTTCCGCTCGTTCTCGTCCTCTTCCTTCAGGTGGGCGATCTCCTTGGCCACGTCAATGCGGGGGAACAGGGCATCGCCCTTGTGCACGGTGTAGGTCTCCTGTGCACGCCGTAGACGGTCTTGCGAGGTCGAGGGCGGAAGCGTCCAGCCCAGTTGATCCATCATCTTGGGGGTGCGGTGGAGGGCAGGTAGGCGTTCAGCAGGATGCCAGCCACGCGCAGTGCCTCGCACAGGTGGTACAGCACGCTCTCCAGACGGGCCTTGTTGGCCTCGTCTTGGCCAGCCCAAGGAGCGGTCTCGTCGATGTACTTGTTGGCCCGCTGGATGACTGCAAAGATCTCCACCAGAGCCTGCGGGATGGTCAGCTTGTCCATGTCGGCGGTGACCTTGCCGGTCAGCTCGTTGACCATGGTCTCCAGCTCGGTGTCGATGGCCTCGGTGCCGCGGCACTTTGTGGACCGTGCCGCCGAAGTACTTCTCGCACATGGCAACGGTGCGGCTGAGCAGGTTGCCCAGGTCGTTGGCAAGATCGCTGTTGATGCGGTTGATGAGGGCCTCGTTGGTGAACGTACCGTCGTTGCCGAAGGGGATCTCACGCAGCAGGAAGTAGCGGATGGCGTCCACGCCATAGCGGTCGCACAGAGGATGACGGGGTCAACGACGTTGCCCACGGACTTGGACATCTTGCCGCCGTTCATCAGCAGCCAGCCGTGGCCGAACACCCGCTTGGGCAGCGGCAGCCCCAGAGCCATGAGCATGGCGGGCCACAGGATGGTGTGGAAGCGGAGGATCTCCTTGCCCACCATGTGCAGGTCGCAGGCCAGAACTTGCTGTACTCGTCGTATTCTCGTTGCCGTAGCCCAGAGCGGAGATATAGTTGCTCAGGCATCCACCCAGACGTACATGGTGTGCTTGGGGTCGAAAGGCACGGGAATGCCCCACTTGACACGCTGGTGCGGGAAACGCAGGTGTCCTGCAGGCCCTGGTTGATGAAGAGGCGATCATCTCGTTGTTCTTGCGGCTCTCGGGCTGGATGAACTGGGGGGTTCTCCTCATAGAGCTTGAGCAGACGGTCGGCGTACTTGCCGGTCTTGAAGAAGTAGGCTTCCTCGTGGGCATCGTAGACCTCGCGGCCGCACTCCGGACATTTGCCGTCCACCAGCTGGCTGTCGGTCCAGAAGCTCTCGCAGGGCTTGCAGTAGTGGCCGGTGTACTCGCCCTTTGTAAATGTCGCCCTGCTCGTACAGCTTGGTGAAGATCTTCTGGCAGGACCCCATGGTAGTCGTCCGTGGTACGGATGAATCGGTCGTTGCTGATGTTCAGCAGCTTCCACAGATCCTTGACGGTGGCTACGATCTTGTCCACATACTCCTTGGGGTCACGCCGGCATCGGCATCCTTGTCCTGGAAATTTTCTGGCCGTGCTCGTCGGTGCCGGTCAGGAACATGACGTCGTAGCCCTGCATGCGCTTGAAGCGTGCCAGTGCGTCGCAGGGCGACAGTGGTGTAGCTGTGGCCGATGTGCAGCTTGTCGCTGGGGTAGTAGATGGGGGTCGTGATGTAGAATGTGTTGTGCTCACTCATAGGTTGATACTCTTCCTTTCCTGATTGGTAGCGACGAAAAAAGCCCTCATCCTGCCGGACATTGCCGGACAAGGACGAGAGCTTGAAACTTTCGTGGTACCACCTTGCTTCGCCGCACCCTTGCGGGCGCAGCCTTTTGCCGGGCCAAAAAGCACGGCGCAGCGCGGTAACGGGCGCACCCGTCGCAGGCTCAATTTTCACCTGCGCAGCTCCGAGACCATCTTCGGCATCGCGCGGCCTGCCCGGTTCCATCCTTCGGGCTTTCTGTCAGGCGCAGACGGTGCGTACTCTTCTCTTCACAGCCAATTTACATTGTTATGTCTATAATACGCAAAAACGGTGGGTTTGTCAACATTAAATCTCGTAATCCAGACAGAACCGTGCCTTGGTGTAGGGGCGCACCTTTGCCATCGGCCACAGCCACATGGGCGGGGTGGGTGGAGTAGCCCTTGAGGGCCTCGGCGCTTTCAAAAGGTGGTGTCCAGCATCAGGTCTGCGTTGGAAGAGGGCAGGCCGTTGATGTTCACATGCACCTCCACAAGGCCGGGACCTTGCCTGCCAGACCTTCCAGCCCTTCCTTGATGCCTGCCTTGACGGCGGCTTTTTCGGCATCGGACAGCTCGTCCTTCAGCTGCCACAGGATCACATGCTTGACCATAATAAAAATACCTCCTGCGTTTTTTCTCATTGTAACAGGGTGAGAAAAAATCCGCAAGAGAAAGCTCAAAAAGTATTATTGGGGTGCGAACAGCAGAACCCACCAGAAGCACGGCACAGAGCAACGAAACTACGATGCCCTCCAGCCGGGTCAATTTGATGTACTCTTCCGTGGGCTCAGGTACCTGCGTGTACCGCCTGCGGGAGCGCAGGGCAATGGCATCTTCCGGATGCAGCGCCATAAAACCTCCCTGCGTTTTTTCTCATGCCGAACCCGATGCCGAAAAGTGCGATTATGATCGCACAGATGACTTCCATAGCAACCCCTCACTTTTTGGTTTTGTCGTCCTTGCTCAGAGTATAGCACAGATGCGAGATCAGCAGAACAACGCTGAACACGAGCGTTACGACCATTAAAATGGCGCAGCGGTTCGACCTTGGGCAGAAAAATGTTGACTAGATAGAGTGCACCGCAAAAGGATCGAAGCAATGCCGTAAAATTTGCGGGAAGTGCTTTTTTCGTCCTCACTGCTCCAACCGGTGCCGGTGCCATTGTACAAGATCCCGGATGCCGCGGCCAAAAACAGCACACCCAGCGCGGCGTTCAGCCAATCCCAGTCCGAAAGATTCAAATTCATAGTTGCCCCCGTCCCGACTGTCAATCCGCACTATGGTTCCAGCTTTCGTAGGCGACAAGATAAAGAAGATCTCCCACGATGGCGATGCCGAAGATGATACGGTAAATCAGCGATGTAACAGGTGTGAAGGCTAAGATCAGAAAGGCGATGCTGTTGAGCATGTAAAAACACGCCGTTCTTTTTCTGCCAGAAGGCGCGGTATTCGGGTCACGGTCGTACTGGTTGAACGGCAGATCGGAATCGGGTCTTTGCCTTCACGGACCCGAATGCCGGAAAATGAACCAGACGTCAAGGTCAGCACAAGAAAAAGCAGAGTGGAAACCGAAACGAACACTCCATGAAATGAACCTCCCATCTTTTTTGCCAGTATACCATGGAAAAGTGCAAAAACAAGGACGGCATTCAACTCCCTGCGTAAAATTTGCACAAATCTACCGGTTGACTATTGGTAAAAACAGCAAAAATAAAACCAGCCGGACGAGGCGGTTGCAAGCCCTTCGTCCGGCTGGATACTTCTTCGGAGTCATAAGCCTCTTCTCCTTGGGGTTCCTCATTTTTCGGAGTAAACGTTTCATAGGGTGACTCTCCTTAGAAACACTGGAAACCGGAGAATCGGGATTGGGAAAGGGGACTGATTTTATAGAACATTGGATTGACCCTTCTCTTAACTGATGGAGTGCGGCACCGAGATTCTGAAGATGAATTTTCATGACCCACACATTCTTTCGAGTTAGATTGCCGGGGCATCTTGACTAGTACATTGGTAGAGCAATACGTAATA